>Ga0209403_10003267_pt1 | contig 18493 bp, 19 predicted proteins | sample ArcticOcean_MG_C_8_FD_187440 | JGI IMG/M metagenome (GOLD analysis project Ga0209403, IMG submission 187440) | Marine microbial communities from western Arctic Ocean - ArcticOcean_MG_CB11_86 (SPAdes) (version 2) | ecosystem: Environmental > Aquatic > Marine > Oceanic | place: Arctic Ocean... | reverse complement strand
CAGGGTCAGGGCAACTCGCAGGGCAACTCGCAGGGCAACTCGCAGGGCAACGGCCAGGGTCGACCCGGCGGCAACCGCAACCGGCGCCCCAACCGACAGGGCAGTTCCGCCGCCTGATCGGTGGACTGCGCCCTAACGGGCCCCTAATCCGCTGGTCACCAGGAGGCCTCCGACGCCGGGCAGATTGTCCCCGACCGGACGACCACCGAACGAGGCTCCAACAGTGAAGACGAGGCTGTTGCTGCTCACCACCACCGCCATCCTCCTGACGCTCTCAGGCTGCAACAGCGCATCAGGCGGAGCGGGCACGGGCGGCGACGGACCGGTCCTGGAGGAACAGGTCAAGGAGACCATTCCGCTCGAAGAGGAGGAGGTGGACCGTCGCACCGCCTTCCAAGGTGTGTCGGCTGCATTCAACTCCTGTCTCGACGATGCCGGCTACACCTTCCGCGGCTTCGCCGGCGACGAGCAGGCGGATGATGCCGTCACCGGTGACCCCGCCTACCAGGCTGCCCTTCAGCGCTGCAACGCAGAAAGTGGCATCGGAGACCTACGTGCCGAGTTCGAGGAGTCACGGGCCTCGCGTACTCCCGGGCAGATCCGTGAAGCCAACGAACAGATCCTGAAGGTGGTCGACTGCCTCCGCTCGAAGGGCTGGCAGATCGATGACCCCACCCAGGACCAGACAGGTGGGCTCGACCTTCGGGAGCTACTCCGCAGTTCGGGAGCCGACATCCGCGGCGACGAAGAGGCACGGGCCTGCGTCAGCGAGATCAGGCTGAACCGCGACTGACGGCCTCTGGTCCTGCACCATGCCCGGACCAACCGCGGATCACCTCCCGCCAGGCCCGCCACGCAGTACCACCCGCCGGGCGGCAATAACCTCCCCCCATGGGCATTCCGAGCAGAGGCAGCATCCCTTCTCCGGTCACCCGCCTACTGGCATGGGCGTTTGTCGCCCTCGTCGTCATCGGTGTCGGCGGCCAGTTGCTGGGAGGGCCTGACGAGGTGGGCCCGCCTCCGCGTACCGCTGTGCCTTCGACCACCGTTGTGACGGTGGCAACCACTCCACCGCCCTTCTGGATGAACAAGTACGAGTGGGCCCTGAAGGACCACGTCGACGCGCTCGCCGCCGATGTCGACTGTGCCGCACTCCACGACAGATACGTGAAGGCCACCCTCGCCAACAGCGCCGTGGCCTCACGCTACGGAACCGGCACCGCCGACCTTCTGGAGTACATATTCAACGCATCCGAGGCAATCGGCTGCTACGGCGAATAGGCCGGCGTTCCCACAGGCGCCATGCAGCGCCCCGGGATGCATCAGGTCAACCGGCCGACAGCAGCCGCTCCGCGTACCAGGTGGCGAACCTGGCGACGTTCGGCTCGAGGTAGGAGAACCGACCCTGCCCGGCGAACGGCGAACGCATGCCGAGGTGCTGCTGTTCGAGCACCGGGATGTCCTCCTTGATCGCCACGTCGAACCGCTCGTAGTAGGACTCAGCGACTTCGTGGAAGCCAGCCATGGCGACGGTCGCCGGAGGGAAGCACACCACCTGGGCACACCGGCACCTGTCGGGCCCGTCCGGGTAGACCTCGTACATCCACATGCCCTCCGCCCCCGTGGCGATCACTGTGTTTGGGAATATCCACGAGTAGCGAACCCCGTGGGCCTCCCGATCTGAAAGGCCGGGCATCACGGGAAGCGCCCTGTGCTGCTCGTCCTCAAGAAGGCCACCGGTGCCCTGCGTGGTTCCGAAGTGCGTGGCGAAGGCGCCGACCACGACATCGGGCTCGTCCGGGTCGTCGTACGTGCTGTCGATGCTTCCCGGATGGACATATGGCAGGTGGTAGTACTCGTTAAAAACCTCGGCGAAGCCCTTCCAGTTGCATTCGACGGTGAACTCGCGACGGTGGGTGGTCACCAGGCCGGCCAGGTTCGACGCCTCGTGGACCTCGCCGAAGTCGCCCAGCCATTCATCGATCGGGGGCGGAGACCCCTCCAGGCTCACGAAGACGAACCCGTACCTCTCGACCAGGGCGAACTCGTGCAGCCCGTGCTCGCCGCGATCGAACCCATCGGTGCGCTGCATGCTGGGCGCTCCCAGGAGGCGCCCATCGAGCGCGTACGTCCAGAAGTGGAAGGGACAGCGCATCCGGGAGCAGTTGCCGTCACCGACCATCACCTGGGAGGACCGGTGGCTGCAGGTGTTGGCGAAGGCCCGGAGCCGATCCGTGTCCCTGACCACCACCACCGGCACGCCACCCAGGTCAATGGCGCTGAAATCGCCGACGTCGGGCCACCGGTCGAAACGGCCCACACCGATCCAGCCCCGCCGGAACACGGTGTCCCGTTCGACCCGGTGGACCTCACGGTCGGAGTAGCAGACGGCGGGCAGTGTCGACGCAGAAGCCGCTGGCAGCAGGCAGGCCGCAAGGTCCTCGGCCAAACCCGACGGCAACCGGGAGGTTCGAATGGCAGGGTTTCCCATCCACACCAGCGTACGACCCCCGTCGGGGGCAGGTCACCCCTAGGGAACCGGCGTGTGGTCAAACCTGGAGTACCGCTCCACGGCAATCCGATGTCCCGAACAACCCATGTACCTGGGCGAGTGCTTGTCGGACACGATGAGCAGGACATTGCGGGGCTTCGGCAGGACGTCAGACACCGGTCGCAATGGTAGTGAGGCCTCCTGTTGCTCTCGGCGTACGTCCTGACCGCCGACGGCCGCCCGATGCCCTACGGTCTGCAGGATGCCGCGCCTCAAACTGGACGAGGTCGAACAGGCCTCCCACCGGGCCCTGGTCAGTCACGGCGCCCGCGATGACACAGCCGGGCTCGTCGCCAGGGCCATCCGGGTCGCCGAATCCAACGGCAACCGGATCTGCGGCCTCTACTACCTCGAGAGTTACTGCAGGCAGCTCGAAACGGGTCGCATCAACGGCATCGCAGAACCCGTGGTGACCGTGGACCGCCCGGGTGCCGTCCGCGTCGACGGGCGCCTCGGCTTCGCCCAGTCGGCCTTCGCCGCCGGACTACCGGTCGCCATCGAGTCGGCCCGGACCAACGGGATATGCGGAATGTCCGTGGAACACACCCACACCTGCACCTCCCTGGGCTACTTCACGGAGCAGTTCGCCTGTGCCGGGCTCCTGGCCATCGGTGCCACCAACGCCACGCCCCGGGTATCACCGCCCGGTGGATCCACGCCGGTGCTGGGCACCAACCCGATAGCCATGGCCGTCCCCGACGGCTCCGGCGGCGTCGCATTCCAGTTCGACTTCTCGACCAGTGCCGTGGCCCTCGGGAAGATCACCATGGCTGCCGCCGCCGGTGACGAGATTCCGCTCGGGTGGGCAGTGGACGCCGATGGTCACCCGACGACCGATCCGCAGGCCGCTCTGGATGGTTCGCTGGTCTCAGCAGGTGGCTACAAGGGCTACGGCATCGGCCTCATGGTCGAGGTGCTCGCAGCGGCCCTCACCGGCTGTCGGCTCAGCGTCGACGTGCCACCTCTCAAGACACCCGACGGCCAACCCCATGACCTGGGCCAGTTCTACGTCGTGGTCGACCCCACCTCGTACAGCGGGGCCGGATTCCACGAGAGGATCCTGGCACTGGGAGAAAGCATCGTGGGGCAACCCGGCGCACGTCTCCCGGGAACCGACCGGGTTCCGACGGACCCGGTGGAGGTCGAAGACGACGTGTGGAAGCTCGTCCTGGGGCTGGCAGCCGGCTGACCAGTCCGGTTCGACAGGATCAGGGTTCGATCCCGTCCAGGATCGCCTCGGAGACCAGGAACCGACCGGCCATGGCCTCCAGACGGTTGAAGGCCACACGGTCCACGCTCAACCCACCCCGGTGGGCCTCGACAGATGACGGTCGATCCGCCACACCGGTTCTGAGCCCCAGCCCTGAGACAGGTAGGCCTGCTGTGCCGTCGATCGGCAGGTCGTCCACCACCACGCCACGACCCGCCATCTCCGCGATGGTCGAGACCAGGAATGCAAGTGGCACGGGTGCCTCGAACTCCGCCCTCGCCGAGCCGGTGGTCCGGGCGTCGCACTCCGCTTCGGCCAGGACGTCGGGTGCCCGAACCGGCGCCGAACCGGCGGGGTCCTCAGCCTCGAAGACCCCGACCGCAACCGCGACCGCTCCCCCCCACCGGGCCTCCGCCACCGTCACGTTGCGGGCCACACGGTCCGCAGTCCCGGAGTCGCAGCCCACCACCCGGGCACAGCGGAAGACCAGGTCGTGCACCTCCCGCGGAGCTACCACCAGTGGTTCGATCAACGACCGGCCGGTCCTCGGGAATCGGGACTCACCCGAAGACCTCGCCGAAGAGGCGCAACCAGTTGCCTCCCAGCACGAGGTCGCGGTCCACCGGTGGGAAGCCCGCCTCGTCCAGACCATCGGACAGGCTCCCGAAGTCCCTGGGGCCGTCGAACCAGGTTGGCCACGGCGGGAACGACGGCGCTTCAGCCGGCCCGGTCGCCCGATCCCATCGACCGTTCCGCATCCACCCGAGGGCATCCGGGTTCCAACCCAGGACGGCGTCGGACCCGATGGCCACGTGCTCCACGCCGATCGTCCCGGCCAGGTCGGCGAGCATGCCGCAGTACTCCGCCCGGGTCACGTCCGCCCCGCCCATGAACAACGGGTAGAGGGTGCATCCGACCACGCCGCCGCGTCCGGCCACAGCTGCCACCAGGTCGTCCGGCTTGTTGCGCGGCGAGTCGCAGAACGAGGCCGGGTTGCCGTGGGTGATGGCTATGGGTGCCGCCGAGGCGTGCACGGCGTCCATCCCCGTCCGATTGCCGACATGGGAGATGTCGACCAGCACGCCCGCCCCGTTCAGGGCAGCGACCATCCGGTGGCCCACCCTGGTGAGGCCACCGTCATGCGGCTCCCAGCAGCTGGATCCGAGGTGGTTGGAGATGTTGTAGGTGAGCTGCACCACCCGGATTCCGACGTCGGCGAATATGCCGGCCATCTCTGGGTCGTCACCCAGCATCGTGCTGTTCTGGAAGCCGAGGATCACTGCCAGGACCCCGTCGGCGACCGCCTCGTGGATCTCGTCCACCGAGCGCACGATCCGGACCAGGTCCTCGTTGTTGCGACAGACGTGGCGGAAGGCGCCGATCCTGGCCATCGCTCCACTGAGGTCCTCCCAGACCCCGACGGTGGCGTGGACCACGTCGACTCCACCCGAGCGGACCTCGACTATCACCTCGCGGGACCAGTCGTTTATCTGCAGGCCGTCGATGATCACGGTCTTCTCCTGTCGTCCTGTGCACCGGGATTCTCCGACATGCCGGGCCTGGGCGGAAGCACCCAGTCGTCGGTCACGTCGGGGCCCATGTCCTCCAGCCGTGGTGCCCCCTGGAAGAGGGTCACCCGGAGCCAGTCTGTGGACTTGGGCTTGTAGTTGTCCATGCCGTACATGGCCAACTGGAACCGCTGGATTTGCAGCGGCAGGTAGTCGGCGGAACAGGCGTTGTCCCTGGGTTCGCCGTAGCGGCGGTCGCTGGCATGGAGTCGTTCCACCGCCATGCGGTGTTCCGGATAACGGGACAGGATCCGATGCATCGGGGTGTCATCCTCCCATTCCCGCAGCGCTGCCCGTAACCGCCACAGGCGAAGGGCCACGTCGATGGCCACGTCGCGGTGCTCCGGTGGCAACTGGTCGCGTCGGGCACGCCGGGGCTCCTCGGTGTTGTCACTGACCACCCACCAGTACCTGTCGGACCCAGGTCCGTCCAGGTCGAGGCCTGCCAGCCATCCGAACCGCCCGTCGAGCAGGGACCGCGTCTCGGCGACCGTGGTGCCGGGATCGGCCGATGACCGTTCGTCCACCAGGAACAGGGCGTCGAACTGGTCGTCGTCGCCGTCATGGAGTTCCAGGAGCAGTGAGACCACCATCTCGGCGGTCTCCGGTCCGTCCAGCTCGGCCCACCGGTAGAGGGAGTCGAAAGGCAGTTCGTCTCCCGAGACCGCACGCCAGGCGACGGCAATCCGCTCCAGGACCGGCACCAGCGAACGGGAGTTCAGGAACGGATGGCAGTCGTCGTCGGTGCCCGCCGCAAAGTGCCGATGGGCGCGCGCCATCCATGCCTCGAGCAGCTCTGCTGCTGCCGCATCTCCCGGCCGCCCCCTGACGTCAGCCAGGGCCACCTCCCGCACCCCCACCCAGGCGTCCAGGACCCGGGGGTGCTTGAAGGCGTACGGGACCAGGCCCAACCCGGTGGCGTTCCCCAGGCCGAAGTAGTGGCGCCAGCCTCCCTCGAAGCGGACAGCCGACTCACCTCCGAGCACCCTGGCGCAGTGTTCGACCATGTCGTATCCGAGTTCACGGAACATCCAGGCGGCCACGAACTGGGCCCGGTACGGCACCCGGAACGGGTGGTCGTCGCGGTAGTCGACGAACGACCGCATTCCGTACTTGCCGTTGGCGTAGAAGGCCGTACTCCGGAGGATGTAGCCGGCATCACCCACGTGGTCGGGATCGGGCTGGTCGCCCGCCGCCAGCGTGTCGACCAGGTACCTGAAGAACCGCACGCTCCGGTTTCCCCTGGTCAACGAGAGGATACGCGGGTCGAGGCGGCCCTTCTCCTGGGCCGGAACCTCGACCCGGAGGGTGGCAAGCAACTCGTCGGTCACGTCGCCGTCGACCAGGACGGCGGCGATCTCCCAGCGATCGGCTATCACCCGGTCGGTATGGGCCGACTCGTCGATGGTCGTCGTGAAGGCCACGAAGCTGAACTGGTGGGTGCCCGTGTCCACCCGGTATATCGACTCGCCCCGCCCCTCGGTGTCCAGGTCCTGGCGCACGAGACCGGCCGTCCATCCATCGGCCACAGCCCGTCGGAGCATCGTGCGGCTGAAGCTGTAGCGGGTCAGGCGAGCCGCTCCGAGCATCTCGGGTCGCATCACGACCTCCGGCGGCCGGAGTGCGGTGGCCCGGACGTCCAACTCCGCCTGAAGCAGATCCAGGACCTGGTTGGCCGTGGTCATCGCAACGCCGGCCATCCTCGGAAGCTCTGGTGCACGGCGGCAGGTTAGACCCCGGCACCCACGGAGGTCGCCTCAGCACCGACCCGGAAGCCCACTTCCGACGCGAAACACCCGCCTCCAACTCGAGGCGGGTGCATCCCGGGGGTTTCCCGTACCGGCAGGCTCCCTATGGCGTCGCCCGAGTTTCCGTCGGACCCGCACGCCCAGCCAACCGGCTGTGGCAATTCTCGCGCCGTCTGGCCGCGATGGCAAGGACATCCAGCGGGCAGGACCATGCCGGGATGACCGACTTCTCTGTACTCGACGGGCCGTCGGGGGACGGACGACACTAGGTTCGTTCCATAGACGGTCTTACGGAACTCCTGGACACCAACGGCTTCCTCGTCATAGACGGCGCCATGGGCACCGAGTTGTTCGCCGCTGGCCTCATGGCCGGCGACCCGCCTGAGATCTGGAACATGGAGCACCCGGACCGCATCCGCGCCATCCACCAGTCCTACGTGGACGCCGGATCCGACATCATCCTCACCAACTCCTTCGGTGGGAACCGCCACCGCCTGAAGCTGCACTCGCTGGAGGGCCGGGTCCACGAGTTGAATGCCGCCGCAGCCTCCATCGGCAGGGATGTGGTGGACGCCGCCGACCGTCGGGTCCTGGTCGCCGGATCCATGGGTCCCACCGGTGAGCTGATCGAACCCCTCGGCCAGCTCACTGCCGATGAGATCCGGGTGGCGTTCGCGGAGCAGGCTGCCGGCCTGGCCGATGGCGGCGCCGACATCCTCTGGCTGGAGACGATGAGTGCCATGGCTGAGGTGGAGGCCGGCGTCCTGGGAGCCCGATCGGCATCGGACCTCCCGATCGTGGTCACCCTCAGCTTCGATACGGCCGGGAGGACGATGATGGGCATTACCGGCGAGGACGCCGGTGCCCGACTGGCTGAACTCGGGGTGGCCGGCATCGGCGCCAACTGCGGTGCCAACCTGGCCGACACCGAGGCCGCCGTGGCCGCCATCCTCTCGGCCTGCGGCGACATCCCGGTCGTCTCGAAGGCCAACGCCGGAATACCCGTCTGGAAGGGTGCCGAGCTCGAGTACGACGCCACCCCGGAGATCCTCGCTGCCCATGCCCACCGGCTCAGGGCGGCAGGCATATCCATCATCGGGGCCTGCTGTGGCAGCGATCCATCCCACATCGCCATGATTCGGGCGGTCCTGGACGGCAACCAGCCGGTCCCCGACATCGCCCCGCCGGTCGTGACGGCCACCGTCGGGTCCCGGGAACGCCCGGACCGGCGTAGGCGCCGGCGACGCTCCTGAGGGTCACGCCGTAGCGGTCGACCAGCCATCGGTGCCGGCAAGCGCCTCTTCGGCTGCCTCCATGCCGGCCGCCATCAGGTCGGGTACGAGGCTGAACTCGAAGTCCGGGGCGTCGTCGACGGTCGGAAGCTCCACGTGCAGTACGTCCAGCTCGGTCGGAACGTCCAGCCACTGCTGACGGATCAGCTCGGCAGCGGCGGCGCGGACCCCGACCATCATCAGCGACAGCGCCGTCTGCTTCCCTGCCGGTGCGAACTTGGCCGCCACATCCAGGACGACCAGCCGGGTGGGGGCCAGCGAGACCGCCTTCCGTAGCGGGATGTTGCACACCACGCCCCCGTCGATGTGCCGGCTGCCGTCGTCCAGCTCGACCACCGGCAGCACACCGGGTACCGCCGTCGAAGCACAGAGGAGGTCAACGACGGGCCCGCTGGTCCACCAGGTCACCTGACCGGTGGCGGCATCGGTGGTTCCCACATGGCACGGGACGGACACCTCGGCCAGGTCCTCCATCGGTACGTGTTCGGCTATCAGCGCCCGGAGGCGGTCACCCGAATCGAAACTGGACCGTCCCCGCAGGATGGACGCCACGTTGCGGAGGATGCTCCCCCGGATGGGGGCCTTCTCCGCCACGTCCCGCCAGAGGTCCTCCAGCCGGCCCACCTGCTGGATCGTGGGGTCGTGCGCCAGGTAGACGCCGTTCAGCGCACCGGCCGACACGCCCACGATCTCGTCGGGGAAGATGCCGTTCTCCAGGAGCACCCGCAGCATTCCCGCCTGGGCCGCCCCCCGGACCGAGCCGCCGGAGAACACGAACACGGTGTGGTCCCGCTCGACCTCGGCCGGGCGGCGCCAGCGATCCAACCATCCGAAGCGAGCCATGGCAGAACGGTAGCGGCCACCTCGGTCGCTAATCGGACCCCAATAGCTCATCGGTAGGATTCGGCTATGTCACACCCGGGCCTCTTCCCAACTATTCGTTGCCACGACACGAAAGCCCTGGTCGAGGCATTTGGTTTCACCGAACATTTGGTCGTGCCGGAAGGCAACAGCATTATTTATGCCGAGGTCAGGGGGGCGGCGTGATTCTCGGGGATGCGGTAACCGGTAAAGACGACCACGACTCCCTGGCCCTGCCCACCGGCCCGATCAGCGTGTTCGCGGTGACCGACGACCCGGACGCCCTACACGATCGGGCTGTGGGTGCTGGTGCCAGGATTATCCGTGGTCTACGCGACGAAGAGTACGGAGCACGGGGATTCTCGGCGGCCGACCCCGAGAACAACATCTGGAGTTTCGCGACCTGGCACGGAGAGGACTGATGGACGAACTTGGTCTTCGTCCAGCCCGAAGTGCCTTTTGTGATCGCCTGGGTGATGGTGCAGACCTCGTGTTGGACTCCGGTCAACCGGGGGACGACACCGACCGGGCCGAGGGGATCCGCTCTCTGCTCCGACGGCGGCGACGGGCCGCCCTACGGGGATTCCGGCGGTGATCCCCCAACCACACCTGTCGGTCCAGGTAGTGAACTTCGCCGCCGAGGGGCCCGCCGACTGGCAGGTCCTGAGTAACCACGCCGTCGCCGCCGACCAGGTCGGGGTGGACCGCCTGGCCGTGTCCGACCACGTCGCCTTCGGAGACGACCTGGCCGACTACGCCGACCCGGCGAAGGGAGGTACGGCCGGGGGTCGCCAGCCCACCGGGCCCGACGGCCTGTGGCTCGAGCCGCTGACGACCCTCACCTGGCTGGCCGCCCGGACGACACGGATCCGCCTCCAGACCGGAATCCTGCTGGCAGCGTTACGACGACCTGTCGTCCTGGCAAAGACCACGGCCACGCTGGACGTCCTGTCCGGAGGACGTCTCGACCTGGGCGTGGGGGTCGGATGGCAGGCCGCCGAGTACGAGGCGGCGGGCCTCGACTTCAGCGGACGGGGACCTCTCCTGGACCAGGCCCTGGAGGTCTGCCAGGCCCTCTGGAGGGAGCCGAAGGCCTCCTACTCCGGAGAGGGCCTGTCGTTCGGGGGAATACACGCGATGCCGAAGCCGGTCTCCGGCAGCGTGCCCATCTGGGTGAGCGGCACCGTCAACCGCCGCACCGCCCGACGCCTCGCCCGCTTCGGCACGGGGTGGATCCCGTGGGGCGACGACCGGGCCGACGTCACCGGCGGCATCACCCGCATGCGTTCCCTGCTGGCCGAGATGGGCCTGGAGCATGACGGCTTCCAGGTCCAGGGGCCGGTCCGGATGGTGCAGGACTCCGACGGGGCACCCGACCTCGGATCGACCATGGCGGGGATTCCCGACCTGGTGGCATCCGGGGTCACCGACTGCCGGCTGGCGCTACGCCTTCCCCCGGAACCGGAGGAGGCCACCGACCTGCTGGGGCGCGCCGTGGAGGCCTTCCGGAGAGCCGTCGGACGGGAGGCCTGACGTGGATTTCGGATTCTTCGGCGTCAACGCCGGCGTGCTGGCCGATCCGGCAACGATGGTCACAGCCGCCAGGACAGCCGAGGCCGTCGGCTGGGAGTCGATCTGGACCGGCGAACACCTCGTGGCCGCCAGCCCACAGCGTCCGCCCTCGCCGGTCCCACCCGACACGCACTTCGTGGACCAGGTGGCGTCCCTCGCCCACCTGGCGGCGCACACCACGACGCTCCGCCTGGGCACCGGCATCGTGATCCTCCCCCAACGCAACCCTGTCGTCCTCGCCAAGGAACTCGCCTCGATCGACGTGCTCTCCGGCGGCCGTCTGGAGGCCGGGTTCGGTGTCGGCTACGTACCCGCGGAGTTCGATGCCGTGGGGGTGCCGTTCGGGGAACGTGGCGCCCGCATGGACGACCACATCGACGCCCTGCGGGCCATGTGGCGTGGAGACCTGGAGTTCGAGGGAAGGTTCACGTCGTGGCATGGCGTGGAGGCCCATCCCCGGCCGGTCGGCCCGGACGGGCCCCCGATCCACATCGGCGGGGGTTCGCCAGCCACCTTCCGGCGAGCCGTCCTACGTGCGGACGGGTGGTACGGCTTCCTCTCGACGCTGGCGTCCACCAGGTCGGCGATCGAGGCCATGCACCGTGGGGTGGCGGACCTTGACCGACCCTCTCGCCTCGGACGCATCCAGGTCAGCGTCACGCCATCGGAACCCGTGGACCGCGACCTCGTCCGCCGTTACGAGGACCTGGGCGTTGACCGCCTCATCCTCGTCCGCGACTTCCGCGACGTCGGAGGCATCCCGAATCCCGAGCGGGCCGCCGACGTCCTGCGGTTCATCAGCGAGGCTCCCGGGACACTCGGCTTCGGCTGACCTCGTCCGACGACGGGCGGGTGTCGACTCCGGCGGCAACCACCATGCCGCCGATCCCGGCAAGCGCCAGCAGGAGCATCACCCGACGGACTCCCTCCACCGGATCGTCCGCTCCTACGAGCAGGGCGATGGTCACCGCCACACTGCAGACGCTGCCGATCTCCGTCATGATCCGATTCGTGGCACCCGCCTGGCCGAGCGACGGCCCGGGCACGTAGCGCATGGCCAGAGATGCGCTGTTGGCGTGGGCCAGCCCGATGCCCAGGGCGTAGAGCGCGACCGCCGGGAACCAGAGCCGCATGTCCGGGTCCGGCCCGACTCCCGAACGGAACCAGAGCGCCCCGACCACCATGCATGCGCCACCGGGCACCAGCAACCTGCGGTGGCCGTAGCGGTCGGCGAGGCGCCCGCTCACGAAGCTCATCGGGCCGCCGATCAGCGGCACAAGGGCGAGGGCCGCCCCGGCCGCCGACGGGCCCATGGCCCATGCACCTGTGAGGAGGGTGATCAGCGCGAGGTAGGTGCCGGCGAAATTTCCGGCGATCAGGAAGGCCATCAGGTTGCCACGCCCGTAGTAGCGGATCCGGTAGAGCGAGAGGTCCAGGATGGCCTGCGGGTGGTCGACCGATCGGCGAACCACCATGGCGAGGCTCGCCGGCGCCACGACCAGGGCGACGACGGTCAGGGGGTCGGTCCAGCCCCATTCCCCAGCCTGCACGATGCCCGTGGCCAGCATCGCCGTGCCGACCACCAGGAGGATCGCTCCGCCGAGGTCCGGTCTTCCTGACCGACCGCCGACCACCGGTCGGTCAGGTGCGAGGAACAGCAGCCCCAGGACCACCGTCAGCATGGCGATCGGGATGTTCATGGCGAAAGTCCACCGCCACCCCACGACGTCGATGACCAGCCCGCCCACCACCGGTCCCAGGACCAGCGAGATGCCCCCCAGGCCCCCGTAGGCCCCCACCGCGGTGCTCCGGCGTTCCGACGGGAAGGCGTCCAGCAGGATCGCCAGGGCTGCCGGACCCTCCAGTGCCAGGCCCGCTGCCTGCACGACACGTGCGGCGATCAGGATCGGCAGGGTCGGTGCCGTCGCCACCAGGAGTGAACCGACGGCCAGGAGCGCCACCCCGGTCAGGAACATCCGCCGACGACCGAAGCGGTCGGACACCCAGCCGCTGGGTATGACCAGGGCTATCACCGTTATGGCGAAGGCATTCAGCACCCATGAGGTGGCGGCCGGGCCTGCGGCGAAGGTCTCCTGGATCTCGCCGAACGAGATGAACGTGACCGAGTAGTTCATCGAGGCGGAGACCACCGCGCCTGCGAGCAGGGCGAACGTACGCCAGGGCGACCGAGCTGAATCCTCTGTCACCGAAGTCGTCGATTCGTACTCAGTCGGCTTCCAGTCGCCGAGCCTCGTCGCCGATCGTGGTCGAGTCGCCGTGTCCGGTATGCACGGTCGTGGCACCGTCAAGGACGAACAGGCGGGACCGGATGCTGTCGACCAGGATCCCAAGGTCGGAGAACGAGCGGCCCGTTGCGCCGGGTCCGCCGTTGAAGAGTGTGTCGCCGCTGAAGACCGTGCCGAGGCTAGGAACGTGGATGCAGCAGCCGCCCGGCGAGTGGCCCGGCGTATGCAGGATCGTCATGTCGTCGCCACCCACGGTGATGGTCAGGCCGTCCCGGAGGGGGTCGTCTATCCGCCTGTCCGGGTGGACCACGTCCCAGAGCATCCCGTCGTCGGGATGCAGCCATATCGGGGCGTCCACCGAGTCGGCCAGCTCGACGGCGGCGTTGATGTGGTCGTTGTGGCCGTGTGTGCACAGCACTCCGAGGGTCCGCCTTCCCCTGACGGCCTCGGCGATGGGTCGATGGTCGTGTGCGGCGTCAACGACCACCACCTCGTGGTCGTCGCCGATCAGCCAGATGTTGTTGTCAACGTCGAAGTCCTCGCCGTCCAGCGAGAAGATCCCGCTGGTGACCACGCGCTCGATCCTGAGGCCCATGCCGGTGGACCTACAGGACCACCACGGAGCGCAGCACCTCGCCGCGTTCCATGGCGTGGAAGGCCTCCTCCACGTCGTCGATCGAGATCGTCTCGGACACGAAGCGGTCCAGGTCCAGGCGGCCCTGAAGGTAGAGGTCGATGAGCATGGGGAAGTCCCGACTGGGCAGGCAGTCGCCGTACCACGAGGACTTCAGCGTGCCGCCGCGTCCGAACACCTCGATCATCGGCAGTTCGATCCTCATCTCCGGGTTGGGAACCCCGACCAGGACGACGGTGCCTGCGAGGTCCCTGGCGTAGAAGGCCTGCTCGTAGGTGACCGGCAGGCCGATGGCCTCGATGGCCACGTCCACGCCGTTGCCATCGGTCAGTGCCCTGATGGCCTCCACCGGGTCCTCCTTGGAGGAGTTGATCGTGTGGGTCGCCCCGAACTCCCGGGCTATCTCCAGTTTCCGGTCGTCCAGGTCCACCGCGATGATCGTGTGGGCTCCGGCCAGGTGCGACCCCGCGATCGCCGCATCGCCCACGCCGCCACATCCGAACACGGCCACCGAATCGCCGCGACCCACGTTGCCGGTGTTCATCGCGGCTCCAAGGCCTGCCATGACGCCGCAACCGATGAGGCCCGCCACCTCGGGCCGGGCCGCAGGGTCGACCTTCGTCGCCTGGCCGGAGTGGACCAGGGTCTTTTCGGCGAAGGCTCCGATACCCAGCGCCGGCGAGAGTTCCACACCGTCGAGGGTCATCTTCTGCGTGGCGTTGTGGGTGGCGAAGCAGTACCAGGGGCGACCCCTCAGGCAGGATCGGCACTCCCCGCAGACAGCCCGCCAGTTCAGGATCACGAAGTCACCGGGTGCCACGTTCGTGACCCCTTCCCCGACCTCCTCGACGATGCCCGAGGCCTCGTGGCCGAGCAGGAAGGGAAACTCGTCGTTGATGGCGCCCTCGCGGTAGTGGAGGTCCGTGTGGCACACCCCACATGCCTGGACGGCCACGAGGACCTCACCCGGGCCCGGGTCCGGAACCTGGATCATCTCGACGGTGACCGGCTCACCCTTGGCTCGGGCGACTACGGCCCGGACGCTGTGCGGCATGATTCTCCCCTGGGTTCCACAGGTCGACCCGAGGACGGCCCGACGACCGCCCGACGCTAACAGGTGGCCGTTCCGTCCTTCCTGGACCGGTGACGGATGGTCCCCGGTCGGCCGACGGGGGTCGCCACTTCACCGCATCCTGACAGGGGCGGTGGTCCGCACCTATCGTCTCGGTGCGACGGACCGACCCCGGGGAGGCGTACATGAAGGTTGCAATCACCGGAGCCTCGGGGTTCCTCGGCTCCCACTGCATGGCTGCGGCCGTGGCCGCCGGTCATGAGGTCAGGGCGGTCGTACGCAACCCCGCCAAGGTACGTGCGGCGGCAGTCCTCCACGACCTCCAGCCCGACGGCATCGAGGTCGTCGTGGCCGACCTGACCGACCACGAGGCCCTCCGGGCGTCGCTGGACGGGGTCGATGCCCTGCTCCACGCAGGTGCCGTGTTCAGCCTGGACCCCCGTCAGGGTCGCCAGATGCGTTCGGTGAACCCGACCTCGACCGCCGTCCTCCTGGATGCCGCTGCCGAGCGCGACCTCCGACGGGTGGTCCACGTCTCGTCCATCGGGGTGTACGGGGCGTCCCGAACGGTTCTGGGCCCCGACACGCCGACAGGCCCGGAGTGCGGGCCCTACACCGGAAGCAAGATCGAGGCCGATGCCCTGGCTGTGGCCCACCAGGAGGCCGGACGACCGGTGGTGGTCGTCTGTCCCGGCGGGATCATCGGCCCGCTGGATCCCAGCCCGGACCTGAGCGACTCCATGGCCACGGTGCTCGACGGCCTGCGACGATCACGGGTTCCGATGCCTTCCGGAGCCTGCTTCGGCATGGTCGACGTCAGGGACGTCGCTGCCGTCTGCGTGGGTTCCCTCACGGCCGGAACTGCGCCGGCCCGGCACCTCCTGGCCGGCCACCTGATCGGACCGGCCGACATGCTGCGCATGGCGTCGAATCTGACCGGTCGTCCGGTACGGATCTCCAGTTTTCCGGCGCCGCTGCTCAGCCTGACGGGTGCCCTCTGCGACCTGGTCGGGCGAGCGACCGGCCGCAGGATGCCGCTCAGCCGGGAGGTCGCCCGAATGACCACGGCCAACATGAGGGCCGGTGGCCTTCGGGAGGTCGACCAGCGGAGCGCGGCGGACGCTTTCGGTTTTCCGGCGACGCCGCTCGAGACGACCCTCGTCGAGACCATGTCGTGGCTGCACTCGGCAGGGCACCTGACCGACGACCAGGTGGGTCGGTTGGCCCACTGACCTGCCGAACCCCACCCGTTGGTACACAGGTCCGTCCCGGCAGTGCCCCGAGGAGTTCAGGCCTCCTGGTCGGAGCGGACGCCACGCACCACCATCACCACCAGCACGACCGCGACGGCGACTAGCGCCATGGTCGCCGGCATGGCGACCTCCTCGGGCGAGGCGTGGCCAGTGCCGATAGGAGATTCCCCGTGGAGGTGACCCGCTGTTCCGAGCAGGTGGTGGGCCAGGAGGGCTCCGAGGAGCACCGATCCGGTTCCGATGAGTGCCGACGTGGCCATCATGGCCGGCACCCGGCGTACGAGCATGGCCGCGGCGGCCGGTGGGGCGACCAGGAAGGCGAAGACCAGCAGGCTGCCGACCGCGTTGAAGGAAGCGGTGACGGAGAGCGCCACCAGGAGCAGGAATGCCAGCTCCGTCAACCGTGGCCGCATCCCCATGAGGCGTGCCTGGACCTCGTCGAAGGTGAGGACCAGCAGGCCCCGGTGGAACACGAGGGCCACCAGGACCGCCACCCCCACCAGCACCGCCTGTCGCAGCAGGTCGGACGGGGAGGTGTCCAGCAGCGCTCCGAAGAGCATCTCCTGCAGGTCGTGCTCGTCGATTCCGTCGGCCGCTGCCACCAGAACGACCGTCAGGGCAAGCATCCCGACCAGGAGGAGGCCTATGGCCGACTCGCCGGGGAGTGGCGAACGTCGTTGTATCCCCCGGACACCCACGGCCATGGCCGCCGCGGCTACCAGGGCACCGGCGGTCGGGTTGCCACCCAGCAGGTAGGCCGCTGCAACGCCGGGCAGGATGCCGTGGCCCAGGGCCTCGCCCAGGTAGGTGGTTCCACGCAGCACCACCCAGGTGCCGACCACCGACGTCACCAGCACGGTCAGCAGTCCCGCCAGGACCGCACGCTGCAGGATGGGATCGCCGGTGAACGGCTGTACCCACCACTGCCAGGGATCGGTCAGGAACTCCATGCCTACGGTCACCTCGACCGGGATCGCCGACCGGCTTAGGGTCGGAAGGATTGAGAACGAGTCTCAATCGTAGGGCCTGGCTGGCAAAGGGCGACGTCCAGGCGGATCGGAACCTCGTCTAAACGAGCGACGCTCAGGAGGGCCAGGCCTCACGTAGGCGTCGCCACGACGCACCGAGGGCCTCCGGAAGCACACGGAGATCAGCAGTGGTCGTGGTGAAGTTCGTGTCACCGGCCCAGCGGGGCACCACGTGGACGTGGAGGTGGCCGGGTACGCCGGCTCCGGCCGCCACACCCAGGTTCAGGCCCACGTTCACGCCACCCGGCGAGAACGCCGACTCGACGGCGGCCACCGCATCACGAACCGTCGCCCAGAGCTCGTCGTGCTCCTCATCGGTAAGCCCCGCCAGGGTCGGCACGGCGCGTCGGGGCAGGACCATCAGGTGTCCGCTCGTGTACGGGTAGGCGTTCAGGAGGGCGAAGCAGGTTCCTCCCCGGTGCACGATGAAGGTCTCGGAATCTTCCAGACCGCTCTGCTCGATGGCCTCGAAGAGGGTGGAACCCTCAGGCACCGTGGTGCCCGGGGTCTCGGGCTGAGCTCCTTCGCCCAGCGCCGACACGTAGGCGTGCCGCCAGCCGGCCCAGAGCTGGTCGAGGCGACTCAGGACTTCGACTCCATCGCTACAGCGAGTCGCCCGACGAACTCGTCGACGGGCAGGTCCCGCTCGGGGGCCTCGGCCCCGCGGGCGTTGTCGCCCACCGTGCCGTTGGCCATGTCGTCGCCGCCGACCACCAGCACGTGGGGAACCTTGGCCACCTTGCCGGCACGGACCCGCTTCCCCAACGGTTCGTCAGCCGGGGCCAGCTTCGCCCGGAAACCCTCGGCCGAGAGGCGTTCCACGACCGACTCCGCATAGGCCTGATGCTCCTCGGCCACCGGAAGGACCCGGACCTGCTCGGGAGCCAGCCAGAGCGGGAAGGCTCCGGCATAGTGCTCCAGGAGCACTCCGAAGAACCGTTCCACCGAACCCATGAGGGCCCGGTGGATCATCACAGGCCGATGGCGGCCGCCGTCGGCGCCCACGTACTCCAGCCCGAACCGCTCCGGGAGGTTGAAGTCCAACTGGATGGTGGAGAGCTGCCAGGGACGGCCGATGGCGTCGGTGACGTCGACATCGATCTTCGGCCCGTAGAAGGCGCCGCCGCCCTCGTCGACCACGTAGTCAATGCCGGCCGACTCCAGGGCGGACCGCAGGCCGTCGGTCGCCATCTCCCAGAGGGCGTCCTCCCCCACCGCCTTGTCCTCAGGTCGGGTCGAGAGCTTGGCCTGGAAGTCCTCGAAGCCGAAGGCCCTCAGCACGCTGAGGGTGAACTCCAGCAGCGAGGCCAGCTCGTCGGGGACCTGCTCGGGCGTGCAGAAGATGTGGCTGTCGTCCTGGGTGAAGCCCCGGCTTCGCATGAGGCCGTGGATGACACCGGAGAGCTCGTAGCGGTAGACGGTGCCCAACTCGAAGAGCCGGCTGGGCAGGTCCCGGTA
>Ga0209403_10003265_pt1 | contig 18501 bp, 14 predicted proteins | sample ArcticOcean_MG_C_8_FD_187440 | JGI IMG/M metagenome (GOLD analysis project Ga0209403, IMG submission 187440) | Marine microbial communities from western Arctic Ocean - ArcticOcean_MG_CB11_86 (SPAdes) (version 2) | ecosystem: Environmental > Aquatic > Marine > Oceanic | place: Arctic Ocean... | reverse complement strand
TGGATGTAATCGCCGATGTGAAGAAGTACTTGAGCTCGTAAGTGCCGCGCGGCGTCGCCATGTACTTATTCGTTGTCACCCGGCTCACGGTGCTCTCATGAATTTCTACCTCTTGCGCGATATCTCGAAGAGTTAGCGGGCGAAGGTGCTGAATGCCATTTGCAAAAAAGGCTTCTTGCTGACGCACTAATTCGGCCGAGACCTTCAAAATCGTTCGAGCCCGCTGCTCAAGGGATTTCACTAACCAATTAGCAGAATTCAAATGCTCAGTGATGTAGGCCTTGTCTTTGCGCGAACACGTCTTTGTGTTGACTTCGGTAAAGTATTGCTGATTGATCAAGACCTTTGGCAGCGTTTCGCTATTGAGTTCGACCGTCCAGCCCCCATTCGATCCGGGACGGACATACACGTCGGGTACCACTGTTTGCGCAATCTCATTGCTGAACGCTAGCCCGGGTTTGGGGTTAAGCCGCCGAAGCTCTTGGATCATGTCGGCGAGATCTTCTGCCTCGACACCGCAGCGCGCGACCAACGCAGTGTGATTGTGGGCGGCAAGCAAATCAAGATTGTCGATAAGGGCGGCCATCGCTGGGTCATAGCGATCTTTTTCGCGCAGTTGCAGAGCCAGGCACTCGCCGAGGTCCCGCGCGAAGATTCCTACGGGGTCAAATGCTTGCAAGCGTTTGAGTACTGTTTCCACGTGCTCAACCGTCGCGCCCACTTGATCCGCGATCGCTGATATCTCGCCGGCCAAATAGCCTGCGTCATCGAGCATATGGATAAGGTTGAAGCCGATAAGGCGGTCGACCGGATCGGCAAAATCCATATTTAATTGTGCAAGAAGATGATCGGTGAGACCGATTTCCTCGCCAATGGTTTGTTCCAGCAAGTCACCCGACGCGTCAAACGACCCGCCCATGCTTCCGTAGGGGCCGCGAAGCCCTGCATCAGAAGGGTATCCTTCACCTGTGGCATTGTCGGTATAGACATCGCCATAGCTCATATCGAGCGGCTGGTCGTTGTCTTTGGGGATTTCTGCCGCCGAAGAAAGTGCGGCTGTGTCGACATCGTCAGTGCCGGCACGGGAGCTGTCTTCGGAAGGTACCGCATCGCCCCGTTCCGGTTGCTCTCCTTCGATGAGCTCCAGCAACGGATTGCGTTCGATCTCTTGTTCGACGAATTCCGAGAGCTCAATATTCGTTAGCTGCAGCAGTTTAATCGCTTGCTGCAGTTGTGGCGTCATCACGAGCGATTGGGATTGCCGTATCTCCTGCCGTTGTCCGAGCGCCACGCGAACTCCCTACATCGTAAAGCGGTCGCCGAGATACACTCGGCGGACGGCTTCATGGGCGACGATTTCGGAGGGCGGCCCCTCCATCAAAATCCCGCCATCGTGCAGGATGTAGGCACGGTCGACGATCTCAAGCGTCTCGCGCACATTGTGATCCGTGATCAAGACGCCGATGCCGCGATGCTTGAGGTGGGCCACAAGATCGCGAATGTCCCCAAGCGCAATCGGGTCGATGCCGGCAAGGGGTTCATCAAGGAGTATGAAACTTGGCCGCGTAGCAAGCGCGCGGGCAATTTCCACCCGCCGCCGCTCGCCCCCAGAAAGCGTCATCGCGGAAGCGCGGCGAAGATGCTCAATAGAGAATTCGGCCAGCAATTCTTCAAGATATTCCTCGCGCCGGTGATGATGAGGTTCTGTCACCTCGAGGGCCGCGCGAATGTTATTCTCGACCGTCAAGCCCCGGAAGATTGACGCTTCCTGCGGTAGGTACCCGATCCCTAGCCGCGCTCGGCGGTACATCGGAAGGTCAGTAATGTCGTGGCCATCCATCGTGATGGCGCCGTAGTCCGGGGCGATGAGCCCAGTCATGCAATAAAAGCAGGTGGTTTTGCCGGCACCATTAGGCCCCAAAAGCGCGACCGCTTCCCCGCGTTGAACCGACAGCGTTACGTTGCGCAGCACAGGACGCTTGCGGAAGGACTTCCCGAGGCTCTGGGCGACAAGCCCTTCGTTGCTGGCAACGAGCCGCGGTCCATCGGGGTCTTGGCCACTCAAATCCGCCATTAATCAATTACCACCATTACCGTATCTGACCCTAGGCCATATTTGGTTAACAGACGGTCAACGCCCGCCGCTTCGACGCGGAACGAACAATCCGCGAACACGGCCATCGCCCCCTCGTTTGTCGCCATCCATTGTGCTCTGGCCAGTCGTAAGGTCGAACACCAGGCGATTTCCCTTGATGACATTGTTCCCCTGGGTCAGCACCACTTCGCCGGTCAGCGTGATTACGCCATTATCAACGTTGTAGGTTCCCTGATCCCCCTCAGCGGTTTCCGTACCCGAGGAGAAGAAAACCTTACCCTCAGCGTCGATTTTTGAGATGGCCTTTGCGGCATCCTCAGCGGCGTCGCCCTGGTAGTGAACCCAAATCCGATCGGCTCGGAGTTTGATACTCCCCTGCTGGGCATCGACATTGCCGCTGAACACCGCGATCTGTTTGTCCTGCTGCACCTCAAGAGCGTCAGCGGCAATCTCGATCGGTAATTCTGTGTCGTGGGCCATGCCCTGCTGAGCGCTTGCGTTTGCGCCGAATACCATTGCCGCAAAAAGCATCAGTGCAGGAAGAAAACGAACCGTCATAGCGCCTTGCCCGGTTGCAGGGTCATCCGCACGTTGCCTTTGAAGAAAAGCCGTTGTCCGTCACGCTCCATGCGAAATGAGTCCGCACTCAACTCCCCCATCGGACCTTGGGCCCGAACGGTTTCACTTCCTTGTGCTGTTCCGTCCGCCAGATCAATTCGGGCACTCGCTGTGTGGAGGGCAAAGCCGTTGTCGGCAAAAAGGTCGACGCCATCACGCAATGATAGACTTTGCTGGGTGCGATCATAAAGGCCTGTCACAGACAACATCGATACCCAGGCTCCGCTGTTGAGGGTCAAATCGGCCTGTAGCGTTTCGAGCGTGATGCGCTCTGGATTGATTGCGTTCGGCATAGCCCGTTCTGCGGTGATGACAAATGCCTGGTCTTTCGCGTCTGTGCCGACGAAACGTGCCCGCGTCATGCCGGCATCACCAGCGTCGCCCTCGGGCAGCGCCGCGAGCGAGACCTGGAACGTGGCGTCTTCGTTTTGGGCCTGCGGCCAAGCGACCAGAACCATGACGAGAGCCAGTGCGATAAGGGGGAGCGTAATTTTGGCAAGGCTCACAAAACGGCTGTATCTCCGTCCCAAGGCCCGCGGACCCTGTGGAGAGAAAACGTGTCGCGGTGGAGTAGCGGCGGCGTCTGACGTCATGCGGCGCCGGCCTGCAGGCAATCGTGAAGGCGAACAATTCCAACCACCTGGCCATCATCAACAACAAATAGATTGGTGATTTTGCCAGCCATGAGCGCCACGGCCTCGGCGATCAGGCTTTCGGAAGAAATGGTTTGAGGGTCCGCTGTCATGACCGCTCCTGCCGTCAATTCAAGCAAGCCAGGCGCCATATGGCGGCGCAAGTCGCCGTCAGTGATGATACCGGCGAGCCGGTCGCGCTCATCGAGGATGCCCGCACAGCCGAAATTTTTTTCTGACATCACAAGTAGCACGTCCGCCATAGTGTCAGCCCGTGCAGCCAGCGGCACGTCCGGTGCAGTCCTCATCAAATCGCCGACGCGGCGTAGTGACGCACCGAGGCGGCCACCGGGGTGCAGCACACGAAAACGGTCTGCCGAAAAGCCGTTTCGCTCCAGAAGCGCGACCGCAAGGGCGTCGCCGAGTGCAATCATCATGGTGGTCGAAGTTGTCGGTGCGAGGCCCATCGGACAGGCTTCTGCAACATCAGGCAGTGTCAAAACGACGTCTGCCGCGAGGCCCAGCGTTGAAGTTGAATTACCGGTAATGGCGATGAGCGGAATGCTGTAGCGCTTGGCATAGGAAAGGATATCGGTGAGTTCACCGTTTTCGCCTGATTTGGAAAATAGCAAGACGGCGTCTTGCCCGGTCACCATGCCCAGGTCGCCATGACTGGCTTCGCTCGGATGGACAAATTGGGCGGGTGTTCCGGTTGATGCCAGCGTCGCGGCAACTTTACGGGCGATCTGACCTGACTTACCGATGCCGCCGACGATGACGCGGCCACCAACTTTGGCAAAGACTTCAACCGCGTCGGTGAAGCGTTCGTCGAGTAGCCGCCCTAACTCCGTCAGGGCGGCGGATTCTTGGGCTAAGACCTCGCGGGCTACATCAAGGTCACTATTAGCCTTCGCTTCTTTAGCTAATCCCCGCGCTCTTGTGCCCAAAGTCATGTAAAAACCGCCTCATAAGAGTCGCACGAAAACCGCGCCACCTCTCAAGTTATGCGCTCCCATAAGGGCAAATTCAATAATTCTCGCAATCGCTTAATGCGAAAAGATGTCGACCTCCGGCCATCCGCCAAGATCCAGCGACACACGTTTTGGTAGAAATTCGAAGCACGATTGCGCGAGGCTAGTGCGGCCCTCGCGGGCGAGCATCACATTGAGGATGTCGCGCAAGCGATGCAAATAGAGAACATCCTGGGCGGCATAGGATTGCTGCTCGGGCGATAGCGTCTCTGCACCCCAATCCGATGACTGCTGCTCCTTAGATAAATCGACCCCAAGAAGCTCTCGGCAAAGATCTTTTAGACCGTGGCGGTCTGTGTAGGTGCGGACAAGTTTTGAGGCAATCTTGGTGCAGTACACGCCGCCTGCGATGTTCCCAATGTGGCGTTCGAGCATTGCTATGTCGAAACGGCCATAGTGAAACAGTTTCGTCACCTTTGTGTCTTCGATGAGGGCACGAAGGTTCGGCGCGTCAAATGCCGCCGGATGACGAAACTGGACAAGATGGCAATCCTTGCCGTTGCCCGAGAGCTGAGCCAAGCAAAGGCGATCACGAACTAGCGAAAGGCCCGTGGTTTCGGTATCTATTGCCACTACATCGCCGAGGCTCAGCCCGTCAGGGAGATCATTCTGGTGCAAGTGTATTTTCAGTGCGAACGCCATTACAGCCCCTTTGTAAGGCCGCGGCAGGCGCGGCGGCATGGTGCCCAGGAGAAGACTCGAACTTCCACGGCCCGAAGGCCACTAGCACCTGAAGCTAGCGCGTCTACCAATTCCGCCACCTGGGCCCGTGCCGACTGGTAAAGAGTGAGCAATAGTCGTGTCAAGCTTGGCCCTCGCTCATTGACCGATTCCAGCGCGGGACTAAGATGCCGGCCTTGGCAGCGGAGGAATTGATGTCCGAACGAATCATTACGTTGTTAGGCGGATCTGGCTTTATCGGACGCCACTTGATCCGCCTACTTGCCGCACAAAACTATCGCATTCGGGTCGCCGTTCGGCATCCCGAGAAGGCAAAATTCCTTCAGCCATTGGGCGACGTAGGCCAAATCGTACCTGTTCAAGTCAACCTGCGCGATGACACCTCGGTGCTCGCCGCGGTCAACGGTGCATCGGCTGTTGTGAACCTTGTTGGCGTCCTGCGCAATAGAGGACAACAAACGTTTGCCACCCTTCACGGCGAGGGACCCGGCCGCGTTGGACGGCTGGCCGTTTTGGGTGGGGTCGAGCGCCTTATCCATATTTCGGCGATCGGCGCGAGCAGCGACTCTCCGTCGCGCTACGCGCAGTCGAAAGCAGCGGGCGAGGCAACGCTGAAGAATGAGTATTCAGAGGCGACGATCGTCCGGCCAAGTTTGGTCTTTGGACCCGAAGATCAGTTCTTTAACCGCTTTGGCGCAATGGCCGCAATATCCCCAGTTTTACCCCTCTTTGGCGATTCATTTGCCGACGCCGGGGCTACGAAGTTCCAACCTATTTTTGTGGGTGATGTCGCGGCCGCGATCGCGCAATGCCTCAGCGATGAGGTGACGGTTGGCAAGACCTACGAAATCGGCGGCCCGCGGGTTTATAGCTTCCGCCAATTGATGGAGCTGGTCTTGGAGTACACGGGACGGCGTTGTCTGCTTTTGCCGGTCCCATTCTCGATAGCCAGCGTCGGAGCCACCTTCCTAGAGATGGTGCCTCAAACGCCGTTAACCCGCGATCAACTCAAGCTACTTCGTATCGACAATGTTTGTGACGCCCTGCCGGGGCTGGCCGAAGTGGGCGTGTCACCGACGCCGCTTGAGGCGGTTGTCCCTGGGTTTCTTGCGCGTTTCAGAAAGGGCGGCCGAGCGGTCGCAGCCTAGACCAAGCCAATTGAGTCAAAGCCGTAGATCCAAATCAGCAAGGCTCCTCCGAGGACCAGTCTGTACAAAGCAAACGGTCCGAAGGTGGCCTGCCGCAGCCATGCCAACAATGCCGCAATTGCAAGCATCGCAAATCCAAAGGCCAATACGCCAGCGATGGCAGCCTCGGTAACGTTGCCGACAGATTCCAGTTTAGAAATGTCTGACGCGACCAACAAGCCGGCGGCGAAAATGGTTGGAACCGACAGCAGCATGGAAAAACGGGCGGCGTCCCGTCGCTCGAATCCGAGCATTCGCGCCGCCGTCATCGTCACCCCCGATCGGCTCGTTCCCGGGACCAATGAAAGAATTTGTGCGCCGCCAATAATAGCTGCGTGACCCAGCGTCATCTGCTCGAGTTTGCGTACTCTGAGAAACAAACGATCAGCAACGTAGAGGAGTATCCCAAATCCAAGGGTCGTCCACGCGATGACCTCTGGACTGCGAAGCAGATCAACGAGGTCGAGAGCAAACAGAACGCCGCCCGCCACAACGATCGGGATCGTCCCGATGATCAAATGCACAACGAGGCGGGTCGAGGGATCGCGCCGACCGCGGGCCAGCTTGAGAAGACCTGAAAATAATCCGGCCACATCACGCCAAAAATAGGCGACCACAGCCAGTAAGGTTCCCAAATGGACCGCAACGTCGATCAGCAGTCCCTGGTCCGGCCAGTCGGCCACTGCTGGGACCAGGATTAGGTGCCCAGACGAACTGATAGGGAGAAATTCGGTGAAACCCTGGACAGCGGCAAGGACGATCAACTGAAGAAGCGTCATGGAAAACCCGTTGGGCGATCGGGCCTTCTGCTATCACACTGAGGCGCGGCGACCAATGCCCGATTATAGTCCTATATCGGTACTATATAACAGGTCGACCGCCACAAAATGTATCCTGACTTGCCCCGGAGTGGCGTGAAACCTATATATTAAGTCATTAGCACTGTCATTTTTGCGGGTTTTTGCTCGCGGCGGCGGTGAAAACTGCTTAATAAGGGCCCTCGAGAAGGGGAAACGATGGCTGAGAGCCTACTGAAATTCATCGAGATCGCGCAGGAGCACCCGCAAAAGCGGGCGGCGGGCCAGCGCACGGCGGATTTCCAAGAAATCTACCAAAACTACCTACTGCCTAACGCGGCCGAGCAGGCCGCACGATGCTCCCAATGTGGCGTGCCATTCTGCCAAATCCATTGTCCGTTGCACAACAACATCCCCGATTGGTTGAAAATGACGGCAGAAGGTCGTCTCGAGGAGGCTTACGAAATCTCCTCGGCAACGAACAACATGCCCGAGATTTGTGGCCGGATCTGCCCGCAAGACCGACTGTGCGAGGGCAACTGCGTTATCGAAAAAGGGTTCGAGTCGGTCACCATTGGATCGATTGAACGCTACATCACCGACACTGCCTGGGATCAAGGCTGGGTTCAGCCGCCGAAGCCGCGCCAAGAACGCGACCAATCGGTCGGCATTGTCGGTGCGGGGCCGGGTGGCATGGCGGCGGCCGAGGAACTGCGCCGGCTGGGTTATCAGGTCGTCATCTACGATCGCTACGACCGTGTGGGCGGACTACTGATCTACGGCATTCCAAGCTTCAAACTGGAGAAAGAGATCGTCCAGCGGCGCGCGGACCTCCTTAAGGAAGGCGGCGTCAGGTTCGAACTCAACTTCGAAGTGGGACGCGATGCCTCACTCCAAGAGCTCCGCGATCGTCATGCGGCGGTGCTAATTGCTACCGGTGTTTACAAGGCGCGCGACGCGGCGCTGCCAGGGGTCGGTTTGGGCAACATCATTCAGTCGATGACGTTTCTGACGGCCTCCAACAGAAAAGGTCTCGGCGACGCGGTGCCGGAATTCGAGAGCGGTGCTCTTGATGCGAAGGGCAAGCATGTCGTTGTGCTGGGTGGTGGCGATACCGCGATGGACTGTGTACGCACCGCCGTTCGCCAGGGCGCAAAATCGGTCAAGTGCCTGTATCGGCGCGATCTCGAAAACATGCCAGGCTCAATGCGCGAGGTGCAGCACGCCCAGGAAGAGGGGGTCGAGTTTGTCTGGCTCACCGCCCCCGAGGCATATCTTGGCGATGACGTCGTGCGCGGCGTAAGGGCGGTGCGCATTCGGCTCGGGGCGCCGGATGCGACTGGTCGTCAGACGCCCGAGATTGTCGGTGGCAGCGCGCATGAGATTAAGGCCAATCTCGTAATTAAGGCTTTGGGGTTTGACCCAGAAGATCTACCCACCTTATTCGGTGAGCCGGGTCTTAGTGTGACGGGATGGGGAACGGTCGGTATCGATTTCAGGTCACGGATGACAAACCTTGATGGGGTGTTTGCGGCTGGCGACATCGTTCGTGGCGCATCGCTGGTCGTCTGGGCCGTGCGCGATGGTCGCGATGCTGCGGCGTCTATTCACTCACATCTGCAAGAAAAATTGGCGGACGAACCGATCGAGCCCGATAGTTCCAAGAACGGAGGCAGCAATGACAAAGGCAAAAAAAAACAAACCCCAGGCCGGCGCCGCGTTCGTCAAAGCGTGGGCTGATAACGCCGCTTTTCTCTCTGAGCACGGCCTCTACAATCCCGCAGACGAACATGCGGCGTGCGGCGTCGGGTTTGTTGCATCTGTCGACGGCCGTCCCCAGCGCGAGGTCGTACTTGCAGGGATTGATGCTCTAAGGGCTGTTTGGCATCGCGGCGCGGTTGGTGCTGATGGCAAGACCGGCGACGGCGCAGGCATTCATGTCCAAATTCCTCAGAACTTTTTCAAGCGGCATGTCGCCCGCACCGGTCACGAGCCATCCAAAGGACTGTTGGCCGTAGGCCAAGTGTTCCTGCCGAAGACCGACTTCAGCGGTCAGGAAACGTGCCGATCGATCGTCGAGACCGAGATTCTACGTTTTGGACATCGGATTTACGGCTGGCGCCAAGTCCCGGTGAACGCGTCGATCGTTGGTGAGGTCGCAAATGCGACCCGGCCTGAGATCGAGCAAATCATGATCGCTAACGGTCGGGGAGCCTCCGAAGAAGAATTCGAGCGCGATCTATACGTTATTCGCCGACGCATTGAGCGCCGCGTGATCGAGGCGCAGGTGCGCAACTTCTACATCTGCTCCTTGTCGTGCCGCTCCATCATCTACAAGGGTATGTTCCTGGCCGAGCAGTTGACGGATTTCTATCCCGATCTCCTCGATGATCACTTCGTCTCAAATTTTGCGATCTTTCATCAGCGCTACTCGACAAACACCTTTCCGACGTGGGAATTGGCGCAGCCATTCCGGACCCTCGCGCACAACGGCGAGATCAATACCCTGAAGGGCAACGTCAACTGGATGAAGAGCCATGAGATTCGTATGGTGTCGGAATATTTTGGCGACTACGGCGAAGACCTCAAGCCGGTCGTGCAGGCCGGTAGCTCGGATTCTGCTGCGCTCGACTCGGTGTTTGAGCTCTTGGTTCGCGCCGGTCGTGACGCGCCTGAGGTGAAGACTCTTTTGGTGCCGGAAAGCTGGTCGAACAAAACTAATATGCCGGAGTCCCAACGCGCTATGTACGCCTATTGCAATGCTGTAATGGAGCCATGGGACGGCCCTGCCGCCATTGCAGCAACGGATGGGCGTTGGGTCGTAGGCGGCATGGACCGCAACGGCTTACGTCCGCTGCGCTACACACTGACGGATCGCGGACTGCTATTTGTCGGATCAGAGACAGGCATGGTGCCTACTGACGAACACGCGGTGGTCGAGAAGGGGCACATCGGGCCAGGACAGATGATTGCCGTCGACCTCGCCGAGGGCAAGTTCTACCACGACCGCGAAATAAAGAACCGCCTCGCCGCGGCCTATCCCTATGAGGAGTGGGCTAAAAATATTCGCCGCTTGGATAAGAAAATTGCAGGTGATGCAATCATCCCCGCACTGAGCCGCGCCGACCTGCGACGCCGCCAAGTGTCGGTTGGTCACACGCTTGAAGAAGTCGAACTCATCCTGCACCCGATGGTGGAAACCGGTAAGGAGCCGACCGGTTCGATGGGCGATGACACGCCACTTGCCGTGCTCTCTAGCGGCTATCGCGGGTTGCATCATTTCTTCAGGCAGCAATTCAGTCAGGTCACGAATCCACCCATTGATTCGCTGCGCGAACGGCGGGTGATGAGCTTGAAGACGCGTCTGGGCAACCTGGGGAACGTTCTAGAGGTCGATTCCAGCCAAACAAATATCCTTCAGCTCGATTCACCTGTGCTGACTTACGCCGAAATGGAACGGCTGCGAGAACACCTTGGGGCTCAGGCCGTAGAGATCGATTGCACCTTCGAGGTTGGCGCCGAAACACTGCGTGAAGCAATTGATCGCATTCGGGTCGCAAGCGAGGAAGCGGTTCGCCGTGGCCTAGTTCACCTGTTCCTAACCGATGAAAACGTATCGGCGCAACGCGCACCGGTACCGATGATCTTGGCGGCAGGCCGCGTGCACACTCACCTCGTCGAGGAAGGCTTGCGGGCTTTCTCGTCGATCAACGTGCGATCCTCTGAATGCCTCGATGTTCACTATTTCGCGGTTCTCGTCGGCGTTGGTGCGACCACGATCAACGCCTCTCTGGCTGAAGCCGCGATCGCCGACCGTCATCAACGCGGTTTGTTCGGTGAGACAGATATCGAGACCTGCCTTACCAAATACAAGGAGAGTGTCGACTCTGGCCTCCTGAAGACTATGTCGAAAATGGGGATCGCTGTTATCTCGTCCTATAGAGGCGGCTACAACTTCGAAGCTGTCGGCCTATCACGCACCGTGGTTGCAGAAATGTTTCCTGGAATGGTGTCGCGCATCTCCGGTATTGGGCTGCCCGGAATCGAGAAAAAGGTTCTTGGGCAACATGCCAGGGCTTTCGCCACCGACGTGGTTGCACTCCCTGTGGGTGGCCTCTATCGATATCGCAACAACGGCGAAGTTCACGCCTTTGACGGCCGATTGATCCATCAACTGCAATCAGCCTTAGCGCAAGATTCATATGAGACCTACAGCCGGTATGCCGAAGCGGTACACAAGATGCCGCCAGTGCAACTCCGCGATCTGCTGGATTTTCACTCTGACCGCGAAGAGATCGCCGATGACAATGTTGAGTCAATCACCAAGATTCGGCAGCGGTTCGTCACAGGCGCGATGTCGCTCGGTGCACTGAGTCCCGAGGCACACGAAACCCTTGCGATCGCTATGAACCGAATTGGTGCGAAGTCCGATTCGGGCGAAGGCGGCGAGGCGCGCGAACGATTTTCGCCACGACCCAACGGCGACAATGCTAACTCGGAGATAAAGCAGATCGCCTCGGGCCGTTTTGGTGTGACGGCCGAGTACCTGAACAAATGCTCCGAGATTGAGATCAAGGTTGCCCAAGGCGCCAAGCCTGGCGAAGGCGGCCAGCTGCCCGGGTTCAAGGTATCTGAGCTGATCGCCAAGCTGCGTCACTCGACGCCGGGTGTCACGCTGATCTCCCCGCCACCGCACCACGACATCTATTCAATCGAGGATCTGGCGCAACTCATCTACGACCTCAAGCAGATCAACCCAGACGCCCTCGTGAATGTAAAACTGGTCGCCGAAGCGGGAATCGGAACGATTGCGGCTGGCGTTGCTAAAGCGAAAGCCGATGTGATCATGATCTCCGGCTATTCCGGCGGGACAGGAGCCAGCCCCCAATCTTCGATTAAATATGCTGGGGTGCCGTGGGAGATGGGGCTGACCGAAGTCAATCAGGTGCTAACGCTCAATCGGTTGCGGCACCGGGTTAAATTGCGGGTCGATGGCGGTTTCAAGACCGGCCGCGACGTAGTCATAGCCGCGATGATGGGGGCCGAAGAATATGGCATCGGCACGGCCGGGCTGGTCGCGATGGGCTGCATCATGGTGCGACAGTGCCATTCGAACACCTGTCCGGTTGGGGTCTGCACGCAACGTGATGATCTCAGAGCGAAGTTTGAAGGGACGCCTGAAAAAGTCGTCAACCTGATGAGTTTTATTGCTCAAGAAGTACGCGAGATTCTGGCGCAGCTTGGCTACAGCCGGCTTGATGAAATTGTTGGACGCGCCGACTTGCTAATGCAGGTCAGCCGCGGTGCCGAACACCTTGATGATCTTGATCTCAACCCGCTTCTGGTACAGGCCGATCCGGGCGACCAGCCGCGCGTATTTTCGGTTGAAGGACGCAACGAGGTTCCCGACACCCTCGATGCGCAGATGATCAAGGACGCGCACGAGGTTTTTGACCGTGGCGAGAAGATGCAACTTGCGTACAGTATCCGAAACACGCATCGCGCAATTGGCACGCGGTTCTCGTCACGTTTAGTGCGCCGGTTCGGCCCCGACGGGCTTAACCCCGACCACATCACGGTTCAGCTCCGCGGGTCAGCCGGGCAGTCGTTGGGTGCGTTTGCGCTCAAAGGTCTCAAGCTAGTCGTCTCCGGTGACGCGAACGACTATGTCGGCAAGGGATTATCTGGTGGCACCATCGTTGTGCGACCGGTGCCTTCAGCGCCCATCACGAGCAACGAGAATGCGATCGTCGGTAATACCGTGCTGTACGGCGCGACATCGGGAAAGCTGTTCGCGGCCGGGCAAGCTGGTGAGCGGTTCGCCGTACGCAACTCCGGCGCGCAGGTCGTCGTAGAGGGTTGTGGCGCAAACGGCTGCGAATATATGACTGGCGGGACGGCCGTGATTCTGGGTCCGGTCGGCGACAATTTCGGTGCTGGTATGACCGGCGGGATGGCCTTTGTCTATGACACCGATGGCGCGTTTGAACATCACGTCAACCGCGAACACGTGTCCATTCAACGGATCCAGTCGGCCTATTGGGATGGTGTGTGCAAGACTCTGGTTGAAGAGCATGTTGCTGAAACTGGCTCGGTATTTGCGGAAGATCTCCTCATTCACTGGGACTTGGAAATCGGCAACTTCTGGCAGATCGTGCCAGCCGAAGTCATGGCCAAGCTCGAACAACCGCTAATCGACGGCGATGCAGCGTCCACGTTGGCGGCCGCCGATTGATCGACTGACCCCTTCGGCAGGGCGCGCGAACAGGGTACGTTAGCGGCGATGCTGTTCCTCCATCATTTCTGGCTGTGTCCATTCAGCCGAAAAGTCCGGATTGTTCTGGGCGAGAAAGATCTCCGCTTCGAATTGGCGTTCGAAAAATACTGGGAACGCGCAGAAAATTTTCTTGCCCTGAACCCAGCCGGACAAGTGCCGGTTCTTGTCGAGGAATTGGGCGTGCCGCTCGCTGACAGCGTGGCCATCTGCGAGTATCTCGACGAGCGTCATCCGGATCGCCCAATGATCGGCTTTGACGCCCTTGCGCGGGTTGAAACAAGACGCCTGGTCGCCTGGTTCGACGGCAAATTCTATCAAGAAGTCACTCGGAACATTGTCGACGAAAAAGTCCTCAAACGGTTCATGCGAATGGGATATCCGGACTCAGAGGCGATTCGTGCTGGACAACAGAACCTTCCTTACCACCTCGACTACATCGGTTGGCTCACTGAGCGCCGGAACTGGCTCGCCGGGGATGACTTCAGTCTTGCCGACGCGACAGCTGCGGCGCACCTATCGTGTTTAGACTATTTAGGAGACATCTCTTGGGATCGACACCAGGCAGCTAAAGATTGGTACGCGCGCGTAAAGTCGCGCCCGAGTTTTCGCGGCTTGCTCTCAGATCATATATCTGGCCTGACACCGCCCAGGCATTATGCGGACCTCGACTTTTGAAACCGGCTACGGTGTGAGCGCACCCCAGACAGAGATCCGCGATAAGGCGCTGGAAGAAGGGTTCGATGTCGTCGGCTTTGCCGATGCAAACATCACGGATACCTCTGGCGAAAGGCTGGCGAAATTCATTGAACATGGTGCGCACGGCGATATGGACTGGCTGGCCAGCCGCGTGACCGAGCGACAACATCCCACCCATCTCTGGTCGGATGTAAAAACCGTGATTTCGGTTGGCGTCAATTACGGCCCGGCGGATGACCCGATGGCGGTACTCGACAAGCCAAGCAACGGCGCGATCTCGGTCTATGCGCGTGGCGATGACTATCACGACATCATGAAAAAGCGACTTAAAGCCCTGGCGCGCTGGGTGAGTGAGACTTTCGAGACGGAGGTCAAGGTGTTCGTCGACACCGCCCCCGTGCTCGAAAAACCGATAGCTGCCGTAGCCGGTTTGGGTTGGCAGGGCAAACACACCAACGTCGTGTCGCGCGAATTCGGCTCATGGCTATTTCTTGGCGAGATCTTCGTTGCTCTGGCGATGCCGGTTGATGCCGCGCATGCCGATAACTGCGGTAGTTGTAAGCGATGCTTGAACGCGTGCCCGACAGATGCATTCCCGGCGCCCTACCAATTGGACGCACGCCGTTGTATCTCATACCTGACCATCGAGCACAAAGGACACATTGATCGTTCGCTGAGGCCGTTGATCGGCAACCGTATCTACGGATGCGACGATTGCCTCGCGGTGTGCCCCTGGAATCACTTCGCTCAAACCTCTCGCAACATACAATTAGGTGCGCGCGCGGCGTTGACGGCACCGTCGCTGGAATCTCTTGCTAGGCTTGACGACGAGGCTTTTCGCGCCCTGTTTCGAAAATCGCCAATCAAGCGAACCGGGCGCGCGCGTTTTGTACGCAACGTGTTAATCGCAATCGGTAATAGTGGGGACGTCACGTTGCTGCCTTGCGTGGTCGAACGTTTGGTTGATGAGTCCCCTTTGGTGCGCGCTATGGCGGTGTGGGCGATGGCTCGCCTAGCGGATCGACCAACATACGAACAACTCGCACATCAACAACACAACGAGTCTGATATAGGTGTGCAGGAAGAGTGGAAAATGGGCTTCCCACCGTGACGAACAAACTTCTCTGTCTTGGGATGGGCTACGTCGCAACCGCGCTCGCGCTACGTTTGTCGACAGACAATTGGTCTATTGCGGCGACGTGCACAACGCCGGCCAAACGGCAAGTGCTCGAATCTAAAGGCTACGCAGTCGCGCTATTTTCGCGTGAGTACGCATTGCCACCATCAATCCTAGAAGGCGTAACCCACCTCGTTTCGTCGATCCCGCCCGACGAGAACGGTGATCTCGCGGGAGAGTGGTTGGCAGCGAACGTGGCCCAGACCAAGGATGTGCAATGGGCAGCGTTGCTGTCGACAACTGGCGTCTACGGCGATCACGCCGGCACCTGGGTCGAAGAAGACGCGGATCTCCGCCCAACTAACTTGAGAAGCATCCGCCGAGCGGCGGCCGAAGCGGATTGGCGCGCCCTACAGAACGCGCATGCGTTCCCGGCGCATATATTCAGGCTTGCCGGTATCTATGGCCCGGGCCGAAACCCGTTGGATAGGGTTCGTGATGGCACCGCGCGCCGAATTGTCAAACCTGGGCTCATGTTGTCGCGCATTCACCGAGACGATATTTTAGGCTCCCTTAGCGCCTCAATCGAAACGCCCAATCCGGGCGAGATTTACAACGTTGCGGATAACGAACCGGCGCCGCCGCAAGACGTCGTCGCCTTTGGGTGCGCGCTGCTTGGCGTCGTGCCGCCGACTGAGGAGGTTTTCGAGACCGCCGCCATGTCGCCGATGGCGCGCAGCTTTTACGCCGACAACAAAAAAATACGGAACGATCGGCTCAAGCGTGACCTTTGCTATCGTTTGATCCATCCAACCTACCGCGAAGGTCTCACGGCTCTCCTCGCGGAGTGCCCTCAATGAGCGATGCGTGCGCAGACGTCGGCCACGGCAGCGATGATCTGTTCAATCTGATGGGGCTCGGACAGTCGGTGATCACCGCCCTTGATAAGGGTAAGTGCTACATCCGGACTGGTCAGCGCTTCCGCGGTACGCACGGAGTATTGCCAAGGCACATCCTGATCGCCCATTCCGTGGATAAGGCGCACCGGACCGGAAAACGGAATGGTTTGCCCCAAGACGAGGTGTTGGCGACCGTCTTCGATCAGTCCCATTGTGATCGGCGTCGGTTCTGGGTCGTAAGGCGAGGGATCAAGGTAGACCCCTTCGGTTTCAAGAAGCGTTCGGGTCGATGAGTCGAAGGTTAACCACATCAAATCCTCGGTAAAGTCCGGCGCGGCGGCGATTCCCACCAGACCCGCAACACGTTCCGGGCGAGCTAGGGCAACCAGCAGCATGAGCCATCCGCCCATGCTAGATCCCACTAAGACTTGTGGCCCTTCTGATGCAGCATCCAGAACGGCGATCGCGTCGTCACGCCATCGAGTTATGGTGCCGTCTGTAAACATGCCGCCGGACTGGCCATGACCGAAATAGTCAAAACGGACAAAAGATTGACCCCGTACCTTGCATGCCTGCTCGAGCGCGACTGCTTTCGTGCCGGTCATATCGGAACGAAACCCGCCCAGAAAAATAACGCCCGGCGTTTCGCCTCGCGTAGAATGGTATGCGAGGCTCACATTGCCCTCGCGCGCAAGCGTATTTGGGGAGCACTCACCATCGTTCATGAGTCATTGATCGCATGAACCCAGCAAGTCAGACAATCCCGAGTTTGGAGACTTCGGGAACCCGCGCCGGTACGCCTGTCGTCCTACAGGTATTGCCCGAGTTGGTTACCGGCGGGGTCGAGCGCGGCACAGTCGATATTGCCTCCGCTGTGGCGGCCAAAGGCTGGGTCAGTCTTGTTGCTTCAGCCGGCGGGCCGATGGTCAAGGACCTAGAACGAGCGGGAGTCGAGCACATCACGCTGCCACTCCAATCTAAGAAGCCGTGGACGATTCACCGCAATGCCGGTGCGCTCACCGAGCTCGCGTTTGATCGCAAGGTCGACATTGTTCATGCGCGAAGTCGGGCGCCGGCCTGGAGCGCGCTCATCGCGGCCCGTCGAATTGGAGCGCATTTCGTCACTACCTATCACGGCGCCTATAACGCCGCTAACCCAATAAAAAACCTCTACAATTCGGTGATGGCGCGCGGCGAAAAGGTCATCGCGATCTCCGATTTCATTGCAAACCAGATCCAGCAATGCCACCGCATCGAGAATAACCGCATTGTCACCATCCATCGTGGTGTCGACGTCGATCTATTCGACCCTCAGAAGATCTCCGCCGAGCGCATTATCCAACTCGCAAATGCCTGGCGGCTGCAGGACGGGATGCCGGTCATCATGCTGCCGGGTCGACTGACGCGATGGAAGGGCCAGTCCGTCCTGATCGACGCGCTGAGCCATCTCGGTCGCGACGATGTGCGGTGTCTTCTCGTGGGGTCGGATCAGGGCCGCAACAGGTACCGCCAACACCTTGACAAGCTTGTTCGTGACCGCGGACTTCAGCATATCGTCCATATTGTCGACAATTGCAGCGATATGCCCGCAGCCTACATGCTGGCAGATGTCGTGGTTTCGGCCTCCACTGACCCTGAGGCGTTCGGGCGGGTTGCTGTTGAAGCGCAGGCGATGGGGCGACCTGTCGTGGCCAGTGACCACGGCGGGGCGCGCGAGACCGTCTTGCCGTGGCAAACAGGATGGCTGGTGACACCCAATGATCCTAAATCTTTGGCAGCAGTGATCGCCGATGCCACCGCACTCGACGCGGGCGCGCGTGCACGGATGGCTGAGGTGGCTCGGACAAACGTCCTCAAACGCTTCACAGTTGACCAAATGCGCGCCGCGACCATCGATGTGTATCAACAGGTTCTTGGCACCGCATGACGCGGCACGTTCTTGACTTGGGCGTCTATCGCCTCAAATATCCGGCCCGTCTGCGGACCTGCTCCGCCTTCCAAAGTTAGATTTAGACCATGGTCGCGATCACCCTGCCTGATGGGCGTATTCAGAACTATGACGGACCGGTAACCGGTGCCGTTATTGCCGGCGATATCGGCCCAGGGCTTGCCAAGGCCGCCCTGTGCATCCGTGTGAATGACGCGCTTTGGGATCTGTCGCGCGAAATTGAAGAAGACGCCACGATCGCGATCATCACGTCGAAGGACGAGGCAGAAGCACTCGATATTTTGCGCCACGACGCGGCGCATGTCCTCGCCGAGGCCGTCAAAGAGCTCTATCCCGGCACGCAGGTGACGATCGGGCCAAATGTTGAGAATGGCTTTTTCTACGACTTTGCCAGAGACGAACCGTTTACGCCTGAGGACCTCGAGCAAATTGAGGCACGGATGCACGAAATTGTTGATCGTGGCGAGGTCATTACTCGGGAAGTGTGGGACCGCACCGACGCAATCGCGTTCTTTGAGGGTGA
>Ga0209403_10003262_pt1 | contig 18523 bp, 11 predicted proteins | sample ArcticOcean_MG_C_8_FD_187440 | JGI IMG/M metagenome (GOLD analysis project Ga0209403, IMG submission 187440) | Marine microbial communities from western Arctic Ocean - ArcticOcean_MG_CB11_86 (SPAdes) (version 2) | ecosystem: Environmental > Aquatic > Marine > Oceanic | place: Arctic Ocean... | reverse complement strand
CGGATCCGTCAAAGGCATGACCGGCGGCACGATTCTCGTCGATGGTGATGTTGGTAACGAAGTTGGACTGACGATGCGGCGCGGCATGATTGCGGTGAAGGGGCAGGCTGGCGATATGCTCGGTTTTAACATGATCGCCGGCACGGTCTTGGTATTCGGCGAATGCGGCATTCGCCCTGGCGCCGGCATGCGTCGCGGTACGCTCGGCTTGCTCGGCCCCAACCCGCCACCGATGCTGCCCAGTTTTCGCTATGCTTGCACCACCCGTCCGCAGGTGTTGTCATTGCTATTCGGCGAACTCCGTAGCCAAGGTTTTTCGATCGACTACGATCTAGTGACCGCGAACTGCGACGTTTTTACTGGTGATCTGGTGGCGCTGGGGCGGGGAGAGATTCTAGTGCGTAGCACGGCTGCTGCGTAGGTAAGTGGGGATGCGATTGAACGCCTGCCGCTTTTCGTAAACCAGTTCGTTGATTCCTCATGACCAGCCTCTCGACCCCTCTCGCCTTTTCCATGTCGGAGTTAGCGGTTGTGGACGGTGCGTACCGCACTGCCCCACGCCCACTGTCTTACTTTGCTCGCACTTTTCCATCCTTGACGTTTTTTTCGCGATTGTTCTGGATCGTGCTGCGCGCGGCGGCCAAGGCCAAATGGTCCACTTATGACGGACGGGCTTGGACGGCGAGCAGTCTTAAGGTTTTGCGGGCCCTGGAGGGAGTCGGTGTCGAGTTTGAGATCACCGGAGTTGAGCATCTGAAACAAACGGGCGGCGCCTGCCTCATCGTGGGCAATCACATGGGCACGCTAGAAACGATGGTCTTGCCCTGCATCATCCAGCCGATTTGCGAGGTGACCTTTGTCGTCAAACAGGCGCTGGTGAACTATCCGATCTTTAAGCACGTGATGCGCTCGCGCGATCCGATTGCCGTCAGCCAAACGGACCCGCGCGGCGATCTAAAACTCATGCTGAGTGGCGGCCTAGAGCGACTTGGTAAGGGCGTGTCGCTAGTAGTCTTTCCGCAGGGCGCGCGCAGCAACGTTTTTGAAGCGGCTACGTTTAATTCAATCGGCGTCAAACTGGCGAGTCGTGCTGATGTACCGATTGTTCCCTTAGCCCTGCGCACCGACGCCTGGGGACTGGGGCCGATTATCTCGGACTTCGGCAAAATCAATCCGAAGAAAAAAGTTTGCTTCGCCTTCGGCCCGCCGCTGCAAGTCGCGGGGCGCGGGGCGGAAGAAAACGAGGCGATCGTTCAATTTATTAGCGAGCGGTTGTGCCAGTGGGGATTAGAAGTTGGTACCGAGGTACCGACTGACTAGGCTCGTGCCAAATCAGTTGCCTGTAGAATCTGGCAGCCGAGGCAATCCACGAAGAGATTGCGTCGTCGGCACTTTGGTGAATGTAGAGGCAACCACAATGGCCGAGAAATCTTAATTGAATTTTGCCGGCGAGATTGGCGATCACAAAAGAGAATCGCCCTTCCCTTTCGCACCATTGGCTAGGATTTTGCCGTGTCGACCGCCGAGCCCTCGCAACTCACCGCTATCATCAGCACAGCCAACAGGCCTAAATCGGTGGCTCGGCTCGTTCGCAGCCTGCGGCGCGGCTACCCTAAGCTCAAGATTCTGGTGGCCGATGCTAGCAGTGGTTCGTCGAAGGCCAGACATGGTGTTGATTCAATTCAACTTCCAGCTGGGGCTGGCAGAAGCGCAGGGTATAACGCCATGCTGGCGCGCGTACGCACACCTTACTTCCTTTTATTAGATGATCGCTGTGAAATATCTCGCGAGACTTCCCTCGAACGGTTGGTCGCTCTGGTTGCTGATGACAAGCTGGATATTGCCGCAGGCGACTTCATCGCTTGCCAGCGGAAGATGTGGTTTTTTGTGAGTCGCCGCCCCGAGCCGCGGCACGGCTTGATGGAGTTCGCTGGCGATCAGCTTACGCTGACCCTCGGCTCGCGCGCCCCAGGCGACGGGTATTGTTGGTGTGACCTGGTGGCTCCCCTCTTTGTCGCCGGGACGAATAAGGTGCGCTCCCTCGGTGGTTGGGATCAGGAGCTGGAGAGCGATGAGCAGGATGAGTTCTTTGTGCGAGCCCACCGCCAAGGGCTTCGGGTCGGGATCGCACCGGAACTCACCGCTTGGTTGTGGAGCGAGCAGCTACCCGCTGAGCCGTCGCGCGATCTGAAGAGCCTGGCCGTGGCCAAAATGGGCCTCGCCCGGATGACCGGCTTCGAGGGTCAAGTGACGAGAGCTCCGCGGCGCGCAATGGCTGCGTAGGTCACTTATTGCCAAGTGGGGCCTATCGTTTCGTGGCGATGGTACACGACATGCCCCAGCCCCGGCAAAGCAATTCGGCATAGCGAAACGGTAAGTGGTCCAATTGCGATTCGACCAATTGTTTTACCAAACGGCCGCCGCCACCCGCCAAATAGATCCGCGTTTTGCTGACGATAAGTGGCGTTGCCACCTGCCCGAAACCCGACCGCTTCAGCAGTGCGGTCACTTCAGCCAAGCGGTACTCTTTGAGGTGCAGGCCGCGGGCCTCAGTCCGTACGGGGAAAAAATCTCTGGTAACGTCCGAAGGGCGCATCAGCCAGTTCGGTGTGATCGTCACCAGCGAGCCGCCGGGGATGAGTAACTTGTAAATTTTGTTGAGATAGTCGGCGATTTCGTCAGGGCAGATGTGCTCGAACACGTCGTTCCAATAGACTAAGCTCGGCCGACCCGGCAGTAATTCTTTTTCGACTTGCAGCATGTCGCCAAGTAACAAGCGATCCGCAAACTTCTCACCAACGACTTCGAGCGCTTCGTCGCGCATGGTAGCCGACACTTCGATACCGCTCACCGAAAAACCATGGTCGCGTACATCCTTGAGCATCGATCCACTACCGTAGCCGACTTCAAAGAGTCGAGGTTGGCCAATGCCTTGACTGATTTGCTTGTTGAGCAAGTCGAGGACTAACCGAACATAGCGATTGTCGAGGCCCATGACCAAGGGGCCATCGTCTGCTTGTTGGGCTGCTAAGATTGTGCAAACCGTGTCATAAGCCTGACCGGCAACTAAGGTCCGTTGTTCGCTGCCCTTCGGCATTGCACAGATCGCGCGAGCGAACTTCTGTTCCTGCTCAAACTGCAGCTGATGCAACTGGGCGTGGCTCATTCCAGCGAGGAGACGCCAGGTGCCGTCGGCCAGCATCACTTCGCCAGCAGCTACGGCCTCTGAGCTGTCCTGGGGGGGTGGAGTAGCGGTAAGCATGGGACGTAAGCCTTAAGGCAGCGATAGATTGGTCTATATCAAATATAGTGCGCAAACTGACAACGGGACGGCGGGTCCTAGCCCTTAAGCCGTAAAAGTCTGATTTTGCGGCGTGGGAGGGGCCAGAGAATGACCAAATCCCAATGACCAATGAGCAATGAGGAGCGTTTCTCAAGGGTTCTATTGGTCATTGTGGCTTGGGTCATTGGTCATTTTATGCCGTCGGGTACAATGCGAGTTTTCTGCCCGATTGCCACTTCTCCTGACCACTCCCCAAAAGGATCGAGTCCGTTGTCCGAGCCACTCAATAAATACAGCCGTCAAATCACCCAACCCAAGTCCCAAGGCGCCTCGCAAGCCATGCTATTCGGGACGGGACTCACTGACCAAGATATGCAAAAGCCGCAAGTCGGTATTGCCAGCGTATGGTACGAGGGCAATACCTGTAACATGCACCTCTTGGATCTGGCGGCCAAAGTAAAAGAAGGCGTAACTGCCGCTGGGCTCGTGGGGATGCGTTTCAATACCATTGGCGTCTCCGACGGTATTTCGATGGGCACCGACGGCATGAGTTTTTCGCTCCAATCACGCGACTTGATTGCCGACTCAATCGAAACGGTGATGGGCGCCCAATGGTACGACAGCTGTATTGCACTACCAGGTTGCGACAAAAATATGCCGGGCTGCATCATGGCCATGGGCAGGCTGAATCGCCCCAGCATCATGGTCTATGGTGGCACCATCAAACCCGGTTTTACGCATTTCGCCGATGAACAGGGGAAACCAGGCAATCAAAAACGCGATATTGTTAGCGCGTTTCAGTGCTACGGCGAATATTTGACTGGCAGGATCAGCGAAGACGAGCGCCAAGAGATCGTCCGTACAAGTTGCCCCGGCGCTGGTGCGTGCGGTGGCATGTACACGGCCAATACGATGGCATCGGCTATTGAGGCCATGGGGATGACGCTGCCTTATAGCTCGTCGATTCCAGCCGAAGATCCTGATAAGCTGTCCGAATGCCTTCAAGCGGGCGAAGCGATGCGTATCTGCTTGGAAAAAGACATCAAGCCCCGCGACGTCATGACGCGCGATGCTTTCGAAAATGCGCTGGTGATGCTCATGGTCGTGGGTGGTTCGACCAATGCCGTCCTCCATCTGCTGGCCATGGCGCGAAGTGTGAACGTACCGCTCACGATCGATGACTTCCAAGCGGTGAGTGACCGGATACCGCTGCTCGCCGACTTAAAGCCGAGCGGGCGGTTCGTCCAGGAAGAGCTTCATGGCGTGGGAGGTACCCCGGCGGTTATGAAACTACTCTTGGACGCAGGACTTTTGCATGGCGATTGCTTGACCGTGACCGGAAAAACGGTCGCCGAAAACCTGGCAGAGCTCCGGGGACTCAAAGCGGGTCAAGAAATCGTGCGGCCGCTGTCCAATCCGATCAAGGCGACAGGCCATATTCGCATCATGCGCGGCAACTTTTGCCCCGCAGGTGCGGTGGCAAAAATTACCGGAAAAGAAGGCTTGCATTTCAGCGGTCCGGCTAATGTTTTCGATTCCGAAGAGGACATGCTCGCTGCCTTGGAGCAAAAGAAAATCAACAAAGGCGACGTGGTCATCATCCGCTACGAAGGCCCCAAAGGCGGGCCAGGGATGCCAGAGATGCTCACTCCGACAAGCGCGATCATGGGCGCTGGGCTCGGCAGCGACGTGGCACTGCTGACCGATGGCCGCTTCAGCGGCGGATCACACGGTTTCATTGTCGGGCATGTTACGCCCGAAGCGCAAGACGGTGGGCCGATCGCCCTGGTACGAACGGGCGACAAGATCATCATCGACGCAGAGGCAAACACGATCGATGTGGACCTATCCACAGACGAGTGGCAACGACGTGAGGACGCTTGGAAAGCTCCCGCTTTCAAAGCCACCCGCGGCACACTCTACAAGTACATCAAGAACGTAAAGAGTGCGAGTGAAGGGTGTGTTACGGATGAGTAAAGCCTCACCCCGCGAATTCGATTTGGCCCTTTTTTTGTAGTCTTCGCCGGCACCTGAATTATACTAAGAATTCACGTCTCCGTATGCTTCCCTCCAGGTCGTTTGCAAGGCTAATTTGCTGCGCCAGAAAGTCCCTCTGCATGTCCCGCTCTCTCTGTGTTTTTTTGCTCCTGGCATGGGGATTACTGCATGCGCCCTCGGCGCTAGTCGTGGCTCACGAAGGCCACGACGAAAAGGCCGGAACGAAGGAAGTATCCGGCGGTGCTAATAAGGCAGCCGATAAAGATACCAGCAAAGATAAAGACGACGATACAAACAACGACAAGAAAAACGCCGAAACGAAGCCCTCGGTGACGCAGCATGTCGCAACCATTGCCGGGACAGAAATCGCCTATACGGCGACGGCCGGTAAGATGTTAATGAAAAACGACGCCGGGGATGCGAAAGCGCACGTGTTTTTCGTGGCCTACACCAAGGACAACACCAGCGCGGCCGACCGGCCTGTAACTTTTTGTTTCAACGGCGGGCCAGGCTCTTCCTCAGTGTGGCTCCATTTGGGCATGCTCGGCCCGAAGCGAGTTCAACTCAATGATAACGCCAAGCCGATCCGCCCGCCCCATAAGCTCATCGAAAATCCCTACTCGCTCTTGGACCGAACCGACTTGATCTTCATTGATCCGGTAAGCACCGGATTCAGCCGGCCGGCCAAAGGCGAGGACAAGAAGCAGTTTCATGGTTACGACGAAGACGTACGTAGCGTTGCCCAATTCGTCCATGACTATACCTCGAAGTACGGACGCTGGACGTCGCCTAAATTTTTGATTGGCGAAAGTTACGGCGGTCTGCGGGCAGCGGCACTGAGCGGTCAGCTTCAACAGCGCTATCACATGTATATCAACGGCGTCGTGTTGGTGTCAGCAGTCGTTGACTTTCAGACGATCCGCACAGACGGCAACAACGACATCGCTTATCTCCTTTTTTTACCCAGCTACGCCGCAACAGCCTGGTACCACCAAGGGCTATCGCCCGACTGGCAGCGACGACCCGTGGCCGAGATCTACGCTGCCGCCGAGAAGTTTGCCCGCGGACCCTATCAGCGCGCGCTATTAGCCGGCGATAGTCTTCCGAAAAAGAAGCGCGAGAAAGTAATCGCCCGCATGGCCGAGTTGACGGGCCTCTCGCCAGAGTATATTTCTCGGGCCAACTTGCGGGTCAGCATGTCTCGATTTGGTAAGGAGCTGTTGCGAAGCCGGCGACGGGTGGTCGGCAGATACGATAGTCGCTACCTGGGAATCGATCGCGATCATGTCGGCGAAGGCATGGGACACGACCCCAGTGCCTCTGCTCTGTTTGGACCCTTCACTTCGGCAATGAACGAGTACTTACGCTCCGATTTGCAAGTCAAAGAGCAACGGGTTTACGAAATACTTACCGGTAACGTCCACCCGTGGGATTATCAGGAATTCGTTAACCGTTACGTGACAGCGGCCGAGACATTACGCCAGGCCATGTCGGACAATCCTTATTTGAAAGTGTTTGCCGCCTGCGGCTACTACGACCTGGCCACCCCTGCATCGGCCATGCAGTACACGCGCCACCACCTCGGTCTGGCTCCCGAACTGCAGAAAAACTTTTCGATGGCTTTCTATGACGGCGGACACATGATGTACGTGCATGAACCATCGCTCAAGCGGCTGCGCGATGATCTTGTCGAATTCTACCAGTCCGCCATGGCCGATCCGCTGTACGAATAGGGCGTGGCTATCTGAGCAGTTGGCAACAGCTTTTTGAGCGCTATAATCAGGAAACCACCACTTGGCCGGCTTTTGCCCTAAAACGACTGCGATGTCCATGTCGATCACCACCGAATGCCCCGTGAATCTGGCCGAGCTCGTCGAAAGCGGCTGGACCTCTAAAAATGTAAAGCAGGAAATCCGCGACAATTTTTTGCGCCGTTTGCAAGCGGGCGAAGAATTGTATCCAGGGATTATCGGCTACGACAGCACGGTCGTGCCCGAGCTGAACATCGCCATGCTGGCCCAACACGACATGCTATTCCTGGGCGAGAAAGGGCAAGCCAAGAGTCGACTGATGCGGTTGATCTCCACTTTCTTAGATGATGCCATTCCTTATCTGGACGATCCTGCGATCCCCGTCCACGATGACCCACTGGCTCCGATCACACGACGCGGACGCGCGCTGGTTTTGGGCCGCCCGGCTGACGAAGTCCCGATTGCCTGGTGGCCACGTGCCCAGCGCTATGCCGAGCGACTTTCGCCGGGCACCAAGTTTGCCGACATCATTGGCGAGATCGATCCAGCCAAGCTTGCTTCGGGTGTGAGCATGAGCACAGAAGACGCGCTGCATTTCGGCCTGATTCCACGCATGCACCGCGGCATCTTTGCCATGAACGAACTACCGGAACTCGACGAATTGGTCCAGGTCGGGATGTTTAATATTTTGGAAGAGCGCGACGTGCAAATTCGCGGCTACCCCATCAAATTCGATATCGACGTGCTGATTCTCTTTAGCGCCAACCCAGCCACTTACAACCGCAGCGGCAAAGTCATACCGCAGCTCAAGGACCGAATCGGCTCGATGATTCAAACGCACTATCCGTTAGAACGAGAGCTGGGCGTGCAAATCTTGGAGCAAGAAACGCACCTTGATAGCGGCGTAGTCAACATAGATAATCCGCAATCCAGAGTCGTCGTGCCCTACTTCATGAAAGAGCTGATCGAAGAAATCAGCCGCGCTGCGCGCAACTCCAAATATGTCGATCACGAATCGGGCGTTAGTGCACGTCTGTCGATTGCCAATTATCGGACCATGATCGCGAGCGCCGAGCAGCGGGCAGCCGTACTTGGTGAACATCCGGCTGTCCCGCGGATGAGCGACTTAGGACATCTCTACTCTTCGTCGCTGGGCAAGCTAGAGCTGGACATGATGGGCACCCATCAGATGAGCGAGCAGCAGGTTCTCGATGCAGTCATCGCAGAGGCGATTGCCACCGTTTTTGGCGAGTATGTCGATCGTCACAGCCTCGCCGAAATCGGGAAGATTTTTTCTGAGGGCGTGAAGATCGAAGTTGGCGACATGTTGCCCTCGTCCCACTACGCGGGACTCATTGAGCGAGTCCCGCCCATTTGGGAAAAGGCCTTCGAAGTCAATGCGAGTGAGAACGAAGCCGTGCGTGCATCGTGCATTGAATTTGTGCTGGCCGGACTCTATGCCACCGATCGTATCAGTCGCAGCCAAGACCATGGGCGCATCGTTTATGAGGTGTGAGCAGTAGGGTCACTACTTACGACTGGTTGATGAAGGCCTTTTCGGAACCTTAGTTGATGCGGCGGTGCCAGGCCTGAGCGTGAGAACCGTGATAAAGCTGTTTGACGTGATTTGGCAATTGCCCGGGAAATAGCCTTTACTTATCGCATTCTCTGCACCGGCTGGTTGTTTTAGTTTGACTTGAGTCCAACCAAGGTCGGAAGCATAATAGGATTGACATTGCGCGGGGTTGCTGCCAGCTTTCTCCTTTTTGCCTTGTCAGGCCAAGTCTTTTCAATGCTTTAACGATTCTTAGTGGTGTATATCATGGCTCGTTTAGTTGCAACTGGTACCGTCGACCAACAGTACTGGCAACGTGAACTAGCTGTTGGCGAGGTAGTTCGCCTAGGACGCGCACCTAGGCAAGGCTGGCCTGTCCCGTGGGACATGTCTATTTCGCGGGAACACGCCGATCTTGAGTTGGCAGAAGACGGACTTCACGTTCACTCGTTGGAAACAGCCCGTAACCCAATTGTCTTTAAGGGCGAGCATCTCAACGAATTCGTTGTATTGCCAGACGGGAAGTTCAAGATTGGTCATACGACATTTCAATTTCGCGAAGGAGATTCGATACTGACCGAGAGTACGACTTTTATCGAGCATATGTACACCAAGCGAGAAATGTGCACTATTGCTTTCAAGAACCCTGTACAGTGCCTCGATGCTCTGTGCGACATTCCACGGCTGATGTCAGAGTCGGTGACGGATGAGCAGTTTGCCACCCAAATAGTAGAATTGGTCCTCAACGCACTTCAGGACGTGTCGGTTGTGGCCGTCGTTCAATTCGACGAATCGGCAGATTACGACTTGCCGGAGCCGAAGTTAATGTGTTGGAATTCGAGAACAAACGTGGCAAGATTCCAACCGAGTCGTCAGCTAATGGGGAAGGTGCTCCAGCGACGTTGTAACGCGATTCATCTGTGGGACGAATCCGACAACACAGGCTTTACCATGAGTGGCGACCTGGATTGGGCTTTTTGCACGTCCATTCCGTCTTCACGGGATCGTTGGTGTCTTTATGTTTCGGGTAAGAAAAGATTTGCACGCATAGAGGCGATTGAATCGCCCACCGATCTCATCAGTGAGCTGCGGTTTGCAGAGTTGACAGCTAACTTCATCGGTTCGGTCCGCGAAGTCCGCTGGCTTGAGCGACAGCAGGGCCAAATGCGACAATTCTTTTCGCCCGCCGTCGTCGAAATGCTCCTCAGCGACCGCAAGGCTTCACTCGATCCACGTGAGGTATCTGTTTCCGTATTGTTCTGTGACGTACGCGGCTTTTCGAAGAAGGTCGAACAGTCGCATAAAAGCCTCGATCAGCTATTGGTAAAAGTCAGCTACGCGTTGAACGCGATGACAAGCAGCATCCTGCGTTTTGAAGGTGTCATCGCTGATTTTCAGGGAGACGCTTCGCTTGCTTTTTGGGGTTGGCCCAGTCCGCTGGAAGAAGGTCCTCTGTCGGCTTGTCGGGCTGCGTTATCCATTTCCCGCATATTTCAGCAGGCGAATGAAGATCGCGAACATCCACTCAATGGCTTTCAGGTAGACATGGCGCTCGGTTATGGACATGCCATTGCAGGTCAGATCGGCTCCTCCGAACAGATCAAAGTAGGTGTATTTGGACCTGTCGTGAATCTCACGTCGCGGCTGGAAGGACTCACCAAACGAGTCGGTGCTTCGATACTTATTGACGGGGCTATGGGTGAAAAGGTGCGTAACGTGTTGCCTCTCAGCGAGGCGCGAATCCGCCATATAGCGCGCATGCGTCCTTGCGGCATGGATATCCCTACCGAAGTGCATCAGCTGCTTCCGGTGGGTAGCGAATGCGACAAGATTACCGACGAGGAGATTGCTCGATACGAACAGGCAGTAGAAATTTTTACGAAGGGCGAATGGGAAGGTGCGCAGCAAATTTTAGCGGCGATTCTACCCGATGATGGCCCGGCAAACTTTCTTCGAGATTTCATCGCCGACCACCACGCCACCGCGCCCGACGACTGGGACGGTGCAATCAATCTTCTCTCAAAGTAGCTGGGTCAACGTATCAGAACTTGACCAGGATCTCTCCGCGAACCCCTTGTGACACATTCACCCCTTCGCGTTTGCCGACGAAGCCATCGCACACCCAAATGCGGTGCTGACCGAAGGCCTGCTGATAGCGGAGAACCGTCGCGATGGCGCCATCGTTTTGAGAGCCTTTGGTTCCCTGTTGGCCGCCCAGCTCTAGGATCAACTGTCTGCGTGTGTGATCGAAGAAGAATTGGTAGCCGAGACTTGCTCCAGCCGTGTTGTTCGTTCTCACCGACACAGGAGCCCCTGCACGACCGACCCCTGGAGCAGCAAAAACGATACCGGTTTGACCTAATGGGCTTCCCATCAGAGGACCGCGCGTAGGCGAGGTAAACTGGTCGATGGCCAAAAATGCATTGACATAGGTCAAGTCTTCGGTGTGATGAGGCGTCCACGAGGTTTGGGCGAAGAGAAGTTCGCCCTGATCGGCGAACGGTGTAGTTCCTTCGGTGGGAAACGATGCCAGCAGGTGGAGCGACGTGTTGTAGGTGTTGTGGTAACCGTGGATACGCCGGATGCCACTGACGCCAAAAGCGACCAGGTCTCCGAATGACGGATTGCCATAGGCGTAGGCCACGTCAAGATTCACCGTGCTGCTCGCGAAATCGCTTTCGGTCAAAAGGGCGACCATCTGGGAATCGGGGTCGAGCGTGTTGGGCGCGGTGGTCGGGCTGTTGCGATTCAGACGATTCCAAGCGTACACGCCGGTCGTGCGTAGGTTCAGATTGCCATGGCCATTGAGCGTATTGCGTGTGATCGTGAGGGCGTCGATCATGTCTTCATTGATCAGCAACCCTTGTTGAGCCAAGAGCGGCATGCGCCCTACCGCAAAACCAAAGTCAGTCAACCGAGAATCGTAGGGATCAAGCCAAGGAAAGATCTCGCCGAAGTCGCCCTCAAAAAACAGCGTCTGAAAATCGGCGTTCCAGCCGTCGAGCGAGCGACCCGTGTTAAAGTCGTGACTCGTAAACTCGCGCCGAGTCGCCAATTCTTCGTCGAGTGGACGGAGTCCGACCAGGATTCGTTCGGTCCCTGAAAAATTGACTTGTCCAAACAGATCAAGTCGGCTGGCACTCTCGGCGACCGGTGCCATGGGGCCTTGATTGTCGAAGTACTGCAGCGCCGTACGAAACTGCCCAAAGACCCACAGCGAAGGACGCCAGACGGCGCCCGTAGGCAGTTCCATGCCTCGATTCAAGAAGCCCGGGGCGAGAAAACCCTCGTTAAGTTCGAGTAGCAGAGGCGGTCTGGACGGGATTGGCTGCAGACCTATCGGTTCTTCATCGAGGACTGTTTTGAGTTTGTCATGTTCGGTGCAAAGCAACGTCTCGAACAAGTGACCCAGTGGTTCGTTGGGCCACGTCAAAACACTAGGCACAGCTTCAGCTAGCTGCCAGCCAAGAGGAGCATGTTCTTCGGGGAACTGGATAGCTATCCAGTCCTTTTCAACAGACTCGATTAGCGGAAGATCTTCAGGATCAGCTGGAAAAAACTCCTCCGGCGAAGATTCGTAGCCGCAATATGCGATCTCAGCCAACGGCGCAGTGGGTGGCAGGAGGCACAGCTCGCTGGCCGCTGCGTTCAAACTGAACACCGTCGCCAGGATCGTAATTAAGAGCTGCCGTAGCATGACTTTCCTTTTTCAGAATCTGCCCATCGCGAGTGCTTTGACAGTATTAAACATTAGGGTCGTCATTTCGATTTCACTCGCATTCCAAAGGTCGAATCGAAATGACTACCCTAAAATCAAAATTCGACAAAGCAATCAATTGTTTTCAAAGGTTACTCGTCTACGTTAAACACGGCCGAACGTTCGTGCAGCACGAGATGACCACTTACCACTCGCTCGGCAATTTCCTTCGCGCTGAGATTATAATCGAACCCAGCGGGGGAGATCTCATGGACCAAATTGATTGGCACCATGCCTGCGACCAACTGAACTCGACAGAAGTAGGGTCCCTTGCCGGTGAGTTGCGAGGGTCCTATTCGGTATTTGCCCCAACGATGGCCGGCGACTTCGATATTTTGTTTGTGCTTGCGGGCGCCAAGCGGACGGCCGAGCACCGTAAAGGGTCGGGTCGCGGGACGTGTATAGGGCAAGGGATCGAGGGAGAAGGGGACATTGAGTATTTGCTCGCGTTCGCCCCCGCGTACGTTTCGAGTGACGAAGCGAGATTGCAATGAGAGCAATTGCCGATCTAGCGGCAGTAGGCCATTATGCACATAGAAGGAGTGACTGTCTCGAACGTCACCGTTGGGGTCGAGATCGCCGGAAATGTAGACGACCTTACCGCATCGGTCGGTGACCGTCACCCGAAGAAACACCAGTCGTTCAGCATCGAATCCCGTTGGCACACCATGGCCATCGGTTCCGTTGGTAACTTTGATACGAAAACTAAGACCACGGCGATCAACGCCATCCAATTCCACTTGGCCGAGCTGATAGGCCGTGCTTAGTATTTGGTGGCGAGCCATTTTTGCTTCACCTAGCAAGGCGAATTGTTCGTCGATAATGTCTCGTGCACGGTAGCGTCGTGCCTGGTCTTTCCAAGGGGCGGGGAACAGTGTCTCCGAGTCCTCAGGGAGTTGCCGTTCAAACTGAGGGGTGCCCCAGCCAGCTTCATGATCAAAGAGGAGCCATTCTGCGAGGGAAGCCAAGCCTTGCTGAGTATCAGCTCGTGCTGACGGATGGACTTCTTTGACTGCTTTCGGATTGTGAGGATAGATGCCCGGATGAACAATCGAATAGTCAGGACCAATCATCATGTGATTGGTTCGTTTGCGCGGCCTAGTAGAAGCATTTCCCACGCGGGCCGCTGGTGCGCAGTCGTAACCCGCCGCAACGCCTGGCTCGATTCCCATGTGACAGTCTTGGCAAGACTGACCTTTGATGCGGGCTGCTGGTGATGTTTTGAATTCACTAAAGGCATCTTCTAGACGAAACCCGTTGGGAGCAAATACGTCGTGACAGGCCCCACAAAAGCTGGAAGTGCTAATCTGGAAAAAGGGAATCGACTCGCCATGAATCGGTCGGGCCCGTTGGTCGTCCTTCGGATCGGTTTTCAGGACACCGTATTTTTCGGGTGACGCCAGGACTTCGGCGAGTATTTCGTTGCCCAGTGGTCCGTAAATAGGCGAGCTAATCCCGCCGGCGACAAGGGCTAGCCTCCCAGAGCCTTTTCCCCAGGCTTGATTGATTCGATGACAGGTGACACAGGTAACCCCTTCGCGAGATGTCGGATGTCGATCGAGGTTACTCATGTTGATCGGTTCTTCAAGAGCCATACCTACTGGGGTGTGACATCGGATGCAGAAGTCTCCCAACGTGCCATTGTTGAGCGTGTTGAGCCGATTGGACATAGCATTGAAGATTGGACTAAGCTGCGCGTAGGCGTGGGGAGAGGCAGACCATTCTCGATAATGTTCAGCGTGACACGTCTGACACTTTTTGGCTGAAGGAAATGGATCATCTGCATAGCAGGCTGAATGGGCTTGATCGACAGCATGCCGTTGAACGCCGGTAAGCTCAGACTCGGGTTCCGCTGTCCCCGGGGAGATTTCCTCCACAGAAGTGCTTTTGAGAGCGACCGCATGTGGAACCCTTATTGATTCGTAGAAGATGTCGTCAGTCGTCTCGATTGTCGTCGGTTGAGGCTCGTCCAGCGCTACGTCATCGCGCGCGCGCACCAAGTCAATCAAGCCCAGAGCCCAAAACACCGAACAGGTAGTGACGAAGCGCGTAAGGCTATTCATCAGCATAATGTTTAACGGATGTATCAAGTTTAGGGATTACAGAGCCACCCATAAAATCGGCACTCAAGTTGTGGTAATCCAATCTTTCCCAATGCTGGTATTGCTTGCAGTTGCCCAGCAGCCGCAAACTAGCAGTGATTACTGTAAGTATTGTCCCTAGAATCCTAAGGGTGAGACAAGCAAACAGACAGTTACCGTGCCAGGAGGGCTAGCCCATGCTGTCAATGGAAATGGGCGTTCAATGAGAATCGATGTGATATCGATGGCACATCAGGCAGCTGTCGCCCGCGGTGGCCCTCTGGTGGCACTTGGAGCAGACGCCTTTCTCGACCGGATGGAAACCACTGGTCTCGGTAGCCAGGTCATTCGTATTGATCGTATTGTCGCGGTGAATATACTCCGGCTTGAAGAGCATGACTTTAGCTTCGGAAACGATCGGATGGCAGGTCGTGCAGGTCGTGTTGCGGCCTAGCGTCAGGTGAGGTGCATGTTCGAACCGAGTGAACTCGCGACGGCCTCCTGAGGAGCGATCAGCCCACCACTCTATTTGCAGATGCCCGTCGGCAGACTCCCCGACCGTATGACACTTGAGGCATCGACCTGCTTGAGTCGGACCCGTCAGTTGTCGAAAAACGGTGGTTAAAGGGGTATCCTTGCCACTGTCTTTACGGAATGCAGTAGCGTCAGTGTGCCGAGCCCCTGCCTCGATCCAGGCTTTGAGAAACGGATCGGCATGCCCTGTTGGTCGATAGGAGAGCGTCAGTGCGTCGGGGTTACGATCAAGGTTCCATGACGAGCTACCCGCGGAGGCCGTCTGCTCGCTGCTGGTCGTCGCGGGGGCGTTGACGGCTGTGAAGGACTCTCCTGCAATCAATTTGAGTAAGTTGTTCCGGTCGGAACGCTGCAAATCTATTTGCACCAAAGTTTTGGCCAGCTGCGACAGATCGACGGCCACTTCGTCGGTGCCTAGCGATACTCTCAGCCGCTGCTCCATTTCAAGATGGTCTTGATTCAGCATCTCCCCGAGTAGTTGCTGTACTGCAAGGTTCGATAGAACACCTTCCGGCGAGTGTCCCGGTCGCTCTGTCTCGTCGGTACCTTCCGACATGTCAGGCAGCAGCAACTGCATGAAAGGGTCCTTTTCAGGGGGCGACGTCACTGTGGGCGACCGTTCCGCCGTGGCTGCCAATTCGCTGTTGGCAGTCGGAGAGAGGGGAATACGCAAGATCGTGATCGGCAGAAAACCGTTGTCGGTGATTTGATGCTCATGGCAACTTGCACAACTTGCTTCGAATCCGCGCGTGAGCATCGACTTGCCAGCTCTATCGGGGAAATGGCAATCCGCACAATCGGGGGCCCCTTTTACGGTGGCCAAGGTCTCAGAAACGTTGGGCACAGAGCGTTCAAAATTTGAAAAATGGACAATCGCATGCGAAGCATGATTGAAGTGAAGCCGAGTTCGACGTTGGTAGAAAAATTTCGTCAGCTCAGGATGTCCCTGATGAAAACTATCGAAGGTCTGACTGTGACAGACTTGACACTCTCGGTTTGTCATCTGCGTCATGTCAAAACCTTCGCCGTGGTGTTCTCCATGACAGGTCATGCAGGCGAGGCGTTGGTGCTCGGCTGGTCGAAACGTACGAGCTGCTTGTAGTAGGAGCGATCCGGCGAAAGAGTCAGCGGAGGATGGTGAGGCGAGGTCCATGCGGTTGGTCGACTCGGCCAGTACCTCAGACGCCAAGCCATGAGCGAATGGTGCGTTCTCACCAAGCTCGGTATGACACTTGAGGCAGAGCTGATTTTGGTTCGGGCCAGCAGAGGATGACCCAGCAGAGGATGACCCAGAGGAGGAAGAGAAGGCAGCATGGACCCAATCAACTAGTTGCCCTTCACTGGCGGAGTGGCAGTCTTGGCATCCCTCAGTCCCTTGGTGATGCGTGGTGAGCGTACCGGGTGAAACGAGGGCTAGACGGCTGGGCATCCCTGTCATGAGGAGAATTGCTCCAATGGCAAGCCCCAAACCAGCGAGTACGGTTAGACGTCGCATCGCCAGCGTCCCGCGAACCGGACGACAGGCCGAGGAGAATTTCATACTGCACGAACCATCTGGCAGAGGGCCTTCTTGGCACTTGCCACGATTGCAAGCCCACTGCCCCGCCTGTTTGCTGGGTTCGCACTGCGGAGGCATTTGACAACATGATCCATCAGGCAATGGGCCTTCGTCGCAGCTGCCCGTCAATTGCGAGGCGTGGTCGCAATAGTAGCGGTCGCCTTCTTTTCGTGGCATGCACTCGGCTTGGCAGACACCCAGTTGTGTAGGCCCCAGCGGGCAAGGCATTCCCTGGGCTCCTGCTCCACAAGTCCAGGCCTGATTGGGCCTGTCGTATTCGTCGGACCTGAATTGATGAGGCCCGATTTGATGAGACGAAGGAGTACTCACGAGATGGCTCCCCCAAAAGCGTAAACCAACACCACATGGATAGCTGCAAAACACAGCAGGGCGTAGGTCAGCGGAACATGGACAAAGAGCCAGTACCTTAGCGTCGCTTGGTGTGCAAAATGGAAGTCAAGATCGTCCTTCTGTTTTACAAACTCACCGATCGGACGCATGACGTCTCTTTCTGTTTCATTCAAGAAACGTTCAAGCGACTGAAGCTCGGAGAGCAGTAGACTTACCGGACGATTCGAGAGTACGAGATGATGCCAAAAATGTCGCGGTCTCTCGAAGAAAGGCTTCAGCCGTCGAGCGTAAAATTCTGGCACGCCAGTAGACTCGGTCGTTTCCATACTCCGGATCACTAGACGCTCGACCTGATTGAGGAGCTGATGCCTCATCGGCGAGATCCGTTGAAAGAGGAATTCTCCGGGTCGAATAGATAAACGGCGAGCGAAAACTCGGGAGACGATAAGTCCTAACACTCCACTTACGAAGACCACTGAATAGAGCAGAGCAAGTACGATTTCGAAAATGCCACGGGGCAACTGCCACTGCAAGTGGAGTCCGAACAGAATCCCCGAGAAAAGACCCATGTAAATGTGAATCTGCAACCAGGTTACGGCACTTCCCAGCGGTAGAAAGGGGAGCTTCTTCCGTAAATTGTACAGAGCCAATCCCACAACCAAGACGAGCAGCAGCCAGCCGGTAGCGAGTCCCGTCTTGAGGAGGGCTGTCGATCCGATCGCCTCAGCAATGAGAAGTACAGTGGCCAGCGCAAGCAAAAAAAGAAGTTTTCGCCAGCGCTGGAGGGTTCGTTTTCTCACTGGTCGAGCCATGCTGCTAATGATGCGACCTCCCCCATGTCTATTCGAGCCAACGCATCGTGTGGACAAGCATTCTGGCAAGCAGGGCCGCCATGCTGGTCGACACATAAATCACACTTTGTGGCCTTGGTAATCGGCTTCCGATCTTTCTCTGCACGGATAAACAAGCCTTGATCGTCGCGAATCTCGACCATACGTATCGCTTCGTAGGGACAGTTTCTGGCACAGGCGCCACAACCGATGCAGGTGGCGTCGTTGATTGCGACTTCCCCCTCGTTGAGCTCCCGACTAATCGCGCCCGTGGGACACTCAATCATACAGACAGGATCTTGGCAGTGCATGCAAGATCTGGCGACCATGATGTTGCCATGGATGGGCCCCTGACGCAGGAAGCGGGGATTGTTGTCGTGGGTGGCAGCGCATGCGCGTACACAGTCGTCACAACGTGTGCACCGATCCATGTTGATCAGCATGGTCGCGGACCCGTTGACAAACCGCTCCTGCACCAGAAATTCCATAAAATTGGGGTCAATCAGACCGTCATCATTCGCGTGCAAACTGGGGAGCTGTTCAGGAATATCTGCCGGGCGGATCGGAGCTGTCGAGGACTTGGTCTGAAACAGAACTTTCTCAATCAGCGCGGTGGGTAGAATCACGGCGGTTAAGTAACCAATGGCTCGTAGCGAGTAGCGGAAAGGAACACTGCTGCCCGATTTCCAGCCCGACTCTAATTCTTCGAAGCCAAACGTTTTTCCAGGCGTCAAATAACTAAGCGTCTGGTGGCCATGATGGTGTCGACGGCTGACTCGAGCCACGCCGCTACGAATTAGGAACACTCCATTGGGGTAGTGCCCT
>Ga0209403_10003256_pt1 | contig 18543 bp, 9 predicted proteins | sample ArcticOcean_MG_C_8_FD_187440 | JGI IMG/M metagenome (GOLD analysis project Ga0209403, IMG submission 187440) | Marine microbial communities from western Arctic Ocean - ArcticOcean_MG_CB11_86 (SPAdes) (version 2) | ecosystem: Environmental > Aquatic > Marine > Oceanic | place: Arctic Ocean... | reverse complement strand
AATTACGAAACTTATAATAATGAGTGGATAGTGTACATAAGTACCTCGAAAAACTGCTCGTCCCAGCTCAATCGCCATTGAGTTTCCTAACATTGATTTTAGAAAACCTTCTACACGGAGAAAAGAAATTGTGATATCAACAAAACCAACTAGCAAAACTGCCCAGAAACAGGCTCTTGTCAGGTAAGCAGCAAATCTACTTAAAATATCAGCGTCTTCAAGGAGTGTTCGTTTTGGGGTTTTTAAAACAAACAGGCAAATAGCGCTTAACATTGAAACAAGAGCAATGCTTTGAATCCATCCTAAAGTCAAAGCGTTACTGTCCAGAGGCTTACTGAGAGACGATATGCCAAACATCTCATGATGCGCAAAAAAATTCCAGAGCCCCGGCCAGCCTCTCCAGAAAATTAGATAGTTGTTGAACAAAAAAAGCAGCGTCAAGCCTACCATGGACCATGCAAAGACTCTAATCAGACTAGGAGTCACAAGACTGTTTTGGCTGTTGTCTATCAATGTTTATATATGTGCTGAAAGGCTGAAATGAAACGGTAGAACTTGGCCATAAAGACTCTTAAAAAACCTCATTATTTTGAAATATTTAGGTACTGATGGAGAACCAAACCATAAGCGGTAAGCAATTTAAGACGGTGTTAAGTTTAAGACACCGTCTTAAATCTTAGGTCAAGTCATAATCACGTTACACCGAGTACACGATTACGTTGTGTGAGGTATTCCTGATCAGAAATATTCATCCAGCGGCCGACATCTTTACGTGTAGCTGTAAAGCTTTCATGGATACGGTTAGCCAGACTGCTGTGCTGTCGTACCTCATCAAATACCTCTTCAGCCGCTTCACCAAAGCTGTCATAAATATCATCGTTGAAACGTTTCAACTGCACACCTTGCTCGCGAATCAGCTTGTCTAAAGAAGAACCGTTCTTCGCGTTGTATTCAGACATCATGACATCGTTTTCCGTGTGAGATGCTGCTTTAATAGTGAGTTGGTCAGAACTTGAAAGTCCTTCCCACCATGATTTGTTCATACCGAGAGACAGCATGGATGCCGGTTCGTGCATACCTGGATAGTAATAGTATTTGGCGGCTTCATAAAATTTCATATAAGCATCATTCCATGGGCCTACCCACTCAGTTGCATCGATAGCACCAGACATCAGGTTTTCATAAATTTGACCTCCGGGAAGTGAAACCGGTGAAGCGCCAAGTTTGGCCATCACGTCACCACCCAAACCTGGGATCCTCATTTTAAGACCCTTCAGGTCATCAACAGAGTTTATCTCTTTGCGGAACCAGCCGCCCATTTGTACACCTGTGTTTCCACAAGGCAGACATTTCAGACCAAAACTTCCAGCCAGTTCATCCCAAAGTTCCTGTCCTCCACCAAAATTGATCCATGCATTGATTTCACTGCAGACAAATCCAAATGGAACAGCAGTGAAATAGGCCCATCCAGGATGTTTACCTTTCCAATAATAATCTGCTGCATGATACATCTGAGCATTCCCCGATGCTACTTCACCAAAAGAGTCAAAAGGTTTAACCCTTTCACCTGCAGCATAGTACTTAACTTGCATCCGTCCGTCGGTCATATCCGTCAGTCTTTTTGCAAAACGTTGGGCTCCAGTACCCAGACCAGGAAAATCTCGCGGCCAAGTGGTAACCATTGCAATTTCAATCCGTTTTTGAGCTATTGCGGGTGCAGGGAACGTTGAAGCAGCGACTGCAGTTGCACCTCCAGCTACTACGGCACCTTTAATAAATTTTCTGCGATTCATGTGTACCTTTATGAAAAGTATTTAAAACATAATACGGCAGCAATTTCTTCAAAGATTATTGCTGTCAGGTTCATGTTATTCCTTTATGGAAAAACACTGGAAAAACGTGAAGTTACAGCTAGAGCAAATTGATGTCAAGCTATTAAATGATTTTTTTAAATAACTGGAGTTTTGTTTGGTTCTAGCTATGGTAGATTTAGTAGCAAAGATATAATTGTTTTTCCGCTTATCTCAAGAGTCATTCAAAATATAGATTTTTTAAAACAAAAAGTGTTTGTGATATTAGTCAAAAAGTTAATACTTCGTTTATTTCCATTACTTGTTTGTTTTTTAATTCCGTATTCAGCTTGGGGTGTTTCTAGTTTAGGTTGTTTAGGTGCTACAATCGCGGAATATCTAATCCCAGGATTGGGATATGGAGTTCTTGGTCATTACGATAAAATGCTTGTTTTAGGCGGCTCGCGATGGATAGCATTAAACAAGTATATGTCATATTCAAGCAGTGACGATTACGAAACAAACTATAATAAAATATATAAAAAGACAGAATTGTCTGATGATAAAAACCAGGTTGACTATTTTTACTCAAGAGAAACGTATTTTGCAAATGCTTATTTAAGTATGTATGGCAATCTTACTTTTGCAACTTTTTATGATCTTTACGAAACAGGTTGTGAAAAAAATACTGAGACTTTTGGAATGATGCTAGCTCCTTTTCAGTTCTGGGAATTTGGAGACGAATTGACCTTTTGGGGGCCGACAATCTGGGCTTCTACAGTTTCTCTTGATTCAGACAAGTTGACCTACCATGTGGATTCGGATTTGAGCAAAACAGAGATGATTAACACATCTTTTTTACAGTATCAGTTGGTAGGTGTGGGTGAGGAGATGTTGTTTCGCGGTGTGATACAGCAGTCTTTATTTAAATTATATTCAACAGGACTCACTAAAGGTATCTCACGCTGGGGAAGTATTGTAACTGCCAGTCTAATCTTTGGTGCAGCACATAATGGAGCAGGTTTCAGCGCATCTCCGGGTGTTGCATTTGCGGCCGGAATGTATTTAGGATGGGTCTACCATCCAGCAGATGGTGATTTTGATCTGACACAACCCATCGCTATCCATTCATGGTGGGACACCATACTTGAGCGCCGCAGACTTCAAGGTGCAAATTATGTTGAACGCAAGCAGGGTGAAGATGCGTTGAACTATCCTCTCAAAAGCGAACGCATATATCCCTTGTTCGGTTTTAACTACAGTTTCTAAATTTACTGAAATAATAATTATTCCTGTGTTTAGTCTTTCATTCTAAGCCTCAAAACTACAGTTTCCTGTTTCAAAAAAATATTCCGCAAAAAGCATTAAAGTTCCTGATTAAAATGTCGATAAGAAAGACAATGGAAATCCTCTCATAGGACAAATGTACTCAGGATAAGAGAACAGTCGGTTCTCATATCTTAAATGTTCTTGGATGAGATTCCGTACTATTGAACTCTATCATCGTCAGTATTGACTTTGTATCAGCGGTTTAAAAACCTTTGTTCTAGTAGAGTCATTGCTCTTAGAAAATTTAAATTAATATGCAGGTTTGCGTTATTAACTGAAAGTATTATCTTTTCCTTGATTGGAAATGCTGAATTAGTCAAATTGAAGTTTTCAAAGTTCTTAAGTTCAGACTGTTGTTGAACAACTTTTTGTTTTAAGATTCACTGAGATAACTGTTTCCAATGTGCTTTTCCACTTAATTGTTAAGCAACGTTGAGGAATCTCTGTCTAATGACGGCATTTGATGACAGGTATTTGGTACTGCGCTCAGAAAACAATGTTCTGAATGCATGCTGATTGATTTGCAATTGAACGCAGAGCTGTGCTTTACGTTTATTCTTGGTAGTCTGGAGTTTGATTTCCAAGTGATAGAGGTATGTCGGTGTGTGTATTAAGTGTTTTGAATCAGTTGATTTTGTGCGGACACAAAATAATTTGCTGAATCACTTCTTGGTCAATAAGAATTAAGGCTATGTCGGTATTGCGTGTTATGAAGGGAGTTGTGTACTCTCTTGATAAGACGGAGCATCGAACTTCGTAAAAAATAAAAGACGTTCTCTGCAGCATTTATCATTAATGCTTATGGGGCGAACTGTTTCTTGTAGAGGTTCTGGTTGAATCTGCAGAGTGATTGTTCGTGTGTCGAAGATAGTGTAACTCTAAACTTATGAAGACGTTATTTTGCGTATGCAGTGACGTTATTCGCCGGATTATTTTCCGCTTGAGCGGAAGAGTGCGGTGTTGTGTCTAATAAACCTGCATCATTAATTGTGCCGTAAACTAACGTTGTAATGTGCTTGTAATAATCAAGCAGGTATGAAGAATTTTCTTTTAATAAAACAAAGAGATAGTGTTTAAAATTATGTAATATAAATAATATTTATCTTAAATATAATCTTTATTTGTTTATAACTTTGGTCAAGTGTTTTTGACCGAATATTAACACTCTAGTCAAGGAGGATGCCATGCGCGTCAACCATAATACTGCCTCAATGAGTTCATTGCGGTATTTGAACAGAACCATAGAAGATACGAATAACAATCTAAAGCGTTTGTCTTCAGGTTTACGAATTAACTCGGCCGCTGATGGGCCTGCTGATCTGATGATTTCGGAGCAGATGAGAACACAGATTTCCGGATTAAACCAAGCAGTTAAAAACTCCGAAACCTCAATCTCAATGGTACAGACAGCTGAGGGCGTATTGAGTGAGGTGAGCTCAATGTTAATCAGTATGCGGCAGTTAGCATTACATGCCGCCAACGATGGTGTTGTTGATTCAAAGATTCTCCAGGCAGACCAGATGGAAGTTGAGAACATTCTTGCAACTATTGATAAAATTGCGGGTTTAACTCAATTTGGAACAAAAGTTCTTTTTGACGGAAGTAATGAGGTAAACGGTGTAGCAATTGGTGAGGGATTAACTTTTTTTAGTGCATCTGCATTAACCCAACAGTCACCAACTAAACAGGGCTATGCTATTGAAATAGAACAGGTAGCAACGCGACCTGAAGTTGTCGCGGCAAGAGGGATATCATTGGAGGAAATAGAAAACGGTGTTTCATTTGTCTTAAAAGAAAATAACAGAGTCATGAAAATGGACACTGATCAAGAGAAAAACTTAAAGGGAAACATCAAACAGGTGCTTGATAATTTCCGTCTCAATTCGGCCACTTTCAGCAGAGAGCAGACAGAATCAAAGCTGCACGATATATTAGCAACTGCATTACAGATCAAAGCAGATGAAAACAGTCTTGACGTAAAAATATCTATCAATGACATAGGTATGCTGACAGTCAAACATAAACAGTATGGCATCAAACCGTCTTTTGGAATCTCTACTAATTTACAGGGACTTTTTGGTGAAGAAGTAGGTACTATCAAACTTTCTGAAAGAGGTCAGGATGTTTCGGGTTATATAGGGGGTGACCTTGCTCTGGGCAAAGGACAGTTTTTACATGGCGCAAAAGGAACTCCAACAGAAGGAGTAGTTGTTCAATATGACAAGGAACTTGGTAATCGACTGGTGGAAATAAAAGATGAACAAGGTCGTGTAATTGGAAAGAAAATCGTTCAGCAATCTAATGAGGAACTGGTTGGAAAAGATGTAGAAGGATATGTACACATCACACAAAATTCAGCCGTTTATCAAATAGGCGCAAATCACAAGCAAACCGTTGCATTTTCTTTTGGTGATCTACGCAGTGAACAAATAGCACGGGGAGTAGCAAACAGGAGTCAATTTAGAAGTTTGGCGGATATAGACCTGACAAACGCTGCGGGGGCGCAGGATTCGATTAAACTGATTGACAACGCGATTATGGAAATTGGAGTTCTTAGAGGGAACCTCGGTTCATTCCAGAAAAATTCATTGGAATCTAACTTACGTAATTTAAGGGTCTCAAACGAAAATTTGACAAATGCTGAATCAGTCATCCGTGACTCTGATATGGCTGCGGAAATGAGTGATTTTACGAAAAATCAAATTTTGATTGCTTCCGGAACTGCGATGGCAGCACAGGCTAATCAAATTCCCAAATCAGTCCTGCAGCTTCTCGGCAGCGCTACTAAGTAAAATATTTAAGGCTCAAGATTCTAGATTTAAGGTTAAAGGTTCTGTTACCTAGCCCTTATCCAGTTTTTTGAGCCTTGCCGGCCATAACTTTAAAAAAGAATTATTCATCAAGCTACTGTCATCAGGACGGTAGATTTGTGAATCATTTTTTAAATAATTTAATTTATTTTAGTTTTGTCCCTGGGTGGAGAAACGAGGTGTATTTCTATGCTGAGTTTCTCTCCCGGAGAATAGTTTAACAAGAGAGGGATTATGTCTATGAATATTCGTACAAACACAGGTCCGACGATGAGATCGTTGAACGAGCAGGGGTCATTCAGGAACTCAATGTACCAGCAGGGTGAGGAGAAGAAAGAAAAAAAACCAACTCCCACGCCCTTTACAGTCATCAGGGATGATCTGCCAGATCAAGTTGTGAAAAATGAAAAGATCAGGGTGCAGTCTGCAGGTTTACAAAGTGAAATCTCTCATGTTGAGGAAGACATGTCAATTGTACAAACTGTAGCAAGAGCACTGGTTCATGTTGAAAACTACCTGCTTGAAATGAATGAACTGCTTGTTTTAGTAAGCAATGAAACGGAATTCAACAGTGCTGTCAGGTTGGCTGACCAGGCAGAGCTTGAACAGTTGATTAATCGAATAAACAAAGTAGCAGATGAAACAAGTTACGGTCATCATTCACTATTAGACGGTAGTCATGGAGTACTTGGTGTCGCGACTGGTAATTTTCTAGAATTTGTCGGTATGAATGCCGATTCAAAAACATCTCCACTAAGCGGCTATCAGATATTAGTTACAGAAGTGGCTACCAGATCAGAACTACAAGGTGTACGCCCCTTCACTCAAGCAATGATAGATAATGAAGAATCTTTGATCTTTGAAGAAGGTGGGATAGCTAACAAGTTTGTTACTCAGAAAGGCGTAAGTGTTTTAAACACATTGAACTGTCTTTCAAGATGGATTTCTGAAAGAGAGATCCCGCTTGAGATTATCCGAAATTCGAGTCAACTTCTGCATTTCAGACATCTTCAATACGGAAGCTCATATGGTTTTGGCGCATCAAGTTTCACACCGGGTCTAATTTCTTCGGAAAGTCATCAGCTTACTTTCGCAAAACCTGGATGGGATGTGAAAGGTTTTATCAACGATATCTCAAGTTTTGGTCACGGTCAGTTTTTAAGTGCACCTGATGAAGCAGAAGGAATAGGTAAACTGACAGTCAGGTATACAGGTAATGAAGTGCCTGCCGACAATATTGCCGGGACTGTTTCTGTGTCACAGAACGGATTTCAATTTCAACTTGGAAATCCTGTACCGCATGTAGAACAGCTTAGTCTTGGAAGTATTCACGCAACTGATCTGGGAAGTGAAACTGATAATGTGTCCGGTTTTCAGTCATTACAGGATATCGATATTCGGACTGGACAAAGAGTAAAAGACTCAATGTGTGTCCTCGCAAAAAGCTTTGCAGAAGTTACTGCTGTAAAAGACAGAGTTGAAAAGATTTGTGGTAAAACTTTAAAAACAAATTTGCAGCACCTGCAGCAGGAACATAATAATCTGATTATTTCTAGTCCAAATCTGGAAAACAGCGGTAAGGCACTGGCTTTTGCCGAAATGACAAAAAATATAATTACAGAAAATGCAGGACGTTCTTCAATGGCTCAGGCACATCAAAATCCGAAAACAGTGCTGACGTTATTGAAATAACAAATAATATCTTAATTAATAAAACAGTCAAACTCCATATAATTGCTTTTGCTGAGAGTTTCATTAACAAGATAGTATTAAAACAAAAGAAATTATTTAAGTTTTAACTGTAACAAGGATTAAAATCTGGCTGAGCGGAGATAGCTTGGTAATTCTTATTATGATCTTAATAAGAATCAGTCATTTGTTCAGAAAAGTGTAATAAAAAGATTATTTAAATTACAAATAATAAATATATATCTATCTGTACTCTTCAAGCATTGGAGGCAAGATAGAGATTAAACATCTGCTGGTTTGGGAACCTGCGGATGGGCCGTTATTTACGGCAATAAGCTGAAGTCAAGGCTAGGAAGGCTGCGATCAGGCTGATTTAGTAAACGTTCATCAACAATCAAACCGAATAAGGGGAATCATGCCTTTAAGGATAAATCACAATATCGCTGCGATTAATTCGCACAGGAACCTGATAAAGAACACTGAGGTTCAAAACAAAAACTTAGAACGGCTTTCGTCAGGGTTGAAAATCAACCGTGGCGCCGATTCTCCTGCAGGCCTGATCATCTCAGAACGGATGAGGGCACAAATTGCGGGGCTTCGACAGGCCATAGACAATTCTGAAACTGGAATTACGATGTTACAAACTGCTGAAGGTGCATTAGAAGAAGTTAACCGCACCTTGATTAATGCACGGCAACTTGCGATTAGTTCCGCAAACGAAGCCGTGAATGATGAGGCAATGCTGGCCGCAAATCAACAGGAATTTGATGATTCATTGCGCGCAATTGACAGAATCGCCAGTATCTCAAATTACGGAACAAAAGCTATTTTGGACGGCAGTATGGGTGCAAACGGAGTTGCGTCTGGAGACAATTTGGAATTTATCAGTGCAAGCGAAAAAACAAAATCATCTCCGGTTGGCGGTTATGAAGTGGAAATTAAGATGGCTGCCACACATTCTTCAGTCACAGCTAAAGTTGCTTTGACAAAAGGGCTGATTGATTCCGGAGAACAGTTGACATTTTCAGAAGGCGGAAAAACATTAAATTTTCAGACAATTGCAGGTGAAAGTGTGGAAACTACGATGAATCGTCTGGAAAAGGCTGTAATTGCTTCCGGGATGAAGATTAAGATGCTCCGGGTTCCCGGAAGTGCGTCTACATCAGATGCACCGCAATTTTTGAAATTTGAGCATCAAGAGTTTGGCAGTGAGCATTCATTTCAAGTTGGCAGTAAAACATCAGGTGTGTTGTCCGCTCAAGCTGATGTACCGGATACTGTAAAAAACGGATTAAATGTGGCGGGTTATATCGGCGGAGAACTTGGAATAGGAAAAGGTCAGGTATTGACCGGAAGTCTGCCTTCAAAAGTTTCAGGATTGAAAATTCGCTATACAGGAGAGCAAGCACCACCTCTAGGGAAAAGTGCTGGATCGGTTACTCTTTCTCAGAATTCACTGAATTTTCATGTAGGACCAAACGTTGATCAGTCAACCAGCTTTGCACTGCGAAGTATCAACAGTAAAAAACTTGGTAATGGCATCACGAATGGATCCGGCTTTCGTTCACTGAATGATGTTGATCTAACTGAAGCAACAAACGCACAAGATGCGATTCTGATTATAGATAAAGCGATCAATGAGATAACTGCTTTCCGTGGAAAAATGGGCGCATTCCAGAAAAATGATCTGGAAAGTAATCTCAACTATTTGAGAAACGCTCACGAAAATGTAACTAATGCGGAATCAATTATTCGGGATGCGGATATGGCGGAAGAAATGACAGCCTTTGCTCGCAATCAGATCTTAGTACAGTCCAGCACAGCGATGCTGGCGCAGGCAAATCAGACTCCAATGGCCGTGATGAAATTAATCAACGGCTAAAGGGGCTGGTTCCTATTCGCCTGACCCACAGGCGAGTTTGATGATGACGTAGCATTTCGCTGGTTTCATGGAAGAATTCAGCGAAAAGCATTTACTGAACAACAAGTATTGTGAAAGCGCCGTTATGGTGAACGCAGCCGGTGCATCCGACTGCGCTCAAGGTGACGGAACTTAGGTTCTCGATTACATAATAATCAGTAATTATTTCACAGCTGATCTTAAAGCCTGGAACGGAAACCGGGTTAGTTGATTCTATTAATGACGGTTGGTTTTGCTCCTTTTTGGAGATGAATCTGATTGTCATTTACAAATCAAGCAGGGACAGGAGTTCCCGAATTAGTTTCATGGATGAAACCGTCTGCTGATTGTCAGTTTAAAGACTGTTAACAAATACAGACGCAGGAACGGATTCTAATAAATGAATACTTTAATCTGCAATGCCGCCTGAGGTGGTAATTGAATGGATTTCAGTTAATCAAATATTAATCAGCTTCCAGCAGCATTGACGCACTGGAGTGCTATTTTTGAAAAATAATAAGCTCTTTTCTGCAGCAGATAACAATCCAAGGATGAATTGTTTTTCTGCAGGAGCGGATGCGAAAGTCCGTAAATGAGCAATGACAAGTAATTCCAAACGCAGGGATGCCGGGGAGAAATCTCTCTGAAATACATGGGTTACTGTCAAAATCAAAACTATTCCTATCGAAGGAGAATGTTATGAGAATCAATACAAATGTGTCCGCAATTAATGCGCACCGTAATTTAATAAGAAACACCGCTACTCAATCCAAAACACTTGAAAGACTGTCTTCCGGATTAAAAATTAACCGTGGTGCGGATTCACCAGCACAACTGCAGATTTCTGAGAATTTACGTGCTCAGACAGTTGGTTTAAAACAGTCAATTGACAATTCAGAGATGGCTATCTCATTAATGCAGACAGGTGAAGCAGCACTTGATGAGGTAAGCCGCTCTCTAGTCAAGGCACGCCAACTGGCGATTCACGCGGCAAACGAAGCTGTCAACGACGATACTATGTTGCAGGCAGATCAGCAGGAATTGGATCAAATTATAAGTTCAATTGATCGCATTGCTAAGAATACACAGTATGGTAATAAATATTTGCTAGATGGTAGCGGTTCCGGAAACGGAGTCACTACAGGAGCAAATCTTACATTTGCAGGTGGTAAAACTACAGGTGTTAGTTCAGATGTTCACGGTTATGACATAGATATTACCAGAGCAGCGACACGTTCGGAAATTTCAGGAACAGTAGCTCTGACTCAAGATATTATTAATTCAGGAGAACAAATCACGATTGTAGAAAGCGGTCGAACCGTGGACTTTAAAACTGTTGCCGGAACATCAGTAGAGCAAACATTAAATCAGCTTTCAAGTGCCATAAAAGCTGCAGGAATCAACGTTGAATTAATCCGACCGGATTCTTCACTTGCTTCCAATAATGCTCCACAAATGTTGAATATCAGACATACAGAATATGGAAGTGAAGGTAAATTTCAGGTTTCTAGTAACACGGGTGGATTGCTCTCAAATGAAGCAAACGTGTCGCAGAGAGTTAAAAACGGAGTTGATATAGATGGTGAAATTGCTGGAGAAGACGCCGTTGGCAAAGGACAGTTACTCACCGGAGCAGGGGGTTTTGGTAGTAAAGCGGAAGGGATTTCTGTTTTCTACAGGGCTGAAAATGTTCCACCACCGGGACAGCGCGCCGGAACAATAACTTTTAGTCAAAATTCGCTTTCATTTCAGATTGGTGGTAACGCAAATCAGACAACAAGAGTTTCTTTAAAGAGCGCTAAATCAGATCAATTAGGCAATGGTGTGACTAATGATTCCGGATTTCGTTCATTTGCTGATATCCAACTGCTTGATGCTAAAGGTGCTCAGGATTCCCTTCAAATCATTGATAAGGCAATTAAAGATATTGCTGTAAATCGTGGTTATATGGGCGCATTCCAAAAGAACACTCTTGAAAGCAACCTTAACTATTTGAGGGTCGCACATGAGAATGTTACGAATTCTGAATCAGTCATTAGAGACGCGGATATGGCTGAGGAGATGACAAAATTCACCAGAAATCAAATTATGATGGAATCCAGCACAGCAATGTTGGCTCAGGCAAATCAAATGCCACAGTCAATTTTAAAACTGTTGGGTTAATAACATATTCATTGTTGCCTAAAAGGCAAATGACGGGACTTCTGAAAAGCAGTTCATCCTGTCATTTGCTGAGTCAGGAAATGCTTTTCAATTTTAAATTGTGCGGTCATAGACAAATGCCGTAAATATTCGAGACAGAGAACACGTAAGAAACTGTGTTCTGTTTCTTGAGTATTTGTTGTTAAGAAAAATAACAATGAAGTTCAAGTTTGATATCCGGATTGGAAAAGCGGATTAGTGAAAAAAACTAACTAAATGAATATTAAGCTAATTTAGTGATTTTTTATAAAGAATGTATGAAAGCTTCTGAAGCTTTTTACTCTGCTGGATGGAGAATGGTCTCCATCAGCATTAAAATCCTCGTAATTATAGACGGGGTTTCCTTAGATAAAGTACATGGAGGTATGGTTTCTAAGGTGTAAATTGATTTTCACCGCTGGTGATAATCATTAAACATGTATCAAGGAGGACACTATGTCTTTAAGAGTAAATCATAATATGAGTGCGATTAACACTCATCGTAACGTTGTGAACAATGCCAACGCTCAAGCAAAAACTATGGAGAAACTTTCTTCAGGTTTAAAAATTAATCGTGCTGCCGACAGTCCTGCTCAGTTGCAGATATCAGAAAATCTTCGTGCACAATCCGCGGGATTGAGTCAGGCAATTGACAATTCAGAGATGGCCGTTTCTCTGATGCAAACAGCTGAAGGCGCCCTGGACGAAGTTAGTCGTGCACTGGTTCAGGCTCGCCAGTTGGCTGTTCATGCAGGCAACGAGGGTGCAAATGATCCTAATATGCTCGCAGCAGATCAAGCAGAATTTGATAATGTTTTAGAGCAAATCAACAGGATTGCGACAAGTACATCATATGGACATAACTTTTTGCTCGATGGTAGCCGTGCTGGAAACGGAGTGACTACTGGTGACAATTTGGAGTTCATAGATGCCGGAGTTACAGCAAACTCATCTGGTCCAGGTGGTTATGCGGTGAATATTCAGCAAGCTGCAACCCGTTCGATTCACAGCGGGAGTATTGGCTTGAATCAGGGAATTATCGATTCAGGAGAGCAAATTACAATTTCTGAAGGAGGTAAGACTGTTAACTTTTTAACAGAAAAAGGGAAAACAGTTGAACAGACCCTCAACGATCTTAGTTCCGCACTAAACGATTCCGGACTGGATCTGGAATTAATTCGCGCATATCCTCCAGCTACTGATGGCAATCTTTCTCAAGCTATAACTTTCAGACACAAGGAATTTGGTAGTGAACATACCTTCCAGGTTGCAAGTAACACGGCCGGACTTGTTTCAAACGTGTCAAATGTAAGTCTCGCTGTGGAAAACGGTCAGGATGTAGTAGGCGTAATAAATGGTGAAGAAACAACCGGTAAAGGTCAAGAATTGACAGGCGCAAAAGGTGCCGGAACTACTGAAGGTATTAGAGTCAGATACACTGGTGAATCAGTTCCATTGGGCGGAAATGCAGGCACTCTTACTTTTTCACAAAATTCTTTGACGTTCCAGGTTGGCGCAAATGCTAACCAGTTTTCAGAGATATCTTTACGGAGCATTAAAACATCAGATTTGGGAAGAGGAGAATTAAATGACTCTAATTTTACCTCTCTTTCAGATGTAAAAATGCTGAGTGCCGAAGAGGCTCAGGATGCTATTGGGGTCATTGATAAAGCAATTAAGGAGGTAAGTGCTAACCGTGGTGAAATGGGGGCATTCCAGAAAAACAACCTGGAAAGCAACCTCAACTACCTGAGGATTGCTCATGAAAATGCCGTGAGCTCAGAATCAGTAATTCGTGATGCGGACATTGCCCATGAAATGGGCCAGTTTACACGTGATCAAATCATGATGGAAGCAAGTACAGCCATGCTCGCACAGGCAAATCAGAGCTCGATGACAGTCTTGAAGTTGCTGGGTTAACTTTTTCTAATTTGTCCAATAGGAACAGGCTTTCCGTAAATCTGCCGGAAAGCCTTTCTTATAACCGCGTTCTGCATCTTGACTTAATCAAAATAGGTTTAGCTCAAAGCATGTAAAACAAAATCTGAAAGTAATCTGCAGGCAGTAAGTATTTAAGACAAAGCACAAAAACAAATATTGTCCTTTGTTTTAAGTATAAAAGCTGACTTTAACGTTTTTAAAAAAGTCTTGAAAACATAATTTGTTATTTTGATAACTACAGTTATCTTAAAATAAAATTAGCAAAAGATTGCTCGAGTTGTTTGAAATAAAACAGTTTTATAATTATGTGCAAGACAGTTTACATCAGCAGAATCAGCTTAGAAAGGACGATTCAAACTGGATAAATGAACGGAATTAATAGCTAGAAATCGTTAAATATCTGGATTGTACAATCATGCTCAAGTTTCAACAAAGATTGAACTTGAGAACTTCCTTTCAAGTATAGCAAAGGAAATTGGAATTCGTTAATTTATCGCAGGTTTAGTTGATTGAGATACGGATGTGTCTTAAATGGGATTAGAGTATGAAATATTACACATGATATCAGCCATTTGAAAACGATAAATATCTCAACAATACTTGGACGATGATGTCTAAACAGACAATTATAAAAACGAGAACATGCTTTTAACAATGAAGGTTGAATATCAGAAAATATGCGTACCTCATTTAAATGTTCTAAGCTAAAAGAAAATTAATGAGAGCAGTATGCTGACTGGATTATGAAAAATATTTTAGAAATTAGGAGCTTTTTAAAGAGCTTTTAATCAGCTGAATGGTGAATGTTCATTATCAGCTTATCACCCCTCATTTGTACAGATGAGGACGCTGGAGATTCGTGCATGGATGCACTTTCAAAGGCAACAATAAACTCTCACATGCAGTGAGGGTTGTTTAACACGCAACAATGGAGGACATTATGTCTTTGCGAGTAAACCATAATATGAGCGCAGTAAACGCTCACCGGAACGTTGTCAAAAATGCCAACGCTCAAGCAAAAACCATGGAGAAACTTTCTTCTGGTTTAAAGATAAACCGTGCTGCAGATAGTCCTGCGCAATTGCAGATTTCAGAGAATATGCGTGCGCAGTCTTCAGGACTGAATCAGGCTATTTCTAATTCCGAGATGGCAGTTTCGCTGATGCAAACAGCAGAAGGTGCTCTTGATGAAGTTAGCGGTGCATTGATTCAGGCACGTCAATTGGCAGTTCACGCAGGTAACGAGGGTGCCAACGATCCAAATATGCTCCAGGCGGATCAAGCTGAAATAAATAATATCCTAGAGCAAGTCAACCGTATTGCAACAAGTACTCAGTATGGTCATAACTATTTGCTTGATGGAAGTCGGGCAGGTAATGGAGTTACAACCGGAGATAATCTGGAGTTTGTCGATGCAACTACAGAAGCACACAGTTCTGGTGTGGGTGGTTATTCAGTCAAAATCAATAACGCTGCGAGTCGAGCCAATCATACTGGTTCAGTAGCTTTGACTCAAGGGATAATTGATGCCGGTGAGCAAATTACTGTTTCAGAGGGTGGAAGAACAGTTAACTTTTTAACTGAAAAAGGAAAAACTGTTGAACAGACCCTGAATGATCTCGGTACGGCAATTAATGATGCTGGATTAGGGCTTGATTTAATCAGACCTTATCCTCCTATGACTGATGGAAATGTGCCTCAGGCCGTTTCATTCAGACACAAGGAATTCGGTAGCGAACATACTTTTCAGGTTGCGAGTAATACAGCCGGACTTGTATCAAGCGCGTCAAATACAAACGTAGTTGTTACAAATGGTACTGATGTTGCCGGTGAAATAAACGGTGAAGTATCATTCGGAAAAGGTCAGATTTTGACTGGTTCCGACGGTTCGGGTACTGCTGAAGGAATAAAGGTTCGTTATACAGGTGAATCAACTCCTCTTGGAGGAAATGCGGGAACGGTTACTTTTTCGCAGAACTCATTGACCTTTCAGATTGGTGCGAATTCTGATCAGCATTCTGAAATATCGTTGCGAAGCATCAAAACCAATGATTTGGGCAGAGGTGAGAAAAATAGTTCAAATTTCAAATCTTTATCTGAAATTTTGGTATCGAACGCGGATCAGGCTCAAGATGCTATCAGGGTTATCGACCAAGCAATTGAGGAAGTTAGTGAGACCCGTGGTAAGATGGGTGCATTCCAGAAGAATAATCTGGAAAGTAACATGAACTACCTGAGGATTGCTCATGAAAATTCTGTCAGTTCCGAATCAGTAATTCGTGACGCGGATATGGCGGAAGAAATGGCAACATTTACCAGGAATCAGATCATGATGGAAGCAAGTACTTCCATGATGGCACAGGCAAATCAGAATTCTATGACTGTGTTAAAGCTGATTGGTTAGTCTTTTAGACCAGTGGACAGGAAATACTCATTTGTTTTTCTGTCCACAATCCTCATGCTTAATAATCAGCTCCCTGTGTTACGAAAGTAATACAGGGTTCCAGCCTCGCTCCCAATTATCAAATCCAAATCACCATCATTATCCAGATCAACAAAAACGGGGTTACCTCCAACAGGTAATTTCAGTTCTTTAAAATATTCCGGAGACGGTTCCCAGTTAATTGAGCCTGCATTTTCAGGAATAAGCTGAAAGCTCTTAATCTTTCCTGAATCAGAACCTATAATCAGTTCGGGCTGTTGATCATTATTAAGATCTGCAATTATCGGAACAGCACCTAGACCAACGTCCAAGTTTAAATATTTGCGGATCTCCAGTTGGAAACGGAAGCCGTTGCTGATTCCTGTGCGCTCATATTTATAAAGCTGCCCCAAAAAATTTCCGACAAGAAGATCATTAAGACCATCTGCATTTAAATCAATAACAGCAGGAACAGAGTTTCTTCCGCCAGTGACACCTATAAACGGTGTGGGATTGTAGACGAAATCTGCAACCTCATAGTTCCCTTTATTTTCCCAGTACTGAATACTGCCCTGCTGATTGCCGACAAGCAGATCTAAATCCGCATCTCCATCTAAATCCGTAAAAACCGGTGCGGAATTCTTTCCTCCTCGATAATCAAGAAAATGGTTGCTTTCTAAAGTCCACTCAGCTTCTACAGAGTTTTGTTCACGTCGGTAATATCTCAGTTCTCCGGCTTTGTTGCCAACAATTAAATCAAGCTTGTTGTCTCCATCGATATCCATAAATGCCGGAAAAGCACGGCGGCCAAGTTCCAGGTTTCCATATTTTGCGCTAACAAATTCGAATTTCGGATCTATTGGTTCATTTTCTTCCGGATCTTTTACGGTAACCGGAGCCTCAAAGGCAATCTTTTTTTCAGGCTGTTCTTCTTTTTCCTCTTCAACCTCCAAGATATTTTCGGTCAGAATTAATGTGCTCTTTTCTTCATTGTCTTCTTTTGTGATTATTCCGCCATTTTTCCAAAACAGCAGATTTCCTTCTTCATCTCCTAGCATTAAATCTGTTTTGTTGTCTCCACTAAAATCCGCAAAATGTGGTGTGCTGTAGCCGATGCTCTTGATGTTTTGCCAGTGTGCAGCCTCCAGATTCCAGCCCCTCAGTGCAGGAGATCTTTTAGGCGGTAAATGGCTTAGCAGACTTAAAAAACCTTCACGGCCACCAACTACGAGATCAGCATGTTCATCTGAGTTCCATTTCCAAAAAGTTGGCGCCGCATTGGCTTTCAACTGAATTCCGGAAATACGCGTGTTACGCAGAACAAAAGACGGTGCTGTTTTACTTCCCTGATTTTCATAGTAAATAATCAAACCTTTACTATTTCCAACAAGCAGATCCAGATCAGCATCTCCATCCATGTCTTGTAGTAAAGGAGTACTGAAACTTCCAACATCAATTTGCGAAATATTCAAGTCATGGACTATCCACTCCGGTTTTTTTGCAGAACCGCGGTTTAGCAGCAATTCCAATTTACCACTTTTATTTCCACTGATGATGTCTAAATCTCCATCTCCATCAATATCTGCTAAAACAGGTGAACTGTATTGTCTTTTATTTTTTTTCAGGGCAGGAAAATGAATTGGGTACCAGTCAGTTCCGCTCTCAGCCCTGTTTTCAAATGCAAATATTTCACCAGAACGACTGCCCATTAGGATGTCGAGACGCCCGTCCTTGTTCCAGTCACCGCTTGTGAGGTTCGAATGCCGCTGACTGCCACTTAAACTCTCTATCTTAAAAAAGTTTCTACTGGCTAACCAGAGTTGATTCCTAGTAATAACTCCCTGCAATTTAAGTTTTTCAATTTTCTTATTAATAACGGGAGTTTTAGCATCTTTTTCTCCATCTGTAATTGCAGCATCTGTCTGCACTGAGTTCTCTCCGGTTTCACCCTCATTTGCAGGTTTGGCCTCTGCTTCCGCTTCAGAGTTTTCTTCAACAGCAATATCTACCCCACTTTCTTTCTCGGCTAAGCCGGAATCTGTTGAAAGAGTAGCTTCATCCAGATTATTGTCAACACTGAGGTCGGGGCGTAAAATATAGGGTTGCAGCTCTTCCATGCCTGTTATTTTTACCTCTGCTGGTACTCCGAATGCTACAGCAAGAGTGGTTAGACACTCAGGCAAGCCTCTTAATTGCTTGCAGGCTTGCGAAAGAATATTTTCAAAAGAAGCGGACTTATCGATTTTTTCCAATTGAAGGTCTGAAACTTTACTCAACTGATCCATTAGAACTTCGTTGTTTTCGTAATAGATAACCATGGATGAGGATGTACCTAAAAATAATTCCGGGAAATTATCATGGTTCAGGTCTTTGAATGTAGGAGCAACGTTGCCTCCGCCATCAATAAACTGGAAATGCTTTGATTTTATTCTCCATTGTGGTGCAAAGCGATCTCCACTGTTAAGATAATAATTTATTTTT
>Ga0209403_10003254_pt1 | contig 18546 bp, 15 predicted proteins | sample ArcticOcean_MG_C_8_FD_187440 | JGI IMG/M metagenome (GOLD analysis project Ga0209403, IMG submission 187440) | Marine microbial communities from western Arctic Ocean - ArcticOcean_MG_CB11_86 (SPAdes) (version 2) | ecosystem: Environmental > Aquatic > Marine > Oceanic | place: Arctic Ocean... | reverse complement strand
CCGCGCCCTGGCCATGGAACCCCGGGTGATGCTGTTCGACGAGCCCACCTCGGCCCTCGACCCCGAGATGGTCAAGGAGGTCCTGGACGTCATGCTGGAACTGGCCGGCGAGGGCATGACCATGGTGGTCGTGACCCACGAGATGGGTTTCGCCCGAGCAGCCGCCGACCGACTGCTCTTCATAGACGAGGGCGAGGTAGTTGAGATCGGAGCACCCGAAGAAGTGTTCTCGAACCCGTCACACGAGCGCACCAAGGCGTTCTTCGACAAGATCCTCTACTGAGCCACCAACCGACATCATGACCACGCTGGCCGTAGAGCTCTCAGGCATCACCAAGCGCTTCCCGGGAGTGGTCGCCAACGACGACGTGAACCTGCGGGTGGCCGAAGGTGAGATCCACGCCGTGGTGGGTGAGAACGGCGCCGGCAAGTCGACGTTGATGAAGATCCTCTACGGCATGCAGTCCGCCGACGAGGGCAGGATGCTGGTCGGTGGCACGGAGGTGGACTTCTCGTCACCCTCCGAGGCCATCGAACACGGCATCGGCATGGTCCACCAGCACTTCATGCTGGCCGACAACCTCACCGTCCTGGAGAACGTCGTGCTGGGCGCTGAACCCCGCCGCCGTGGGCTGATCGACCGCAGGGCAGCCAGGCGGGACCTGAAGGCCCTCGGTGCCTCCTACGGCCTGGATCTGCACCCGGACGACCTGGTCGAGACGCTGGAGGTCGGTGAGCGCCAGCGGGTGGAGATCATCAAGGTCCTCTACCGGGGGGCACGCGTCCTGATCCTCGACGAACCCACGGCCGTGCTAGTGCCCCAGGAGGTTGAGGAGCTGTTCCGGAACCTGCGGGAGCTGAAGGCCCGCGGACACACGATCATCTTCATCGACCACAAGTTGGGGGAGGTCCTGGCCATCGCCGACACCATCACGGTGCTCCGGCACGGTCGCACCGTGGCCACCGTCGACCCCGCCGAAGTGACCGCCCACGAACTGGCGGAGCTCATGGTCGGTTCCGAACTCCCGACACCGTCCACCGAGCCCCGGGTCGCCGACGACCACGTCACCCTGGCCGTACGCGACCTGTCGGTGCTAGACGAGTCCGGCCGGCCGACGTTGGACCGGGTGAACCTGGACGTGCAGCGCGGCGAGATCGTGGGCGTGGCCGGCGTGGAGGGCAACGGCCAGGGCGAGTTGGTCGAGGCGATCCTGGGGTTGCGTCAGATCAGCGGTGGCCGACTCCTGCTGGACGGCGAGGACATCGGGCGTTGGCCGGTTCGCCGGCGACGCGAGGCCGGCATCGGCTACGTGCCCGAGGACCGCCAGCGCCGTGGCCTGCTACTGGACGCGCCGCTCTGGGAGAACGCCATGCTGGGCCACCAGACGATGGCCCCGTTTGCCCGGGGGCCGTTCCTGGACCGGTCGGGCGCCCGCTCGGCCACTACCCGCATCGTGGAGGACTTCGACGTCAGGACTCCGGGCATCGACACGTCAGCACGTGCCCTGTCCGGGGGCAACCAGCAGAAGCTGGTCGTCGGCCGGGAGATGGCGTCGTCGCCACGCCTGCTGGTGGCCGCCCACCCGACCCGTGGCATCGACGTCGGTGCCCAGGCGGCGGTCTGGGAGGACCTTCGGGCCGCCCGCGGGGAGGGCCTGGCGGTGCTCCTGGTCTCGGCCGACCTGGAGGAGCTGATCGGCCTAGCCGACCGCCTGGTGGTCATGCTGCGTGGACGCGTGGTGGCGGAGCTGGATCCGGCCACCACGACCCCCCGCATCCTGGGCGGGTACATGACAGGGGCGGACGAATGAGCGTCCGGCGGATCCTCATGGCCGCTGCGGCCCCGGTCGTGGCCATCGTGTTCTCGGTCGCCATCTCCTCGGTGGTCCTGATGATCGCCGGAACCAGCCCCCTCGAGGCGTGGCTGGAGATGCTGTCCTACGGGACCCGGCTGGAGACGCTGGTGGCGACCGCCAACCGGGCCACGCCCCTGTACCTGGCCGGGATAGCGGTGGCCATCGGGTTCCGGATGAACCTGTTCAACATCGGGGTGGAGGGCCAGTACGTGCTGGCCGCCCTGCTGTCTGCCTCGGTGGGCGCTGCCGTCGACCTGCCGGCGGCACTGCACGTGGCGCTGATCATGCTCGTGGCCATGACCGTGGGTTCGCTCTTCGCAGGCGTGGCCGGCTATCTGAAGGTCACCAGGGGCGTCCACGAGGTGATCTCCACGATCATGTTGAATGCGATCGCCCTGGCGGCCGTCGGCTACATGCTGCGCCACTGGCTGATCGACGATGCCGACACGAGCCTCAACATGAAGACGCCGGAAATCCCTCCGTCCGGACGCTTCCCCAACCTGAACGGCGTCGTCGAGACGTTCACCCGGGAGATCACCAGGGGACGCGAGCTCTGGGGGTTCCTCCTGGTCGCAGTCCTCGTCGGCGTGCTCTTCCACCTGTTCCTGACACGTACCCGGGTCGGCTACGACCTGCGGGCCACCGGGCTGAACCCGTTCGCCGCCGAGGCCTCCGGCGTGGACCCGAAGGCCACGGTGATACGCACGATGCTCCTCTCCGGCGCCGTGGCCGGCTTGATAGGGCTACCGGAGGTCCTGGGCAACAGCTACAAGTACGACCTTGCCTTCACCCGGGGCCTGGGCTTCACCGGCATTGCCGTGGCCCTCGTGGGCCGCAACCATCCGGCCGGCGTGGCGATCGGAGCACTGCTCTTCGGCTGGTTGGACTCAGCCGCCCCCATCCTGGACGTGGTCGGCGACACGCCGCGTGAGATCGTGTCGATCCTCCAGGGAGTGGTCGTGCTCTCGGCCGTCGTCTCCTACGAGGTGGTCAACCGGGTGCGTCGCTCCCAGGAGGCCAGGGATGCGGCCGCGGCCACTCGCCCGAAGCAGGAGCTGGAGGCATGACGGCCCTGCGCGACCTCCGCTTCCTGGGGAACTCGGTGGTCCTGCGCTGGACCGTCGCCGCACTCGGCATCGTGGTGGCACTCTCCATCACTCAGGAGCTGGCCCGTCCCGAGACCACGGATCTGATCTCGGCCGGCACCGCCGAGGCCACGCTGCGTCGGGCTGTTCCGATCCTCCTGGCAGGCCTGGGCGGCATCTGGGCGGAACGGGCCGGGGTGGTCAACATCGGCCTGGAGGGGATGATGATCCTGGGAACCTGGTTCGGTGCCTGGGGGGCCCTCGAGTTCGGTCCCTGGTGGGGCATCGTCATCGGTATCGCCGGCGGCGCAGCCGGGGGCCTGCTGCATGCCGTGGCCACGGTCGGCTTCGGCGTGGACCACATCATCTCCGGTGTGGCCATCAACATCCTGGCTCCGGCCCTGGCACGGTTCCTGTCGCGCGAGGTGTTCGCCGAACGGCCCGGTGGTGGCATCACCCAGTCGCCGAGGGTCGAATCGGTGGGCGAGGTGGACGTGGTGTTCCTCTCGGGTGGCGACCTGTTCGGCTGGTCCACACCGGACCTCTTCGGATGGGTGGACGACCGGGGCTGGTTCCTCGTGTCGGACCTCTGCGCCGTACTGTCAGGCATCACCAGCGACATCTCCTGGGCGACCCTCCTGGCCCTGGCCCTGGTACCGGCATCGGTCGTGATCCTGTGGCGTACGAGCATCGGGCTCCGGATACGGGCCGCTGGCGAGCACCCGGTGGCCGCCGACAGCCTCGGCGTGAACGTGTACCGCATGAAGTACCTGGCGGTCGTGGTGAGCGGCGGGCTGGCCGGCTTCGGTGGCGCCTTCATCGCCATCGAGCAGACCGGCATATACAGGGAGGCCCAGACCCAGGGCCGGGGCTTCATCGGGCTGGCCACGGTCATCTTCGGCAACTGGCAGCCGGTCGGCGCCTTCGTCGGCTCCCTACTGTTCGGATTCGCCGATGCGCTGCAACTCCGCGACCGGACCGCCGTCCACTCCCTGCTGCTCCTCGCCGGTGTGGTGCTGGCAGCCCTAGCCATCCGTGCGGTGTGGCAACGCCGCTCCAGGGCCGCCCTCAGCCTGGCAGCGTGCGCCGCCCTGATGTTGTGGTGGTACTCGGTGACCGACAAGGTCATGGGCGAGCTGCCACCGATCACGCCGCACCTGGCGACCCTCCTGGTCCTGGTGTTCGCAGGAAGCCGACTCCGTATGCCGGCGGCCATCGGGCTGCGCTACAGACGCGGCCAGGAATGATGTCGGCGGTGGGGCCGGTCCTGGGCACCGACGAGGCTGAGGCCTGGCGACGCGACGGCTACATGGTCCTGCCCGACTTCGTGGCGCCCGGCCTCCTGGCGGACCTCAGGAACCGGATCGACGACCTGGTGGCCGGATACGCCGACGGCGGACTACCGGAGGGGGCGGCAACCGTCTTCTCGACGACCGAGCAGTCGCACGCCCAGGACGACTGGTTCCTCACCTCGGCCGACGTGGTGAGGCCCTTCTTCGAGGACGGTGCCTTCGACCGGGACGGCCGGCTGGTGGTCCCCATGGACCTGGCGTTGAACAAGCTGGGTCACGCCATGCACGACGTGGACCCGGTGTTCGACCGGTTCTCGCGTACGCCACGCCTCGCAGCCCTGGTGGGCGAGCTGGGCTTCGTGGACCCACTGCTCCTGCAGTCAATGGTCATCTTCAAGCCGCCGCGCATCGGCGGCGAGGTCGTCTGCCACTGTGACCACTCGTTCCTCTGGACCGATCCGCAGACCGTCACCGGGTTCTGGTTCGCGCTGGACGACGCCACCGTCGAGAACGGCTGCATGTGGGCCATACCCGGAGGCCACCACGACGACGTCCGGACCCGGTTCCGCCTGGACGGCGCCGGAACCACCACCGACGTCTACGACCCGACCCCGTACGACATGGACGCCCTGGTCCCGTTGGAGGTGGCGGCTGGCACCCTCATCGCCTTCCACGGTGGCCTCCCCCACTGGAGTGCCCCCAACCTGTCCGACCGGCACAGGCTGGCCTACACCCTCCACGTGATCGACGGCACGGCCGACTACCGGTCCGACAACTGGCTCCAGAGGGGCCCTGACCTGCCACTGCGCGGCTTCGGCTGATCCACCCGGCGGCACGTGGGCGGGGCCGCCCGGATCGGAACCACCACCCACCGATAGCCTGCACCATGGATCCCATGGACCCGGAGACCATCCGGCTGGCACCGAAGGTCGTCCTCCACGACCACCTCGACGGTGGGCTGCGGCCGGCGACGGTCATCGCCCTGGCCGACGAGGTCGGCTACGACGCCCTGCCCAGCACCGACGAGGTCCAGCTGGCCGCCTGGTTCCACAGGGGGGCCGACCGTAGGGACCTTGGCCTCTACCTCGAGACCTTCGAGCACACGGTCGGCGTGATGCAGACGGCCGCCGCCTGCCACAGGGTGGCGTCGGAGTGCGCCGCCGACCTGGCCGCCGACGGCTGCGTGTACGCCGAGGTCCGCTTCGCGCCGGCCCTGCACACGACAGGAGGCCTGTCCCTGGACGAGGTGGTAGAAGCGATCCTGGCGGGCTTCGCCGAGGGTTCAGCCGGAACGGGCCTGACCATCCGGGCCCTGGTCACCGCCATGCGCACGTCGACGGACTCGATGAAGGTGGCCGAGACGGCCATCAGGTACCGGGACCGGGGCGTCGTCGGGTTCGACATCGCCGGCCGGGAGGCCGGCTATCCACCCACCCTCCATCTGGACGCCTTCCAGTACCTCCAGCGGGAGAACTTCCACTTCACCATCCACGCCGGCGAGGCCTTCGGCCCAGCCTCGATCTGGGAAGCCATCCAGTTCTGCGGCGCCGAGCGGCTCGGCCACGGCGTGCGAATAGTTGACGACATCGAGATGTCGGAGGTGGGTGGTACGCCCCTGCTGGGCCGCCTCGCCTCCATAGTCAGGGACCGTCGGATCCCCCTGGAGCTGTGCCCCACCTCGAACGTTCACACGGGGGCGGTGGCCGACATCGCCGCCCACCCAATCGGGCTGCTCCGGAGCCTGGGCTTCCGCATCACCGTCAACACGGACAATCGCCTCATGAGCGACGTCTCGATGACGTCGGAGATGGCTGCGCTGAACAGGGCCTTCGGCTGGGGCCTGGACGACTTCCGCTGGCTCACCATCAACGCCATGAAGAGCGCGTTCCTGTCGTTCGACGAACGCCTCGGGATAATCAACGACACCATCAAGCCCGGTTACGCCGCCCTCTCCGGCTGACCCGGCCGGAGGGTCCCCGGGGCCGCGTCTCAGGTGTCGGGGCCTCCTGCAGGGTCCAGGGTGGCAAGCACCTCCTGCAGGTCCCTGACGGTGGTCCGCGGGTTGACTATGCAGATGCGCATGGCGGCCTCACCATCGAAGGTGGTGGGGGTCAGGAGGGCCGTGCCTGCGGCCAGCAGGCGGTCGCACCAGGCCTGGTAGTCGGTCGGCCCCCAGCCGCGTCGCCGGAAGGCCACCACCGAGAGCTCCGGCTCCACCAGGAGCTCCAGGTGCTCGGCCGCCTCCACCAGGTCCCTGGTGGCACGGGCCACCTCGAGGGTGTGCTCGATGGCGTCCCTGTACGCGTCGGTTCCGTAGACCGCCAGCGAGAACCAGAACGGCACGCCCCGTGCCCTCCTCGTGAGCACGTTGGCGTAGTCGCAGGGATTCCAGACGGTGTCGTCGATGATCGGCTCCAGGTACCCGGCGTGCTGCGTGTGTGCAGCGCGGGCCAGCGCCGGATTCGCGTAGACCAGCGCCGCGCAGTCGAATGGCGAGAACAACCACTTGTGGGGGTCGACCACGAGGGAATCCACCCGCTCGATGCCGTCAAACCGGTGGCGGACCGATGGAGCGGCCATGGCAGCGCCTCCGTAGGCACCATCCACGTGCAGCCACACCCCGGATGCGGTGCAGGCATCGGCGATGCCGTCGATGTCGTCCACGATGCCCAGGTTGGTGGTGCCGGCCGTCGCCACGACGGCGAAGACCTCGGTGCCGGCCGGCCGACCGGCGATGGCGGCGACGACGGCATCGCCGCGCAGCCGATGCCCACCATCCACAGCTGCGAGAAGCACGTCGACGTCCATGACGCCAGCCGCCGAGTCGACCGACGAATGGGCGCTCTCCGCGGCGACCACGGCCCACCGTTCCGGACGCTCCGAGCCCGTAGATGCACGCTTCCCGACGGCGTCATGTCGGGCCGTCACCAGCGCCGAGAGGTTCCCCATCGTGCCGCCGGTGACGAAGCATCCACCGGCAGAGTCCGGCATGCCGGCCAGGTCCGCTATCCAACGCAGCGCCTGGTTCTCAGCGAAGACCATGCCCGCACCATCCAGCCAGGTGGACCCGCATAGGGACGAGGAACCGACGACCAGGTCGAAGGCAGAGGCCGCCGGGGTCGGGGCACTGGCCACGAAGGCCAGGTACCGCGGATGGTCGGCGGGCATGCAGGCTGGTGCGAGGTGCTCGGCGAATGTCCGCAGCGCCTCGGTCCCGCCGAGGCCGGCAGGGGTGATCGTGTCACCCACCAGAGCCTGGAGTTCTCCAGCGCTCCTGGGGCCGTCCAGCGGGGAATCGCAACCGAATCGCTCCAGTGCGTAGTCGATCACCCGTCTTACGAGGTCCTCGTTCTCGGCGTCCAGATCGTGCATTCCCATCGACGCGAGGCTAGGGCGACGCTCCCGGCGTTGCCCTACCTCCGGGTCCTGTACCTAGTCTCTGCCGATGGCCGACGACAGGGACGACCCCACGGATGGCCCGTCCACCCGCACCCTCTCCGAGGCCGATTCTCGGCGGCTCGTCGCCGACGCCGGGGTGGTCGTGTCCGACTGGGCGACGGCCTCGGACCCGGATGCCGCCGCGGAGGTGGCGACTGCCATGGGCCTACCGGTCGTGGCCAAGTTGTGCGGTGATGCGATCGCACACAAGACGGAGCGGGGCCTGGTCCGTCTCTCGCTGGGCTCGGGCGCCGACGTCCACGCAGCGGCAACCGACCTGCTGGCCGCTGCCACCACCGACGACGGTCCTGTGGAACTGCTGGTGTCGACAATGCTCCGGGGCAACCGGGAGCTGATTGCCGGCATGCTCAGGGACCCCCAGTTCGGCCCCTGCGTGATGCTCGGCGTGGGCGGCGTCCTGGCCGAGGCGATCGCGGACGTGGCGTTCCGCCTGGCACCCCTGGACGAACTGGACGCCAGGGACCTCATGGACGACCTGGGGACACAGGCCCTGCTGGGGCCATTTCGTGGCGAGCCGGCGGTGGACCGCGACGCCCTCGCAGAGACGTTGTGCGCTCTCGGTGCGCTGGCCGCCGACCCCAGAATCGTGTCGGTGGACCTGAACCCGATGATCGTGGTGGACGGCATGGCCGTGGCCGTGGACGCCCTGGTGGAGGTCCTTGACGACCGGGCAGACGCCTGATGGGACGCGACCTGAGGCCGTTGTTCGAACCCAGGGGGGTGGTGGTCACCGGGGTGTCCAGCCATCCGGGCAAGTTCGGGTTCGTGACGCTCCACAACCTGATGGCCTGCGGCTACGAGGGTGACGTGTTCGCCGTGGGGCGCGAGGCCGGATCGGTCCTGGACCGGCCCGTGCTCCCCTCCATCGAGGCACTTCCCGACGGCGCCGCAGAGCTCCTGGTGGTCTGTACGCCGGTGTCGGTGAACGAGGAGATCATCCGGACGGCCGCCTCCAGGGGCGTACGGGCCGTGTTCGTAGCCGCTGGCGGCTATTCGGAGGCCGGACCGGATGGCATCCAGGCCGAAGCCCGGTTGGTGGCCCTGGCCGACGAGCTGGACCTCATCCTGGCCGGCCCCAACGGCCAGGGCATCACCTCCCCGCCGGTCGGCCTCTGCGCCCAGATCGTGGCCCCCTATCCTCCGCGTGGACGCATCGGTGTGGCGTCCCAGTCCGGCAACTTCGTCTCGGCCTTCCAGAACTACGCGGGCCAGACGGGGATCGGGCTGAGCCGCTCGGTCTCGGCCGGAAACGCTGCCGCCACCGGCATTGCCGACTACCTGGAGTGGTTCGCCGACGACCCGGAGACCGACGTGGGGCTCTGCTACGTGGAGGGCATCGCCGACGGACGGGACTTCTTCGAACGGATGAGTGCCGTCACGCGACGCATGCCGGTGGTCGTGGTGAAGGGCGGGACCACCAGAGGTGGGCAGCGGGCGGCGGCGTCGCACACAGGCTCCCTGGCATCCGACGACCGGGTATTCGACGGCATGGCACGCCAGGCGGGAATGGTGCGGGCGCCCACGATCGAGGCGGCGTTCGACGCCGCCGCCACCTTCGCCACCCAGCCGCTGCCCGGCGGGGACGGCGTCCTGGTGCTCACCACGGCCGGCGGCTGGGGGGTGGTCACCGCCGATGCGGTCACCTCGCATCCGGACCTCACGCTGACGGCGCTCCCCGACGACCTGCTGGTGGCCGTCGACGCCATGCTCCCGCCGCGCTGGAGCCGGAACAATCCCGTGGACCTGGCTGGGGGCGAGACCCGCGACACCATCCCCGAGCTGCTGGAGCTGGTGGCCGGGCACCCCGGGATCGACTCCATCCTCCAACTGGGCCTGGGGATCCAGGGCAACACCGCTGCGTTGACCCGCCGGGGACCGTTCCACCCGGACCATGGGCTGGAACGCATCGTGGACTACCACGAGCGACAGGAGCGCCGCTACGCCGAAGCCGCCGCCGAAGCCTCCGCCACCCACTCGAAGCCCATCCTGGTTGCATCCGAACTGGCCGTTGCGCAGCCGGAGAATCCGATGGTCACCGCCGTACGGGAGTCGGGTCGGTACTGCTATCCGTCAGCTGACCGGGCCGTCGCAGCCCTGGGCCGTATGGCCTGGTACGCCGACTGGTTGTGGGCACGCACCTAGGCTCGATCCGTACCCGTTTCGACGACCCCACTGCCCGATCCCGATGCCAGGTGGGCGGTGGTCATGGTCACCACCCGCACCTCCGAGCTGTCACCGTCCGGCATCTGACGGGCACTCACCGCCTCACGGAACGCAGTGGCCCGGCGAGGTTCCCCCGACTGCCGACCACCACCTCCCCGAGTCCCAGGAAGTCGGCCAGGCGGTCCAGTTCAATCGAGAGTTCGAACGCCACGCCACCCGTATCGACCCCCTCCTCGGCGAACACACCACGGGCCAGCAACCGGCCGTTGGCCCGGTCGGCCTTGAGGTCCACCCGTCCGACCAACCTGTCCCCCAGCAGGAAGGGCAGCACGTAGTAGCCGTACTCCCGCTTCAACTCCGGAACGTAGATTTCGATCCTGTACCGAAAGCCGAATAGCCGTTCGGCCCGCGGTCGGAACCAGACCACCGGGTCGAACGGCGAGAGCAGGGCCCTGGCCGCCACCGACCGGGGCCTGACGGCTTCGGGATGCAGGTAGGCGACATCCGACCAGCCGTCCACCACCGCCGTCTGCAGGCGTCCCGCCTCCAACAGCTCGGCCAGGCGGAGCCTGGCCTCGGTGATGCCAATCCGGAAGTAGTCGGCGAGGTCGGCAGCCGTGCCTATTCCGTGGCACCGGCAGGCGATCTCCAGCAGGTCCCGCTGCGCCTCGTCAGCCCCGGGCGTGGACTGGTTGCGGATCCTGGTCGGAACCACTCCGGCGAATGCCTCGTAGGACCGCTCGAAATTCCCGACGCGCCGGCTCCCCACGTCGCCGACCCTGAACAGCCAGTCCACCGCCCGTTTTCCGTCCGACCGACCGTCCCACCATGTGCCGGTGCGGGGGCGCGGATCGCTCAGGCCGGCCGCTGTCACAGGGCCCCGCTGCTCCACCTCCCGAAGGACGGCGGCAACGTAGTCGGGCCGCTTCTCGGCGATGGCGGCCAGGCCGGGCCAGGTGCCGCCCGATCGGGCCCGGTCCTTCAGCCACCGGAGCCGCGGCTCCAGCTCGACCGGAACGAGCGAGGCCTCATGCGACCAGGACTCGAACACCTCCCCTGAGTGCCAGAGCCACGCGTCCAGGCGGTCCCGGTCGTAGGGCCCGAGACGGCTGTAGACGGGCAGGTAGTGGGATCGGCAGACGGCCTGGACGGAGTCCAGTTGAAGGAGCCCCATGCGACCCAGCACCCGTCGGAAGTGACGCACGTCGACCCGACCGGCAGGTGGGGGGTCTGCGAAACCCTGGGCGGCCAGGGCGATCCGCCTGGCCGTAGCCGACCCGATCCGGACCGGTTGGGACGTTGGTGACACGGTCGCGTGCCGGACTTCGGTCCGGACGCCCGGAGTCAGCCGACTCCCTGGTCCACGCCACCCTCGAAGGGCAGCAGGTCCTCGAAGTCACCGTCGCGCTTCTCGGCACGCGCAGTGAAGGACTCCATCATCTCGCTGGGCTGGAACATCCCGGACTGCCAGGTGGCGATGTGGTCGAGCGAGTCGGCAGTGGAGTGGTCACGCGTATAGGTGATCATCTCCTTGGACCCGTAGATGGCCAGCGGTGACTTGGAGGCGATGGTCCGTGCGACCTCGCGCACCCCGTCCAGGAGCTCCTCGTGGTCGGCGAACACCTCGTTGACCAGGCCGACGGCCTTCGCCTCGGCGGCAGGCATCCGGCGCCCGGTGTAGGCCAGCTCACGGCAGACGCCTTCGGGTATGAGCTTGGGGAGCCGCTGGAGGGTGCCGACGTCGGCCGTCATGCCGATGTTGATCTCCTGGATGCAGAAGAAGGCATCCTCGGTGGCATACCGCATGTCGCAGGCGGTGACCATGTCCACCGCCCCGCCGATGCAGCCTCCCTGGATGGCCGCCAGGACAGGCATGCGTGCCTTCTCGAGAACGGAGAACGTCTCCTGGAGGTGCAGCACGTTGGCCCGCATGTTGGCCCGGAGCCGCCCGGGTCCCGCCTTGGCATTGCCGTCCGGTCGATCATCGAAGACCGCCAGGTCCATGCCGGCGCTGAAGTGGCGTCCGGTGGAGGCGAGCACGATGACGCGCGCCCCTCCGGAGGAGTCCAGCTCGCGGACCAGGGTCGGGAGCTCCTCCCAGAAGGCGGGGACCATGGTGTTCAGCTGCTCGCCACGGTTCATGGTGACCGTGGCGACGCCGTCCTCCAGTTGGATGTCGAAACAGGTGTAGCCGTCGCTCATGGCCCGGACGGTACCGCCGGGGCCGGTGGGTCACCTGATCGGAGCCGCCCTGATTCCGACGGGCCTCAGCCCAGGATGGACTTCGCCACGGCGACCAGGTCCATTCGGGGGCGGGCCCCCAGGTGGCTGATGACCTCGGCGGCGGCGATGCTGCCGAGCCTGGCGGCATGGTCCGGGGCCGCCCCCCTGCTCAACCCGAAGAGGACCCCTGCTGCGTAGAGGTCGCCGGCACCGGTTGTGTCCACCACGGCGTGCAACTCGTCGGCGGCCACCGGAATCCGATCGGAACCGCTCACCACCAGGGATCCCCGCGGCCCAAGCGTCACGAAGGCCAGCTCCACCTCTGAGGCCAGCGCCTGGATCGCCAGGTCGACGTCCGCCACCCCGAACAGGGCGCAGACCTCACCTGCGTTGCCGAAGACCACGTCGACACGGTCGGCCAGCAGCTCGCGCCACTCGTCGCGGTGGCGCTCCACGCAGAAGCCGTCCGAGAGGGTCAACGACACGGTCCGACCAGCGGAGCGCGCCACGTCCATGGCGTACCGGATGGCCTCCTTGGCCTCGTCGGTGTCCCACAGGTAGCCCTCGCAGTAGAGGTGTGAGGCCGACGCCACCAGGTCAGCGTCGACGTCCGATGACGAAAGGTGGGACGAGGTCCCGAGATGGGTGTTCATGGTCCGCTGGGCGTCAGGGGTCACCTGGATCAGGCAGCGGGCCGTCGGCTCGTCGCCCACCACGCCGGGCACGTCGAACGCGACCCCCACCTGGCGGAGGTCGCGTCTGAAGACCTCTCCCAGGAAGTCGTCGGCGACCCTGCCGATGTAGGCGGCCCGACCGCCGAACGACGCCACGCCGACCATGGTGTTGGCGGCGGAGCCCCCCGACTCCTCCAGTCCGGATGGCATCGCCGCATAGAGCTCCACGGCCCGCGCCCTGTCGATGAGCGTCATCGCCCCCCTGACCAGGTCGTGCTCGTGGATGAAGTCGTCGCCCACCTCTGCCAGCACGTCGACGATGGCGTTGCCGACGCCGACGACGTCGAGGGTTGCTGGTGGCACTCTGCTCCTCCCGGGGACCGACGACCGGGAATGGCCCGGCGGCGGACCATCATGCCCGCTTCCGGTCTGCGAGGGGTGCCCGGTGGAACGGTACGCTCGCCCGCCATGTCCGACCACCGACTCCCGCGCCACGTCCTCCCCAGCCATTACACGCTGGAGTTGGCTCCAGACCTGTCCGACCACACCTTCACCGGAACCGTGGCGATCGACGTGGACGTGGTGGAGGCAACCGACCGCATAGTCCTGAACGCCGCCGACCTCGTGGTCCTGGACGCCTCGATCCTCGTCGGAGGCGAACGCCCACCCGTCTCGGTAACGGTCGACGAGGCGGCCGAGCGGCTGGTGCTCACCGTCGCGGACCGACTCCGACCCGGCAGGGCCCGGCTGGAAATGACCTTCACCGGAGAACTCAACGACCGGTTGCGGGGCTTCTACCGGAGCACGCTGGTCGGCGCCGACGGCGTGGAGCGGACCATCGCCACCACCCAGTTCCAGTCCACCGACGCCCGACGGGCCTTCCCGTGCTTCGACGAGCCGGACATGAAGGCCTCGTTCGGCGTCACGCTCGTGGTACCGGAAGGCCTCCTGGCAGTGTCCAACGGCGCCGAGGTCTCCCGCACGCGGCTGGACGACGGCACTGACCGGGTGGTCTTCGCCGACACCATCGACCTGTCCACCTACCTGGTCGCATTCGTGGTCGGCCCCCTGGAGGCCACCGAACCGATCGACGTGGACGGGATACCGGTCCGGATCATCCATCCGCCTGGGCGAGCCGACCAGACGGCATTCGCCCTGGAGGTGGCCGCCCACTCCCTGCGTTGGTTCGCCGACTGGTACGACATCGCCGTTCCCGGGGGCAAGGTGGACCTGGTGGCTCTCCCCGACTTCGCCTTCGGGGCCATGGAGAACCTGGGATGCATCACGTTCCGGGAGGTACTCCTGCTTGTCGACCCCACCTCGGCTGACCAGCACGAGCTGGAGAGCGTGGCGGCGGTCATCAGCCACGAGCTGGCGCACCTCTGGTTCGGCGACCTGGTCACGATGCGCTGGTGGAACGGAATCTGGCTGAACGAGGCCTTCGCCACCTTCATGGAGATGAAGGCCGTCGAGGCCTGGCGCCCCGACTGGGACGTCTGGGCCGGCTTCGGAGCTGCGCGGGCGGCGGCGCTGGACGTCGACGCCCTCGCCTCGACACGACCGATCGAGTACCCGGTGGTCACGCCGGCCGACGCCGAGTCCATGTTCGACCTCCTCACGTACCAGAAGGGCGCTGCGGTGGTGAGGATGCTGGAACAGTTCCTGGGCGAGGAGGTGTTCCGGGATGGCGTGCGTCGCTACCTGTCGACGCACCTCGGTGGGAACACCGACAACGAGGACCTCTGGACCGCCCTCGAGGAAGCATCCGGACAACCCGTCGGCGACCTCATGCACGCCTGGATCTTCCAGGGCGGGTTTCCGGTCGTGGAGGGCACCGTCGAGGGTGGCAGGTGCACCCTCGTCCAGAGCCGGTTCCGCTACGACGGTGCTGACGACGACGGCAGGTGGCAGGTGCCGGTGCGACTCAGGACCACGCTCGGCGAGCAGCGAATCCTCCTGGGCGACAGTCCTCTGGTGCTGGACCTGGAGGGACCGCTGGTCACCCTGAATGCCGGTGCCGAGGGCTTCTACCGCAGCGAGGTGGACGTATCCCCCGACCCGGGGAGGCTCACCCCCGTCGAGCGCGCCATGTCGGTCGACGACCGGTGGGCCGCCACGCTGGGTGGCAGGCACGACCCGGCTTCCTTCGCCGGGTTCGTCGCGGCGTTCGCCGACGACCCGGACCTGGCCGTCTGGCAGGCCGTGCTGCGTGGCCTCTACACGATGGACCTCGTGGCACCCGGCCGCCACCTGACGATGGCTGCGGAGGCGGCCGGTCTGCTGGGGGGCATGGTGCATCGCCTCGGTTGGGAGCCATCAGACGACGAGGACGACCGCACCAGGCAGCTTCGGGGCGTCCTACTGGTCGCCGCCGGCAACCTGGCCGACGACCCGGACGTCATCGGCGAGGCCCGCCGCCGCTGGTCCTCGCCCACCTCGACCGACCCGGCCGTGGACGGTGCGGTGGTGGCCATCGTGGCCAGCCACGGCGACTCCGCCGATCGGGCCGATTGTCGGCGACGGTTCGACGCCGCTGGGACCTCTCAGGAGGAGCAGCGCCACCTCCGGGCGCTGGCCCTGTTCCCCGGACTCACAGAGGTGGAGACCCTCCTGGAGGAGGTCCACCAGGGCACGATCCGCACTCAGGACGCCCCGTTCCTGGTCCGCTCGCTGTTGGCCCACCCACACCACAGGGCCCTCATCTGGCGCAACCTGGTGGACCACTGGGAGGACCTGAACGGCCGACTGCCGTCCAACAGCATCGCCCGGATGCTCGAGGGCATACGTGCCCTGGGAGCCGACGTGGACCCGGACGTGGACCGGTTCCTGGACGACCATCCGGTCCCGCAGGGTGCGTTGATGGTCGCCCAGCACCGCGAACGGCGCCATGTGAACCTCGGCCTCGGGAACCGGCTCGCGGGCTGATCAGTCCGTCGGGGTCAGGGAAGGTCCAGGTCCACGCGGAACGAGCCGTCACCGCCGAGCAGGGTCGCCACGAGGGAAAGGGTGCGACCCTCGGGGCCTCTGGCGGTGCAGGAGAATTCTTCCCCCTCGCTGGCCACCCGGACGGCCGGCGCGCACAGCACCAGGTTCGGCTTCCCAAGGTCGGACTCCAACCGAATGGCCAACCGGGCGGCCACCTCAGCGGCATCGACGACCATGACCGGTGACTCCACCCGAATCCTGCCGTCGATGGCCGGCCTGTGCACGACGACGGGAATCTCCCTGCCGGACAGGATCGCCGTGCATGCAACGGGGCCCAGGCCGTCGGGATCCGGGTCACCACAGTCCACCTCGTCCACGGCCCCCGGATGCGCCGGCACGAGCAGGGCGGGCACCTCAGCCTCGATCGCCTCCAGGTCGAAGGCCGGTAGCGCTGCGCCACCGCAGCCTGCCGCCAGTACGACCAGGACCGTGAAGAGCACCCCCGTCCACCTGAGATGTGGGTCGGTCAGTCCCACTCGGCAGCGAACTCCAGGGCCTCGTCCCACGACGCCCCCGCCTCCAGGAGGCCCTTGGACTGCATGACCTGCCTGGGCCGGTTCATTCCCAGCGCAGCGGTAAATCGACCATCCCGCCCGTAGAAGGCGGCGAACCGGTGCTCGGCGGTCGAACCGGCCACGACCCTCACCTCGTCGTCCGGATGTGGGCGGCCGGCCAACTGGACCTTCCGGTCGTACTGGTCGGACCAGAACCATGGCACCGGTGCGAATGGCGTCGCCTCCTCATCGGACTGCAGCAGCCGGCGGGCGGCGTGGACCCCCTGCTGGACCGCATTGTCCCAGTGTTCCACCCGCATCAGCTCGCCGTAGCGCGGGTTCGGCCAGCGGGCCACGTCGCCGGCGGCCACCACGCCGGGTGCCGCCAGGCAGGTCCCGTCACAGACCACGCCATTGTCCAGCGTCAGGCCCGAACCCTCCAGCCACTCGGTGTTGGGGACGACGCCTATGCCCACGAGCAGGAGGTCGACGTCCAGCGTGGCTCCGTCGGCGAGGCGCACGCCGGCCACGCGGCCGTCACCCAGCACCTCGTCGACGCCGACGCCGGTTCGCAGGTCCACGCCGTGGTGCCGGTGCACGTCGGCCATCACGGCACCCATCTCCACGCCCAGCACCCGTCCGAACGGTGCCTCCAACGCCTCCACCATGGTCACCTCGACACCCCGCCCGATCGCCGTCGAGGCCACCTCCGCGCCAATGAAGCCGGCGCCCACCACCATCAACCGCCTGGCACCGTCCGCAAGGGCATCCCGTATGGCCGCGGCGTCGTCGCGGGTGCGCAGGGTGTGCACGCCGGCCAGCCCGGCGGTTCCCGGCAGGGTCCTGCATCGGGTCCCCGTTGCGATCACCAGGCCGTCGAACGGTTCGGCAGCGCCGTCCACCTCGAGGGTCCGTCCGGCCACGTCCAGCCCGGTGGCACTGCATCCGAGGCGCAGGTCCAACTGGAGGTCGGCCAGCCTCTCCGCCGTCGTGAGCGCCAACCGGTCGTCGTCCAGGTCGCCGGCCAGGTACTTCTTGGACAACGGTGGGCGGTCGTAGGGGGCGTGGTGCTCGTCGCCGATCAGGCTGATCCTGCCTTCGAAGCCGTCGCGACGCAGGGTCTCGGCTGCCCAGTAGCCGGCCAGCGACGCCCCGACGATGGTGACAGCGGAACGCACCACCTGTCAGTCCTCCAATGAGATGGCCTGCTTGGGGCAGCGCTGGACGGCCTGCTCCACCACTGCGCGGCGGTCCTCGCCGGGGTTCTCCTCCAGGACGTAGAGGAAGTCGTCGTCACGCACCTCGAATACGTCCGGCGCGATCTGCATGCAGATCGCATTGCTCTCACAAAGGTCGAAGTCGACGACTACTCGCATGGCGTCCCCTCCCGGGTCCGTTGGTGGCTCGCCCCCAGGCGGCCGTGGCTGACGGTCAGATCGTAGGCACTGGCGGGCCGTCAGGGCTTGTCCGCACCGACCACCCACATCGCGAAGTACTGGGCGCCGCCTCCGTAGGCATGGCCGAGGGCCATCCGGGCGCCGTCCACCTGGTGGTCGCCGGCCATGCCGCGGACCTGCAGGGAGGCCTCGGCGAACCGGATCATCCCAGAGGCGCCGATCGGGTTCGACGACAGCACACCGCCCGAGCAGTTGACGGGTAGGTCGCCGCCGTCCAGGCGGGTGGCTCCCTCCTCGACCATCCTCCAGCCCCTGTCACGTTCGGCGAAACCGAGGCTCTCCAACCAGATCGGCTCGAACCAGGAGAACGGCACGTACATCTCGACGACGTCGATCTCCCGCCGGGGGTCGCTGATCCCAGCCTGTCTGAACACGTCCGCGGCGCAGTCCCGACTGGCCTGCGGGTTGACCTCGTCGCGTCCCGGGAAGTTGTTGGCCTCGGATCGCATGGCAGTTCCGTGGACCCAGGCCACCGGTCGGGGCGATGCATCGCCGGCAGCCTCGTCGCCCAGCACCATGGCGCACGCCCCGTCCGACGACGGGCAGGTCTCCGAGAAGCGGATCGGATCCCACAGCATCGGCGCCTCCACCACCTGGTCGAACGTCAGGTCGTGCTGGCGGAGGTGGGCATACGGGTTGGAGAGGGCGTGCTGGCGGTCCTTGAACGCCACCATGCACCCGACCAGCTCCGGGGCTCCCGAGCGGACCATGTACTGGCGGATGATGGGCGAGAAGTAACCACCCGCTCCGGCGTTGATGGAGACCGAGAAGGGCTGCGGCAGCGAGAGGGCCCAGGTGGCGTTGGACTCCGACTGCTTCTCGAAGCCGAGGGTCAGGACCCGTCGGTGGATCCGGCCC
>Ga0209403_10003251_pt1 | contig 18550 bp, 12 predicted proteins | sample ArcticOcean_MG_C_8_FD_187440 | JGI IMG/M metagenome (GOLD analysis project Ga0209403, IMG submission 187440) | Marine microbial communities from western Arctic Ocean - ArcticOcean_MG_CB11_86 (SPAdes) (version 2) | ecosystem: Environmental > Aquatic > Marine > Oceanic | place: Arctic Ocean... | reverse complement strand
ACCGATATCTAACTCAACTTCTCCGGGCAATGATGAGCTCATCAAGCAAATAGAAACGGGCCCTCTGTTTCTTGAATTTTGAGTGTCTTCAGTACGTTTAAAGACTGACGAAATTGCTGGTATAGCAATCTCAGATTCAACAAATATTTTTAATCCCCCAACACCTACATCTAGTTTAACACTGTTGATAGGTTGAACGCTCCTACATAATAATTTGAGTTGCTCGGACTCCAAAATTGCCTCAACAGACATTACCACTAGGGACCCAGGGAATAAATGCTCTCCACCCGCTTCCAGAACATCTGAGAATATTGTAATCTCATACAAGCCGGTTGGATCAGACACCTGAACGAAAGAGTATCTGTTTCCTCGTGCGGATTTCCGATCTTGTCGTCCCGAAATAGAACCTGCCATTCGGGCTAAAACTGGGCCTTCTTTTGCTTTTATTTCCAGTTCTGAGATTGTAATTATATTGCTACGCTTAAGAGACGAAGCGTAGTCATCAATAGGATGTCCCGACAAGTAAAAACCAATAGCCTGATGCTCCTCAACGAGTTGCTCGCTCGGCAACCAATTCTCTATATTATTTAACCTTGGTTCGGGTAGATCAGCACCAGCCTCCCCGAAAAGAGACGTTTGCATCGAACTTCTCTGCTCGTGTATCGCACAAGAATATGCTACCAGCCCATCTAAGCTCATAAGGACACTTGATCTATTAAGATCCAATTGATCAAAAGCTCCAGATTTAACCAACATCTCCAGCGGACGTTTGCCTATCTTTCTCATATCAACCCTTCTTGCAAAATCAAAAAGGTTTCTAAAAGCTTGATGCTCTCCTTGTTCCCTCGCATCCACAATCAATTGCATTGCTTCCATACCAACATTTTTTAAAGCACACAGCCCATATATTAACTTGTAATCCTTAACTGAAAACTGCCCTACAGATCTATTAACGCATGGCGGGATAATCTCAATATTTAACTTCTTGGTAACTTCTTCTTTATAGATCGCGAGTTTATCTGTAAGATGAATATCGCAGTTCATTACTCCTGCCATAAATTCCACCGGGTAGTTGGCCTTGAGCCATGCTGTCTGATAACTAACAACAGCATACGCGGCTGCATGAGATTTATTAAAACCATAATTGGCGAATTTTTCTAGAAGATCAAAAATTTCTGAAGCCTTATTTGCATCTACGCCCTTTTGTGATGCTCCCTTTATAAATTTTGGTCTCTCTGCATCCATAGCTTCTTTAATTTTCTTTCCCATGGCCCGCCTAAGAAGATCTGCTCCTCCCAAAGTGTATCCGGCCATAATTTGGGCAATCTCCATTACTTGTTCTTGGTAAACAATAATGCCCTGAGTCTCCGCCAGTATATGATCGATTAGCGGATGGATTGAGACCAATTCTTTTTTACCATTTTTGACAGCACAATAGTTTGGTATATTTTCCATTGGGCCTGGTCGGTACAAAGCAACTAATGCAACTATATCTTCTATGCAGGTAGGCTTCATGCGTCGAAGCGCATCCATCATTCCAGAGCTCTCAACCTGAAAAACAGCAACCGTTTTTGCGGAGGCATAGAGTTCAAATGTCTTTACATCATCAAGTGGGATATTTACAATATTAACATCGATATTTCGAAGTTTCAAAAGCTCTAGAGAGTTTTGTATCACGGTTAGCGTCTTTAAGCCTAAAAAATCAAACTTCACTAAACCAGAAGACTCCACCCATTTCATGTTAAATTGAGTAGCAACCATAGTGGACCTAGGGTCCTGATACAAAGGGACTAACTCATCAAGGGGTCGGTCACCAATAACTATTCCCGCAGCATGGGTGGAAGCGTTCCTTAAAAGACCTTCCACTTGGGTAGCATAATCTAAGAGCCTGGCCACCACTTCTTCATTTTTAGCTTCCTCTCTCAAACGAGGCTCTTGCTCAATAGCCTTTTCGACGCTTAATGGCCTTACTCCATCCAGGGGTATGAGCTTAGCTAAGCGATCAACTTGCCCGTACGGCATTTGCAGGACCCGTCCAATGTCTCGAATTGCTGCCTTTGATAATAAAGCGCCGAACGTAATTATCTGACCGACTTTGTCCTTGCCATATTTTTGTTGCACATAATTTATAACTTCCTCTCTCCGATCCATACAAAAGTCTATATCGAAGTCTGGCATTGAGACACGTTCTGGATTAAGGAACCTTTCAAACAAAAGTGAATACCTCAATGGGTCCAAATCTGTAATTGTTAAGGCGTATGCAACGAGTGACCCAGCCCCAGATCCTCGCCCTGGTCCGACAGGTATCTTTTGCGCTTTTGCCCACTTAATAAAATCAGCAACTATAAGAAAATACCCTGGAAAACCCATTTTCTCAATCACATCTAATTCAAAATCTAGCCGCTGATAGTATTCGTCTTTAGAAACTGACAATTCTATTTCTTCAAGTCTTGACGTCAAACCGGCAATCGCTTGTCTGCGCAACTCTTCTGTCTCGTTCTCCGCATATTTTGGAAGTATTGGATCCCTAGTTTCTGCTTTAAAAGCGCAGCGGCGAGCTATCTCAACAGTGTTCTTGATCGCCTCAGGTAGATCCGCAAATAATGTGATCATCTCCTCAGAGCTCTTAAAATAATGCTGTCTAGTTAATTGCCTTCGTGCTCCTTTTTGGTCCACATAAGAACCTGAAGCTATACACATTAAAGCGTCATGGGCCTCGTACATAACAGTATTTGGAAAAAAAACATCATTAGTAGCCACTAGTGGTAGGTTTAATTCGTAAGCAAACTCAATAAAATGATTCTCCGTCAAAAGCTCTTTTTGTGGTAGGCCTTCCGTTTCAGGATGCCGTTGGATTTCCACGTACAACCTGTTAGGAAAGATTTCAGCAAACAAATTTAATAATTCTTTTGCTTCTGAAAGCTTATCGGCTGCTAATAGAGCACCCACAGGTCCGTCAGAACCTCCTGTTAGGCAAATTAATCCCATAGAATGCATTTTCAAATCAGTTATATCTATCCAGGGCAATTTCTTTTCTTGACTCAAATATGCCCTAGAATTAAGTTTCAGAAGGTTTTTATAACCTATCTCATTTTGTACTAACAAAATTATAGGGGCTGTCTGACTGCTTCGGATGTCTGCTGCTAGACCATCACAAAGAAAATCCATCTGACAACCAATTATAGGTTGTATGCCAGCTGAGGACGCATACTCGGAAAATTCTAGAGCGCAAAACATATTGTTTGTATCTGTCACTGCCACGGCAGGCATTCCCGCCTGAGCACACATCTCGGGTAAGCTTTTAAGCCTAATAGCCCCCTCCAGTAATGAATATTCTGTATGAGTTCGTAAATGAATATATTGAGGAATCTGTGCCATAAATTCATCGTAACGTACTAAAGATGATCCGGAAAGATAACAAAAGACTTGCCAAATGTATTTTTAAGTATTTTATTTATATGAACAAAAAATGTTATGTCTACGCCGCATCGACACAGCATTAATAGTAATACTAAGTGGTATCGCGGCAGGATAATCTTTAATGATAACGTTTCTTCTCAATGGAGAGATCGTAACCGTCGACGCAAAACCCTCTGATACTTTGTTAATGCATCTCCGTGAGACCTTTCATAAAATCGGAACTAAGGAAGGCTGTAACGAAGGCGATTGCGGAGCTTGCTCGATAATCGTGTCCGACGATACGGGGGTGGCCAGGGTTACGAATGCCTGCATTTTATTGATGCCTCAGATCCATAAAAAAGCAATTAGAACAGTTGAAGGAGTAAGCTCTCCTAATAAGAAATTACATCCCATCCAAGCTTCCATGATCAAACACCACGGCTCTCAATGCGGTTTCTGCACACCTGGATTCATTACTGCTCTTGCTGCTGCTCACAAAAATGGTGAGAAAGATTTTGAAAATCAAATAGCTGGTAATCTATGTCGATGCACTGGATACGGACCCATTATAAAATCTGCCGTTGAAGCTTCGAGCAAACCCGTGCCAGCTTGGATGCATGAGGATTTAGACCAAATTGAAAACGTGCCTTCTCTAAATAATAAACCCAGGTCAATTCAGGTGTTCTCAGAACATTACCTGAACAACCCATCTTCGGTGATTATCGCTGGGGGTACTGATATAGCCCTCGATATTAACAAGAAACTAAAAACTATCGAAAATGCTATTTTTCTAGATGACTGCACGGAACTAACAGAAATTGAGATTAACGAAAAGTATTTGAAAGTCGGTGCAGCATCTACAATTTCGACACTGCTTAACGTAATGCGCGACCATCACCCCCACTTTGCAGAAATGTTATGCAGGTATGGGTCAATTCAAATCCGTAATTCTGCAACGGTAGGTGGAAATATCGCAAATGGATCTCCTATAGGAGACTGTGCACCAGCTTTAATAGCATTAAACGCAATATTAAAACTCCGCCAGGGTTCTAAAGTTCGAAATATTTTTATAGAGGACTTTTTTATAGACTACGGAGTTCAGGATTTGAAAGAAGGCGAATTCATTGAGGAAATTCTTATTCCAAGACAATCAGACGATCTGCATTGTTACAAGATCTCAAAAAGATTTGATCAAGATATTTCGGCATTAAATGGCTGTTTTAATATCAAAATCTCAGAAGGAAAGGTGTCGAGTTGCCGAATTGCTTTTGGAGGAATGTCATCTACTCCAAAACGCGCTTACCAAGTAGAAACAGCTCTTCAAGGTAAAAGCTGGAACCTTCAAAACCTACAACGAGCTTCTAACAAAATTGGTTTAGATTACGCACCAATGAATGACGCACGTGCATCATCTGCTTATCGTCTAAGAGTAGCAAAAAATATGCTAACTAAAGTTTTTTACGAAAATTCTGAGATCAAAACAAACATTCGGAATGCATTAGTATGACAATTGGAACGTCTCAAAATCACGACTCTGCAGAGCTTCACGTCACAGGTAGAGCGTTATATACTGATGATATTTCACTGCCTTCCGACGCTTTACATCTTACTTTTGGCCTTGCCTCGATTGCTCACGGTTCAATTGAGACGTTAGATTTAGGCGAAGTAAAAGCTTCGAAGGGCGTAGTTGCTGTCTTAACTGCCAGCGATTTAAAGTACGCAAATGACACATCACCATCAGCGCATGATGAACCGTTGCTCTCTGATAAAAAAATTCATTATTTTGGACAACCCATATTTATTGTTATTGCCCAATCTCATCTTTTATCACGAAAAGCTGCCAAGAAAGCCAAGATTTCATATACAATCCATAAACCTATTTTAACAATTGAAGATGCTTTAAACGCAAAATCATATTTTGAAAAAGGGCCTCGACAATATTCAAAAGGAAATGCTCAAGCCGCTGTTGAAAGCGCAGCGTTCCAATTGGAAGACTCCTTCGTTGTTGGAGGGCAGGAGCATTTCTATCTTGAAGGGCAAGTCGCATTCGCCATACCTCAAGATGATACTGGAATGGTTGTCCTATCATCATCCCAGCACCCAACAGAAGTCCAGCACAAGGTCGCTGAAGCACTGGGCGTAGAGATGAACCAGGTACGGGTAGAAGTTAGGAGAATGGGCGGTGCTTTCGGAGGTAAAGAATCCCAAGGGAATGCTTTGGCGGTAGCGTGTGCAGTTGCTGCACAGAGAACCAAGAAAACATGCAAAATGCGATATGATCGAGACGACGATATGATAATTACGGGTAAGCGTCACGACTTTAATATTAGCTACAATGTGGGGTTTAATAAGTTAGGTCGCATTTTGGGAATTACTTTTCAACACTTCGTTCGTTGTGGTTGGTCCCAAGATCTCTCGCTGCCGGTTGCTGATAGAGCCATGCTTCATGCAGACAACGCATACAACTTAACAAATGTAGACATTACTTCACACAGATTAAGAACAAACACACAGTCAAACACGGCATTTAGAGGTTTCGGCGGCCCACAAGGCATAATAGGCATTGAAAGAGCTCTCGACCACATTGCACATTTTCTAAATTTGGATCCATTAGATATTAGAAAACAAAATTTTTATACATCTTATCCAATAAAAAAATCAAACGATATCCAGACAAATGTTAATGCCGAAACAACACCATATGGAATGGAAGTAACAGACTCAATAACTTCGGAGCTCGTAGAGAAACTACTAGACACCTCCAATTATTCTTTACGACGGAAAGATATAATCAAATGGAACGAGCAAAATCCGTTGATAAAAAAAGGTATAGCATTAAGCCCGGTAAAGTTTGGGATTTCTTTTACACTTAGTCATTTTAATCAAGCCGGCGCGTTAGTTCACGTATACAAAGATGGCTCCATCTACATCAACCACGGTGGTACAGAAATGGGGCAAGGCTTGTTGACGAAGACAGCTCAGATTGCCGCCGAAATATTCGGGGTAAGCCTTTCAAGAATTAAAATTTCTGCTACTGATACCGCAAAAATACCAAACACATCTGCAACCGCAGCCTCTTCTGGTACTGACTTAAATGGCATGGCCATAGCAGTTGCATGCAATAAAATAAAAAAGCGTATTGAAAGTTTTTTATTAAACGTCAAAGACACCAGCACGGACCAAATTGAGTTTCGAGATAATAAAATTTTTATAGACACTAAAAGTATCAAGTTTTCAGAAGTAATAGCTCTAGCTTATGAAAAAAGAATAGCTCTAAGCGCGACCGGATTTTACGCCACCCCTGAACTCTCTTGGGATAGAAAAGCTGGAAAAGGGCGGCCATTTTACTATTTTTCCTATGGTGCAGCTGTTACAGAGGTTACCTTAGATAAACTTACTGGAGAAAATAGAATTCTGAGGGCAGATATTTTACATGACTGTGGGCACTCACTCAATCCCGCTTTAGATATGGGCCAAATTGAAGGAGGATACGTTCAAGGCGCTGGCTGGCTAACAATGGAAGAATTGGTATGGAATAAAGAAGGCGCTCTCCAAACCCATGCTCCATCTACCTACAAAATTCCCTGTGCCTCAGACAGACCAGAAACACTCAAAATTAATCTCTGGGATGCAAAAAATCGCTCCGATACAATTTACAGATCGAAGGCAGTAGGAGAACCTCCCCTAATATTAGGCATTTCGGCTTGGTTAGCCCTTTCCAATGCGGTTGCTGCATGTGGAAAAAATTATCCACACCTGAATGCACCTGCCACCCCCGAGCAAATCTTATTTTCAATTCAAAGGGCTGAAAGTGGCTTTTGAGTTAGAAATACTAAAAACGAAAGCTTTAGCATACGGGAAAGTAGCTCGTACCCTTATTGTCGAAACTAAGGGCTCTGTTCCAAGAGAAGCGGGCACAGCGATGCTTTCTTGGGAAACTGGTCAACTTGGCACAATAGGCGGCGGAGCCTTAGAGTTTAGTGCATCAAAAGACGCATTTACTGGAGATTATTTAAAGACGATAGCGCTGGGTCCAAACCTTGGTCAATGCTGTGGAGGAAGCATAACTCTAGTTAATGAAGTCTTTAATCTAAATCGTTTAAACTCAATAGAGCCTAAGAATTTTTATTCCCGAAAAATTGCTGGGAACCGTGACAAACCATTAGCCATTAAATGCGTAGAAGCCGAGATTAGAAATGGGAAAAATCCTTTCCATGACTTACTTTATTCTACCGGCTGGCTTGTCGAAGCAATAGAAACACACAGAACACCGGTCTGGGTATACGGCGCCGGACATGTAGGTAGAGCTTTAGTGCAAACTTTATCGCCGCTACCTAATCTTAAAGTAACTTGGCTTGACACAAGCAAAAAACGCTTTCCAAACGACCTTCCCGATCAAGCTGATATCATATACGCTGACAATATCACCTCCCTCATTCAGTATGCTCCAAATAACGCTATTCATATAGTCTTGACGTACTCCCATGAAATGGACCTGGAAATCTGTCACAAAATATTAGAGACTGGATTTAACACGCTAGGATTAATTGGCTCAAAGACTAAGTGGGCACGCTTTCAAAGACGGTTACTAGCTTTAGGGCACTCTAGACAACAGATTAATCGTATAAACTGTCCAATTGGCGATCCCTCCTTTGGCAAACATCCCCAAGCAATCGCAATTAGCCTTGCGGCAGAACTACTTCAACAAACAGAACAAAAAAAAATTAAAGCGTTAGAAACTAGATGACCAATCATGACTTGATGCGAATTAGCGCAATCACGAAAACTTACCCGGGAGTAGTCGCTAATAAAAATATTTCGCTCAACATAAAAAGTGGGGAGATCCATGCATTATTAGGTGAAAACGGTTCAGGGAAATCTACCCTCGTAAAAATCATATATGGACTTATAAAATCCGATTCTGGAACTATGCATTTTGAAAATAAACTTTATGCTCCCAACCAACCCAGTGCCGCAAGATCACATGGTGTTACTATGGTATTTCAGCATTTCTCATTATTTGACGCCCTAAGTGTGGCAGAAAACATCGCTCTAGGAATGGACAAACCTCCTAGCATAAAAAACCTTTCAAATACCATCGAAAGTGTCTCTAAAGAATATGGTTTGCCGATAGATCCAAGAAAATCAGTAGGGGATTTATCTGCTGGAGAACAGCAAAGAGTGGAAATCATTAGATGCTTACTTCAAGACCCTAAACTCCTTATTATGGATGAGCCAACGTCTGTTCTAACACCAAACGAAGCGAACACCCTTTTTATAACATTAGATAAACTAAAACTTAAAGGAACTTCAATTCTCTATATTTCACATAAACTAGAAGAGATTCGGTTGATTTGTGATACTGCTACCATTCTCCGAGGTGGTGAAAATGTTGGGACGTGTAATCCCCAGCAGGAGAGTGCAAAAACGATGGCAGAGATGATGATCGGCAGTATTCTTCGTGTTCCAAAGAAAAAGTCCAGCACGACTTCTGAAATTGCTCTAGAAGTCCGAGCGCTCAATAGGGCACCCGAAACTCTTTTTGGAACATACTTAAAAAATCTTAGCTTCACGGTCAACAAAGGAGAAATTTTGGGGGTTGGGGGCGTTTCTGGAAACGGGCAAGATGAGCTAACCAATGTACTATCTGGAGAATCTTTAAGCGAAAAGAATTCGATCAAACTTTTCGGGAAACCAATAGGTAATTTGCCAATAAATAATAGACGTTTATTAGGTATGTTAACGGCACCTGAAGAACGCTTGGGCCACGCAGCTGTGCCCGACATGACCCTAATTGAGAATGCCTTTTTAACAGGAAAGACCCGAGAAGGTTTATTAAACAGCAATGACTTCATTAATTGGAACAAAACTAAAGAGTTCGCTGATGGCATTATAGATAAATTTGACGTTCGGACCCCTGGCCCACACGCAACAGCCCGAGCACTTTCGGGAGGGAATTTGCAAAAATTTGTAATTGGCCGTGAGCTAATTCAAAAACCTTTGGTGCTCGTTGTAAATCAACCAACATGGGGCGTTGATGCTGCTGCTGCGGCATCAATCCGTCAAGCATTACTAGATCTTGCAACACTAGGAGCGGCGATTATTGTAATTAGCCAAGATTTAGATGAGTTGATAGAAATTGCAGATAGTCTTGTCACGATTAATGCAGGCAACTTATCTAAACCACGCCTGACAAAAGGCCTCTCTGTAGAGGATATCAGCTTAATGATGGCTGGGACAGGTGATCAATGGAGCCAAGAAATAAATGTTTAAGCTAGAGAAACGACTGCAACCATCTCAAAAATGGAGTAGCGCAACACCGTTTCTAGCAGTTGCAAGCACTATGGTTTTTGGTGGCATTATGTTTTTCTTGTTAGGCATAGATCCTTATACAGCAATCCGAATTATATTTTGGGATCCACTATTTAATCCGATGTATGCCGACTATGCTCGACCACAAATTTTAATTAAGGCAGGACCACTAATCTTAATAGCTATTGGTCTAGCAATTGGTTTCAAAGCAAATGTTTGGAATATTGGAGCTGAAGGGCAATATATTATTGGCGCCATTTTTGGGGCTGGTATAGGTTTAGCTTTCTATCCAAATGATGCCTGGTATATTTTCCCCTTGATGGTATTAGCTGGAGCATTTGGTGGCTTTATTTGGGCTATGATCCCTGCACTTTTAAAAATTAAGTTTAACACAAACGAAATATTAGTATCATTAATGCTCGTATATGTGGCGGAAAAAATTCTTGTAAGCATGTCAATCGGCCTTATGCGAAATCCAGAAGGCGGTGGATTCCCCGGCTCAAGAAATCTTCAATATTATGATGCCGCCGCAAATCGAGAACTAATTACTGGAACTGGCCTACATTGGGGGGTTTTGCTCGCTTTAGGCTTAATCTGTCTTATGTACATAATGTTAAATAAACATCTTTTAGGTTACCAAATAAAAATATACGGTCAATCACAAAAAGCCGCCCGGTTTTCTGGAACTAACCCCTCAATATTAGTTGCTATATGCTTTGGTATTTCTGGTGGCTTAGCCGGATTAGCTGGCCTATTCGAAGTCTCTGGCCCCTCCGGTCAAATCAGTATTGATTTTAATGTGGGTTACGGTTTTACCGCTATCATCGTTGCATTTTTAGGAAGATTAAACCCAATTGGAATTCTCCTGGCAGGTTTGTTAATGGCACTAACATATATTGGAGGTGAACTTGCACAGTTTATGCTTGGTCTACCAGCTGCAGCCATTCAAGCATTTCAAGGAATGCTACTGTTTTTTCTTCTAGCCGGAGATATCTTCACAAATTATAAAATTAAACTCACAAAAAAAGGGGACCCTACTTAATGGATTTTTCGGTATTAAGTCCTACAGCCCTTGTTGCAAGCCTGATGGTAGCAGCCACACCCATAATGTTGGCAGCGATCGGGGAACTGGTAGTGGAGAAAGCCGGAGTTCTGAACCTGGGCGTTGAAGGAATGATGATTGTTGGTGCCGTTTTAGGGTTTATTACAGCTATTGAAACAGGGTCCGCGTGGTTGGGTTTACTCGGTGCAATTATTGGAGGAATATTAATCTCCCTAATATTTGCAATATTAACACAACTACTCCTGGCCAATCAGGTTGCATCTGGCCTAGCCCTAACACTATTCGGTTTAGGATTATCGTCAATGGTAGGTAATAGTTATACTGGAATGAAACCTCCAGGGTTCAATTCAATAGAAATACCCTTATTAAACGACATTCCGTTTATTGGAGCAGCAATATTAAACCACGATCCGGTAGTTTACATTGGATTACTCATGGTAACCGCTGTATATTATTTTTTAAATAAAACGAATAAAGGACTAATTCTCAAAGCTGTTGGAGAAAACCATAACGCCGCACATGCATTAGGTTATAAAGTTATTCGAATAAGAATTACGGCTATACTCTTTGGTGGAGCCTGTGCCGGCTTAGGTGGCGCATACATTTCGTTAGTTCGCGTTCCCCAATGGACAGAAGGCATGACAGCAGGAGCCGGATGGATAGCTCTAGCAATAGTAGTTTTCGCCAGTTGGAAACCTTACCGACTAATTCTTGGTGCTTACCTCTTCGGAGGTGTAACAATTATGCAGCTGAATCTACAAGCTCTTGGGGTTGATATTGGAATAGCGTATTTGTCGATGGCTCCATACCTTGTAACTATTATAGTACTCGTATTAATTTCAGCGAATCATGCGCGCTCTTCCTCGAATGCTCCTGGATCGCTGGGACAAATATTTCATACTTCACAATGAAGTGTTTCTACAAACAGTTTAACAAAAAAGGAGACCTGTATGAAAATCTTTAAATTGATCTTAACCGGATTGGTTCTATCACTAAGCTTATCTGTATCCGCTATTTCCGGAAGCCATGGCCCGTTGAAAGTTGGCTTTGTCTATGTTGGCCCGATTAATGATGGCGGCTGGACCCAAGCACATGACAAAGGGCGCTTAGAGCTAGAAAAAGCTTTAGGTAATAAGATTGAAACGGTTTATGTCGAAAACGTAGCCGAAGGTCCTGACTCGGAACGAGTAATGACTCAAATGGCACTCAGTGGAGTTGATCTAATTTTTACCACTTCGTTTGGATACATGGATCCGACATTAAACGTGGCAGCTAAATTTCCAAAAGTAAAATTTGAACATGCAACAGGATATAAAACTTCAGAAAATATGAGCAACTACGGAGCTCGTTTTTACGAGGGTCGTGCTATTGAAGGCCATATTGCCGGAAAAATGACAAAGACTAACATCATTGGCTATATCGCATCTGTTCCTATCCCAGAGGTAGTACGAGGAATTAATTCAGCTTATATTCATGCCAAAAAAGTAAATCCTAAAGTAGAATTCAAAATTATTTGGATTTTTTCTTGGATGGATCCGGCAAAGGAAGCCGACGCAGCAAAAACACTAATGGAACAAGGTGCGGATGTTATCCTTCAACATACTGACTCGACAGCTCCCTTAGCGGCAATGCAAGCCTCTGGTAAAGCAATCGGATTTGGTCAGGCATCTGATATGTTAGAATATTCGCCATCTCCTCGTGTTACTTCAATTATTGATGACTGGGCTCCATACTACATTGAGCGCGCACAAGCTGTAATTGACGGCACCTGGAAAAGCCACGCTGTTTGGGGTGGGATTTCAACTGGCATGGTCGGCATTGGAGAAATAACCAGTGCAGTCCCAGCTGATGTGAAGGCAGAAGCTTTAGCGTTAAAGGCAGATATTTCTTCTGGTGCATACCACCCATTTACTGGCCCACTTAAAAAGCAAGACGGCAGTAATTGGCTAGCCGCTGGAGAAGTAGCAGACGACGGTACGCTCGCTGGAATGACTTTTTATGTTGAAGGCATAAAAGGCGATGTTCCGAATTAATTGTTGCCTGAAACATTAAAAGGAAAGCCCGATCAAATTCGGGCTTTCCTAATCAAAAGCACTTACTCCACATCCACATTAATAACTTTTCTAGGATGATTATTTAAATTAAATGGCCAAACTTTTGACACAAGATAATAGCCTTGCCTCCTCACTTTGTTTTGGAACCATGCAGTTCGGTGATAAAGCAAACCTTACAAATTCGAGAGCCATGTACGAAAAATGTCGCTCGGTTGGCATAAACTTCTTTGATACGGCTCACGCCTACACTGAAGGCAAGTCAGAAACATTTTTAGGGGAGATATCAAAAGGCGAACAGGATGAGGTGATTATTGCAACAAAAGTGGCCTACGATTGCGCCGCGTCAAATAAAAACATAAGGAAGTCACTCGATACAAGTAGGAAACGGCTGGATATGGACACCATCAATATTTTATATATGCATCGATGGGATCCAAATACTGACCTCCAAGAAACCTTCGAATGTATGGCTGAGCTGAAGAATGAAAAGTTAATTCGATATGTAGGCGTATCAAATTATGCGGCTTGGCAAGTTATGAAAGCCCAAGCAGTGGCATCCAAATTTGACCTTAAAATTGACTTAATCCAACCCATGTACAATTTAGTTAAACGCCAAGTGGAAGTTGAAATTCTTCCGATGTGCCTTAGTGAAGAAATATCTGTTTGCCCATATTCTCCACTTGGAGGAGGTTTGCTTACAGGCAAATATATTAATGGTGGCACCGGGAGATTAACAGAGAATGACCGCTATAGAAAACGTTACGACTTAAGTTGGATGCACTCAACAGCCTCAAAGCTTTCCTCTTTGGCAAAAGAGATGAACGTATCTGCGTCAACATTAGCCGTGGCTTGGGTCGCAAAAAACAAAGCTATTTCTGCGCCAATTATATCCGGTCATTCTGTTGAACAGATAGAGCCATCCATAAACGCTCTATCCTTTAACATGAATACGGAGCTCTACGCCAAAATCACTTCGCTGAGCATTCCCCCTACCCCTGCAACGGATAGGCTCGAAGAAATATAATTATCCCATATCAACTCTGATTTTTCTATTTTCATTATCGTAAGGGCTATCCTCAACTATAACGGCACTCCATAACTCATTAAACATTTTTACTTTCAGTTTTTGTCCCGTATTCGCTATTTCTGGTTCTACATACGCCATCCCAATAGATTTTTCTAACGCAACAGAATAACCACCCGAAGTTAACCTCCCAACCTTTCTATTATTTAGATATAAGGCTTCCCTACCCCAGGGATCGGCATCAGGAGGGCCATCAATAAGAAGAGTCACACATTTTGACCTCACCCCTTGTTTTAACATTTCTTGCTTGCCATAAAATTCCTTTGAAAGATCAACAAAACGACCAAGGCCTGCCTCTAATGGGGTTACATCTCTACCTAATTCAGTTCCAAAAGCTCTATACGATTTTTCCTGTCGTAACCAATTCTGAGCTCGAGCTCCCACCAATTTCATGCCATACTTCTCTCCAACTGCCTCCAGTTGATCGAATAAATAATTTTGCATTTCCATTGGGTGGTGTAACTCCCAACCCAACTCCCCTGTGTAAGCAACCCTAAGGGCGTTAACAGGACACATCCCCAGCTCTATGGATTTTGCAGACAGCCAAGGGAACCTCTTGTTAGATAATGCGGTTGCAGGTTCCGGGTCTCTAATCAGCTCAACCAAAATGCTTCTTGCCAGTGGTCCAGCAAGCGCGAATACACCGAATTGAGAGGTTACATCATGTAATTCAATTCCTCCAAATTCAGCTTCTTTATCTTGGACAGCCTTTCTTAAAAAATCTGAATCATATTCCTGCCAAGCGCCAGCCGAAACTAGATAATACTCATCAGTTTTAAGTCGTATAATGGTATACTCTGATCGAGTCGTTCCGGTTTTTGTAAGCGCATATGTTAAATTTATTCTACCAACCTTGGGTAATTTATTGCAAGTAAACCAATCCAAAAATGCGGTGGCTCCAGAACCCTTAAGAACATGTTTTGTAAATGCTGTGGCATCGATCAGACCGGCTGTCTTTCGTACCGCTTGAGCCTCATCTTTTGCGTAATTCCACCACTTTCCTCGTCTAAATGATCGAGATTCATAATCATTAAACCCAGCGAAGGCAAAATAATTAGGTCTCTCCCACCCGTTTACTTGACCAAATTGGGCTCCACGCTGCTTTTGCCTCTCATAGGCCGGACCAGTTTTTAAAGGCCTACAGCTTTGGCGTTCTTCATCCGGGTGATGTAAAACGAACACGTGCTCATAGGCTTCTTCGTTTTTTCGAGCGGCATACTCTGTCGTAATCCAACTTCCAAATCTCCTGGGATCAAGCGAAGCCATATCAATTTCAGCCTCTCCTTCAGCCATCATCTGGGTTAAATAATGACCAGCACCACCGGCTGCAGTAATCCCAAAAGAAAAGCCTTCAGCAAGCCACATATTTCTAAGGCCCTGTGCCGGACCAATCAAAGGATTTCCATCTGGTGTATAGCAGATTGGTCCATTAAAATCGTCCTTTAGTCCCACTTGTTCGGAAGATGGGAGCCTATGAATCATTGATAAGTATTCTTTCTCAATTCGCTCTAAATCCAAGGGAAATAGGTCCGCTCGAAAAGTATCGGGTACAGAATATTCAAATCTAGCAGGCGCTCCTTTTTCATATGGACCTAATATCCATCCTCCTCTTTCCTCTCTTACGTACCACTTGCTATCGGCATCACGTAATACCGGATGTTCTTCATTATTTATCCGCCACTCTACTAGAGATGGATCTGGTTCAGTTACAACAAATTGATGCTCAACCGGAATCGCTGGCATTTTTATCCCCAACAGATTGGCTGTCCTTTGGGCATGGTTTCCAGTTGCGGTAACCACGTGTTCAGCATGAATCACAACCGTTTCCTTAGAAGCTAAAAGATTTCCTCCTTTTTCTTCCATTTTAGAACAAGTCACTCTCCAATGATCTCCCGTCCATTCATAGGAATCGGCTTGCCACCGTCGTTCTATATTTACTCCGAATTGACGGGCACCCTTTGCCATAGCCATAGTAACATCTGCTGGATTTATATATCCATCAGTTGGATGATAAATAGCGCCTCTTAGATCATCTGACCTCACAAGTGGATATCGGGCTTTTATTTCTTTCGGGCTCAGCCACTCATATGGAACACCGCACGTTTCAGCTGTCGACGCATAGAGCATGTATTCGTCCATCCGGTCTTGAGTTTGAGCCATTCGTAAATTGCCAACAACGGAGAACCCTGCATTTAAACCTGTTTCTTCCTCTAAAGACTTATAGAACTTAATCGAATAATCATGTATGTGTGTAGTCGCGTAACTCATATTAAAATAAGGCAACAATCCAGCGGCATGCCATGTCGAGCCAGAAGTTAATTCATCCCTCTCAAGTAGTATTGTTTCCCATCCTAACTTACCCAAATGATAAGCAATAGATGTTCCAACAGCTCCCCCTCCAACTACGAGTGCCTTGACATGCGTCTTCATAAGAATTCTCCCTTTTTAAGGATTTTATGCTAGTTAATCCTATTATATAAGCTACTAGTCGACTCAACTAAATACATTTCCGACCTCTAATGGTTGAAACTATGCCCAGAAACTTTACCTTAGCTTAACAAGTCAAATAAGATGGTTTGACAAAGGGCTAATTATTCATATTAAAATTTTTAGAATTAGGAAATTCATTCCTTTTTTTATAAAAATAACGTTTCTCTTCCAGGAAGGATATTAAATACAAAAAAATAGTGCCTTACACATATTTATTTTATTTTATTCTCATAGTATCCAACTTAAAAGTTGTATATAAATTATTCTTAACAGATATATTAAAAAATATGCCGACGCCAAAACTTACAAAACCTAACAAATATTTAGCAGGATTAGGATGAAAAAACTCGTTATTTTCTTCACTATTACTTTATCTTTTTTCTGCATGGCTAGCCAAGGTTCCGAGAGAGGTCCTGTAACAAATCTTCCAATTCCACGTTTTGTTTCTCTAAAAGCTTCTGAAGGAAATTTGCGAAGAGGCCCAGCCCTATCCCATAGAATCGATTGGGTCTTAAAACATAAAAACCAACCTTTGAAAATTCTCGCAGAACATCAACATTGGAGGCGCGTTTCCGACTATGAAGGCGCTACAGGATGGATACATTATTCTCTCTTGTCAGGGGTTCGCACTGTATTAATCAATGTAGGCTTAATTTCTCTCTACAGTGAGCCATCAAAGAACTCCTCTGTAAAAGCAAAAGTAGAATCTGGGGCTATTGGAGATTTAAGAAGTTGCAACACTGATTGGTGTAATGTTTCATTTCCAAAAATGAGTGGTTGGATAGAAAAAAATAAATTCTGGGGTATAACTCCAGACGAAATCTTTCGACCATAGTTATTAAAGGTTAAACCTTGGGTTTTGGAACTTTAGTTCCGACTTTTTGAGAGGTGATAGGTTTCTTGTTCTCTAATTTTAAAATTCGTGATCTTAGGAGTACGTTCTCTTCTCGAGCTTTTTCTGCCATAGCCCGCACAACAACAAACTCTTCTCTAGACACAAAATCTCGCTCTGCCAGCCAACGATCTAACAATCCCTTCACGGCATTGTCAGCTTCAGACTTAGCTCCCTGAGCCACACCCACCGCGCTTGTCATTACTTTTGATAAATCTTCAAAAAACTTATTTTTCGTTTGCATATAAACCTCCGAATTTTTTATAACTATACTCTTTATTTAATTTGAATAACAAGGTTGACATCAAGCTATGGCCACCGCAATCAAAGATATGGCTATTAACGCAATAAAATTTCCTAATTTATCCCCAGAATTATTTTCATTTAATTTAGGCGGGTTTGAATTTGCTATTCGCTGGTATGCTCTAGCCTACATTATAGGAGTAGTGCTAGCTCTACAAATTATAAAATTTGCACTGAGTAAAAAAAATCTCTGGACCGACTGCGCTCCACCAATGACTGTTGACCAGGCTGACGAGTTGGTCACCAATCTCGTCCTTGGGATAATATTGGGTGGACGTCTAGGTTTTGTATTATTCTACCAACTTGATTACTATCTGTTACATCCGATAGAAGCCCTGATGATTTGGCAGGGCGGCATGTCATTTCATGGTGGCTTCATAGGCGTAGCCATTGCTGGAATTTGGTTTTGCAAAAAAAATGCTCTATCCTTAAGCAGTGTTGGCGATATTATTTCAGTCGCATCTCCTCCAGGTCTATTTCTTGGCAGGTTATCAAACTTCGTTAATAACGAACTTTGGGGGCGACCAACAGAATGGGCCTGGGGAGTGATATTCCCTGGGAAAATGGCGCAAAATTGCCCAGGTTTTTCGACACCCTGCGCTAGACATGCCTCCCAAATCTATGAGGCTGGACTAGAAGGATTTTTGCTAGGCGCTTTAATGATTTGGCTAGCATATAGCTGTAATTGGTTAAGGAAACCGGGCAGGCTAATCGGAATGTTCCTAATCGGGTATGGGGTTTGTAGATTTTCTGTTGAATTTTTTAGGCAACCTGATCCATATTTTATTACGCAAGACAATCCAATAGGCTACGCTTTATCAATCGCTAGCACCAACCTAACAATGGGGCAAATGCTAACACTCCCAATGATTTGCCTAGGCAGCCTATTTCTATTTAAAGCATTCAGAGCATGACATTATTAAAACTGCTTATTATTCAACAAATTAAACATA
>Ga0209403_10003247_pt1 | contig 18560 bp, 14 predicted proteins | sample ArcticOcean_MG_C_8_FD_187440 | JGI IMG/M metagenome (GOLD analysis project Ga0209403, IMG submission 187440) | Marine microbial communities from western Arctic Ocean - ArcticOcean_MG_CB11_86 (SPAdes) (version 2) | ecosystem: Environmental > Aquatic > Marine > Oceanic | place: Arctic Ocean... | reverse complement strand
TGGTTGCGGGGGCAAGATTCGAACTTGCGACCTTCGGGTTATGAGCCCGACGAGCTACCAGACTGCTCCACCCCGCGATCAGAAGGGACTAATGAGATAAGCTTGGCTTGGAGCGGGAGACCGGGTTCGAACCGGCGACCCTCAGCTTGGAAGGCTGATGCTCTACCAACTGAGCTACTCCCGCGCCAACTTATTAGTCTAGAAAATCTTTCTTGGAAAGTCAACCAGCTTTTCTCAGAAATGATCCCGGACTTGCCGTGAGCCTCTCAGTTGCGTAATCTGGTCGGGAGACCGTGACTTTATGCCCAAACGCAACCCAAACGCTCCACTCTTGGATCACGCTGCCGACAAGGTGCGTCAACAGTTGGCCCCGCTGGCTGAGCGCATGCGCCCCCGGACGTTGGTGGAATTCGTGGGGCAAGCTCATGTCTTGGCTCCCGGACGGCTGTTGCGTCGGGCGATCGAGGCGGATCAACTCTCCAGTGTCATCTTTTCTGGCCCTCCCGGAAGCGGCAAAACGACCCTTGCCCGCATCATCGCGCAGACCACACGCTCCGACTTTCTTTCGATCAACGCAGTCCTTGCCGGGATCAGTGACATCCGGCAGTGCGTGGAGCAAGCGCAGGAGGCGTGGCGCACCCGTCAGATTCGCACCCTGTTGTTCATTGACGAAGTCCACCGCTTCAATAAGGCGCAACAGGACGCACTGCTCCCGCATGTTGAGAACGGTACCCTCGTGCTGATCGGTGCAACGACTGAGAATCCGCACTTCGAGGTCAACAAGGCTCTGCTGAGCCGCTCCCGGATTTTTCAATTGCATGCGCTGGAGGCTGAGCACATCGCACGCCTTTTGGATCAGGCACTGGCGGATTCTGAACGCGGGCTTGGACAATATCAGGTGGCGTTTGCTCCGGAAGCCCGCGAGCATCTCGCACAGGTGGCGTCCGGTGATGCCCGCTCGGCCCTCAACGCGCTGGAACTCGCGGTGCAGACCACTCCTCCGGACGCAAACGGTGTGGTGCCAGTCACACTGGAGGTCGCTGAGGACTCCATCCAGCGGCGGGCGGTCTTGTATGACAAGGATGGTGATGTGCATTTCGATACCGCCTCGGCGTTCATCAAGGCCATGCGCGGCTCTGATCCGGATGCAGCACTCTACTGGATGGCGAAGATGATCCTCGGTGGTGAGGAACCCCGTTTTCTGTTTCGGAGGATGACGATCTTTGCGGCGGAAGACGTGGGTTTGGCCGATCCGCAAGCCCTCTCGGTGGTCACGTCCGCCGCGCAGGCCTTTAACTATGTGGGGATGCCGGAGGGTCGCTTTCTTCTCGCAGAAGCCTGCTTGTACCTCAGCACCGCCCACAAGAGCAACAGCGCGTTTGCGTTCTTTGACGCGCTGCGGACAGTGGAGTCCGAATCTAAGGACGAGGTGCCTGATCCTATCAAGGACGCCAATCGGGACAAGGAAAGTTTCGGGCATGGCGAAGGCTATCTTTATCCCCACGCTTACCGGGATCATTGGGTCGCGCAGCAGTACCTCCCGGATGCCTTGCAAGGGCGGGTATTCTACCAGCCGTCGGACCAAGGCTACGAACAGCACCTGCGAGTAGAAGTGCTACGCCGGCGCGAAGCCATGATCGCGGCCCTGCTGGAAAGCGAGGCCAAATCGCAGGGTCCGGATTGGGAAGAACGAACCTACGACACCAGCACGGAGGTGTTGTCGCAAATCCGCACGGATCTTTTTGTGCACGCCCAACTGCAACGCAATTCCCTCACACTTGCGCTAGAACCCGCCTCCGGATTGCTCACCCCTGAACTGCGTCGGCAAACTCCGGACGAGGGGGTCCACGTCTGGCTACCCACAGGGGGCAAGCGCGCACTTTGGACCGGTCCCGATGCCGAATCTGAACATCCGGCCTGCGTTTGGCATGAGGGGACTCTGGAAAATATCACCGAGCAACTGGCCTCCTCGCATATCCGCTTTGAGCGCATCTTGGGTTGGTTTCCTACTGAGCAGGAGCCTCCGATTTCCGGGCAGTTGGCCGCACTTTCTGACTTACTTGCCCCCGCAGGACGATTGCTCTTCGCCCTCTCTTTACCCAGCAAGGCTCCTCAGCTTTCTAGTCTGCTGGCGGCGAATTTATTGGATGTATCAACAAAACAGGCATTATTGGACGCGGAGCAGGAAATCTATCAGCCCCTTCAGAACAAAGACGGTACTCTGACGAAGAAAGCTTTTGGCGAACGTCTGCAAGCGGGGTACTCCATAGTGGTTTGCAGCGAAAAATCTTACACGACCGAACTGCGGCTTTCAGCGCACCGAATTCAAGAATGGCTTGAACCTCGCAACAACACGGGGTATTTTGAGAAACTCCGGTCGTTGCTGACCCCAGCCACCTTTCAGGAGATTGCCCAAGCCTTCAAACAACACGTGCCCCATAAAACGCACCCATGGTCCCGGACGGTTCTTCAACTTGTGGTTGTGCGTCAGTGACGGGGAGAGATGCAAGTGGGGTGCTGCTGGCGGTGTTGTTGCTGTTCGGGTGTGCTCCGAAAGTGGATGAGGTGTTTTACAAGGAAGGGGATCTCAGCGAGTTTCAGGCCAAGGCGGTGCAGCGCTGTCACGGTGATTTTGAAGTACTCAGCACCCAGCGTTTTGGCAAGTACGCGCGGGCACTACTCGTCTGCAAGCCCGGACGCTGAGATCCTTTGCAACGCAGGATCTCTTGGCACAAACCGATCCTGACCAATGATCAAACATGGAAGTTGGATGACTCAGGTAACAAAAACTTTCGGACTGCTGCTTGCCCTTGTCTTGCTGCTAGTGGGTGCTGCTCCCGTCGTGGGTCAAGAAGCAGCGGCGCAGGCCGGGGAAAATCCACAGGCCGCTGTGCTGCATCCCATGACCGAAGAAGCAATCACGCGTAGCGTGTGGCGGCTGGCATGGCTGATGACTCAGAAGGGCAGCAAGGGGACAACTCCGGGCAAGATCAACTACCGTCTGCTTCAGAGCATGGTCAAGTACGGCAACCTCGCGAATCTCATGCCACCTGACCCCGCACAACCCCGTATAACACCCAGCCAATAAACGGTTTTTCGGGCAAATCTAACGGGTTTCAACCGGCTGCACGACAAAGAGCAAATCTCCGGCACTCACGGTCTGCTTGTCTTCAGCGAGGATGCGTGTGATGCGGTAGTGGCTGGTTTCCGGGTAAAGCCCCTCCCCCGCCGCACTGCGGAAGGAGCGCAGTTTCAATTCAGAGAACACCTTCATAGATTCCAGCAAACAGAGCGGCTGGTTGACATCCACCACACTGCCTTCCGCCACCAGCACCTCCTCTTCCGGGGAAACAGAGCGATAGAACCCGCCCATCTGTGGAGACAGCACCTTCAACTCGTTGCCGCCTTCCAATTCGATGGCACTGCGATCCATGGAATCCGCCGCCTTTCCGGTGGCCTCCTGCGTCCGGCGGATGAGTTCTTCCACCTCAATTCGTGCAAAGAATCCCTTGAGGAAGGCTGTGTCAAAGCGTCCGCGTCGGAAGCCGGCATCGTCAAGGATCATGCGTTGTAGTTCCAGATTGGTCGGCACTCCGTGGATGCGCACTCGGCCCAAGTAATCGCTGAGTCGGGAGACGGCTTCTTTGCGGGATCTGCCCCAAACGATGACCTGCGCGATGAGGCTGTCGTAGTGCGGGGAAACCACCGAGTTGGGTTGCACGGCAGGAATCACGCGCACATGGGACTCTTCCGGAAAGTCGAAATCGGTGACTTCTCCCGGAGCCGGCACAAAGCGCAACTCACCTGAATCGGTGATTTCCACACGCTCTGCGTTGATCCTGACTTCGATGGCGTGTCCATCGTTGCGGGGCTTGAGCTGAGCGATGCTCTCGCCGGAGGCGATGCCGAATTGCTGCTTCACGAGGTCCACCCCTGTGACCATCTCTGACACCGGATGTTCAACCTGCAAGCGTGTGTTCATTTCCATGAAATACACGCAGCGGTCCTTGAGATCGTAAATGAACTCAACCGTGCCTGCGCCCACATAGTCCATCTCATCAATGAGTCGAAGTGAGTGGTCGAAAACTTCGAGGCGGATTTCCTGAGGCAGGGCGAATGCGGATTCCTCGATGAGCTTCTGATAGCTGCGCTGAACTGAGCAATCCCGGATGTGCAGCAGCTTCGAGTTGCCCTGCAAATCCCGGATCACCTGCACTTCTAAGTGACGCATCGAGCCGATGAACTTCTCCAGATAGAGATCGCCGTTTCCAAAGGCACTCAACGCCTCTTGGGACATCCGGGAGAAGATGGCCTGGAATTCTTCCGGGGCATCTACGATGTGGATGCCCTTGCCGCCACCGCCATGTGTCGCCTTGATCAAGACTGGAAAGCCGATTTCCTCCGCCACCCCCGCTGCGTGGACGGGGTCCACCAAGGCTCCCTCGCTACCCGGAACTACCGGAATTTTGAGACTGCGGGCGGTGGCGATCGCATTGGATTTGTTGCCCATCAGGTCCATGCTGTGCGCACGCGGCCCGATGAAATTGAAACCATGTTCGCGGCAGATGCGGGCGTAGCGGGCTGATTCGGAAAGAAAACCAATCCCCGGATGAATCGCGTCCGCTTCCTCCTGCTCGGCAATGCGGATCACGCTCATCGCGTTGAGGTAGCTGTCCTGCGGGGTGCTGCCACCAATACACACGAGGCGGTCCTGCTTGCGAATCAAGGAGGCTGGGTAACTCTCGATGTCCGGATCAGAGGCGACCAGCACAACCTCCATGCCTGCCGACTGCGATGCCCGGATCAGGCGGGTGGCCGTGCAGCCTCGGGCGTGGATCAGCACCCGGCGGATCGGATCAGTGTTGAGCTGCTCCTGACTGAGGCTGCCCCCCTCGGCCTCCACGCCGACCTGCAACTGATACTCTCCGGACAAGACCCGCCCCATCACCTCACTCACCGTGTTTTGCGGAACCGGCAAGTCGGGGTCAATCTCCCGGAGATGCTCGTCAAGCCCCTCGTCGAAGGGATTGATCACGAGTCCATCCATCGTCTCCGGAGTCCGGGAGAGGTAGTTGGCGAGCGTGGAATGCGCAGGCAAATGGCTTTCGACAACAAGTTGTCCGGCAAAGGGAATCTGCGCTCCGGAGAGGTAGTAGGTCCGCACCAGCGGATGCGTGACAAAGCTCGCCTGCGCCCCACCTGTGCAATCGCGGTAGCCGAAGCAAACCACGGGCAGGTCGAGTTCCTTCACAAAGCGCGTGATGCGGTCGTTGATGATCGCCATCGAGAACAGAGCGCCTGCGCCTTCCTTGGTTTGCATCCCTGCCGAGGAGATGAAGAAGATGACGGGAAGCTTGAGGCGGGCACATTCGTCGAGCAAGCGACAAACTTTCTCGCAACTCGCCATGTCGAAGGCTCCGGCCTGAAATGCGCTGTTGCTCACCACCAGCCCCACCCGGAAGGGCGCCGCTGCTTTTTCGGCAGCACGGCCTTCCGCCTGCGAGTCCGGAGTGAATTGCGCCAGCCCGGTCACCACCCCGCAGGGCACCACGCCTTGGGCCAAAGCTCTTTCGATGGCCTCCCGGAAGCCCGGAAACTGGAGGGGGTTCGCGGTGATGCGGTCGGCGTAAAACTCCTGGAAGCCCGTGAAGAAGCGCTCAATGATGTCGTTGGGGGCGATGGTTTTGCGCTTGCAGGAGCGCAGCAGGTTTTGGATGAGGAGGTCCTTGTAAGCTTGGTCCAGTCGGTTCCAGAAATCCTTGATGCCAATGTTCTTGGGGGTGATCTTGCCGTCGAACTTGCCACTGCCCTGCTGGGCGGTGTGCAACGAGGGCAGCAGTCCGGAGAAGTAGTAGCGCACCAGCCCAAAGAGCGGAGGACTCATGCGCGGAAACACCACCCGCTTCCACGCGCTGATCGTTCCCATCACCTCGTCACAGGTTTTCTGCGAGATGAAGGCGCTGAGCCAGTCGAAAAAGCGCTTGCGGGTTTGCTCACGGTCCACGGGAAGTTCGGATTGCTCAAGCTGGGCAAGCGCCCGCTCCAGCGCTTCGTCAAAGAGCTTGGCCACCGACTCTTCCGAAATACGGTTGCTGCCCTTGAGTTCTCCGGCAATCGAAGGCAGGCCGTCAATCACTTGATTGTAGAGCAGGTCGAAGAGCAGGAGGTTCGGAAAGTTCTCCTCGAAGCGTGCCCGGACTTCCGGAAGGCGCAGGAGGGTCAGCAAGTCCGGCTGCTCAGGAAGCGTTTCCAACACAGCGAGGGTGCCGAGGTGCTGATTGAGGTTCAGGAGGTTCTCGTGGATGCTGTCCTTCCAAAAATTGTAGAGATAAAACAACGCATCAAAAACGAGGTCATCCAGCGCCTTGTCGTAGTTCTCGCGAGGGTCGCCCATGAAAAAAGCTGCGAAGCGTCCGCGCTCCTTGCTGCGGTTGTCCTGTGCGTTTTGATACTGCTGGAAGCGTTTGTTGAGCCCATCGTGGTAGCGCAGTTCCAGCGGAGCCTCCAGCCAGCGCGTGAACTTCTCCTCCCGCTCTCGGGCTTGCCGTTCCAGCAGCATCCCACTGGGCGTCTTGCGATGGCTGAGCCGGGAGTATTGGTGAACGGAGCGGCTGGTGATACGTTGCCGCAACCCCAGATAGCGTGTGTAACGATAGACCACCCCGAAAATGTTGAGGGTGCCGGTCGGAGTGCGGTCGGTCTTGCGGTTGTTCTCGATCAGCAGTTCGGAGGGGTTGAGGTAGTGCTGAATGCTGTCGCGGTAGTGCTCAAAAAAGAAGGGGTTTTCTTTCAGGAAGTCCCGTGCGTTCTCCTCCACATGCTCAATCGCACTGAGGATCGCGGTCTTGAGCGGCAAGACCCGATTCGAATCCGAGAGGCTGAAATCCACAATGCCATCGAAATAGCCCTGATCCCACAACTCATATGAGGACACGCCAATGTACTTGGCGGATTCCTGCCACGAGAGGTTGTACTTGCGGGCGATGTTGCTTAAACCGCGAGGGTGGATGGTGTTGAAGACCCCCTCCCGGATGGAGAGCAGCACGTTCGCTGTTGCCAACGGAATCGCGCCTCCGCTGTAGCCGCATCCGAAAACAACGCCAACCACCGGAAGCTGGAGGTTAGCCATCTCGGCGATTAGGAACGAGATGCTGTGTGCCTGGTTTTGCAGGTTGGCATCAGAATCTGCAGCCGCTCCGGGGGTGTCCATGAAGGTCACGAGCGGCATGGAGTGAGACGCGAAGAAGCGGATTTTCTCTGCTGCCCGTCGGTGGTGATGGGGGTACCAGATGCCGTTTTGGACTTTGTGATTCTGCGCCAGCACCCCAATGCGACGCAGTCGCCCGCTCATCAGGAATTCAAGTTCTGCCGTGTACAACGGGCCATCGGAATCCTCGGAGATCAGCTTGCCCCCCAGTTTTTGGATCACCTCTTGGGTGCTGAGGCGTTTCTGGTTCTCAGAAGGTAGCACCACACGCTGGATGTAGGCATCCACATCCAAACGCCGCAGTTCCCGAATTTGCTCGCGGATCATCTTGTTCGGCAGCAGACCGAGAATGCCGGAATCCGTTCCCGTGCTGGGGCGTCGAGATTTCAGGGCGAGGTCATGCGACATCGCCTCCGCCATTCGGAAAGCGTTGCGGGTTCTCTTTGAAGACGGTTTTGTTTTGTTGGTCATAAATAAGTCATGTCGGTCAACAGCTTCTAACAAACATTGAAGCTCGGATCATCAGGCAATACGTTATCCTGCACACGGGCATCACAATGGTTTAGCCGGAAAGTTCGGCACCCAGCCGACTCCGGATCCGCGAGGGCAGAATGAAAGGATCGGGCAACAAGAGTGGTTGCTGCCCGTTGCGTCCGGTGTTGAGTTCTTGATATCGGACCCAGGTTTCCCGCGCCCGCTCGTTTTCTCCAAGGTTCCGGTAGGCGAGAATCAATCGTTCGAGCAAGCGCAAAACGAGGGCAGAATCCTGTACCGCATCCCGTCGGACCCGGATTTCCAACAAGTCCCGAAGTTCAGTCCACTGCCCGGCTTCGGCATGAGCAGAACTGAGGGCATCCAACAAGGCGGTGTGTTCTGGATAACGTTCCAGCCCGGTTTGGTAGTGCTTAATGGCACGAGCCGGATCGTTTTGCTCGCGGTGTAAATCCCCCAACAAGAGATGGGCCTGCCCTTGGGAATCCTGCCGAAAAATAAAGCGTTCTCCAAGCTTTTGCGCAGACTCCATCCGCCCCATCCGTGCCAAGATTCGAGCATGCAGGTGAACAATCTCCCAGTGCCACGGTTGCCGCAGAAAGAGGGCTTCCGAGCCTTCTAGGGCACTGGCGTACTTGCCTTGGAGATAAAGCGCCTGCACCAGCAACAAATTCAGCGGTTCGCTCCCCTGAATGGCCAACGCCTGCCGCACGAGGATTTCGGCTTCGCTATACTGGCGCTTCAGCAAGAGGTACTGGCACTCCAGAAACATCAGGTCCGGATTGAGGGGTTCGGACTTGCGCCAAGATTTCAGCGTTCGCTCCACTTGCAGCAACTGCCCATCCAATAGCAGGGCTTGCAGGTGCAACTGTCGGTACTTGGGATTGTGCGGGTCCAGTTCCAATGCCCGTTGTAAGGCGAGGTTGCCTTGCAGGATATCTCCTTGCCGCAAGTGAACCGAAGCCCGCAGGTAATGCGCCAGTGCAGACTTTGGGTTCACCTGCACCGCACGTTCAAGCCAGACGGTGGCTTCACGGAGGTTCCCTTCCCCCAATTCCAGAAAGCCCATTGCCAGCAGCAGTTCAGCATCCAGCGGGGTTTTCTGAACCAAGGGTTCCAACTGTTGACGGGCCGTCTCGTACTCGCGCCGCTGCACATAGGTCAGTACCCGGATCACCTGTGCTTCGGACGGCAACGGTTGACTCGCCTCCAGTCTGCTGGCTAAAGACAGCACGGTATCCCACTCTTCCTGAAGATAATGCACCCGCAGTAGATTCAGTTGCAGATCAATCGATTCCGGAGTGTCCTGCAAGCCTTGCTCAATCAACGTTTTTGCGTAGTAGAGATTGCCTTGCTCCAAGTAAATCCGGATGCGCAGTTGTCGTGCCGCCGCCGCTCCCGGTTCTTGAATCAGCAAGAGTTGGACGGTTTCCAAAGCATCCTCGAAAAGCCGCTGACGCAGTTGAATCTGCGCGAGCAGATGAAGAGCCACCCGATCGTTGCGGTCGTGCTGCAAGGCTTCCTCTAGGGCAGAAACCGCCTGCGGAAGTTCGTTCAGGCGTTCATGCACCTGTCCGGTCTTGCGGTGCAGCGAGGGGCGATCTGGTTTGATCCGCAGGGCAGACTGGAAAAATTTGAGCGCACGGCTGTTCTTTCTCAGTGCCATTGCAATGGTTCCCTGCAACTCGATCAAGTCCGGATCCAGAGGAGCCAGTCGCAATGCTTCACGTGCCTGCCGATCTGCGTGTTCAAACTCTCCAAGCATGAGATGCGCTTGAGCCACCCGCTGGTGAAGCCGGATGCCCTCTGGGTTTTCGAGCAGTTGCTGCTGGATTTTCACCACCACTTGCTGCAACTGCGCAGGGGTTTCTGGAAGCGGAGGGAGGGGTGGGGGCGTTGACGTGCAAGCCGCCAGCACTCCGACCAATATGCCGATCAGAACAACCCTGTGTCGGGTTTTCAGTGAACAAGCGGTAAGGGCCAAAACATCCGCCATGACTGCGGTGGGACGGTCGCGGGTAGGGAAATGGTTACCGCTTCGGAAGCCAAACTCTCATTTCCAAAACGATCAACCCAGCGAAGTGAAAAGTACCAAGTATCCTCTGGAGGCGGAGGTAAAGCAATCCAAAATGTGGAACGGGCGAGTCGTTGAGTCCCCGACAATGAGGTCATTTTCTGTTTGTTTTCCCCGATTGCACCACTTCCTCTGGAAGGGGAAAACAGCCAGCCTGCGGTCAAAACCGGTTTGGTATTGAGCAAACTTTCGTTGAATGCCTCATGTTCTGAGGATCCGTAAACATTGGCGGCATACCCCTGTGCAGTGAGGCTTTTCTGGCTTGTTGTGAGTTGCCTTGGATTGCCAGGGCTTTGCCACGAAATCCGCACAGCCCCGGAAGCCAGCCGCTGCAAGAGCGGCGGGGCGGGTTGTGGAAAAAGTGCTCGTGCTTGTAGAGCCACGCTGGGTGTACGCTCCACCAGCCCCTCCTGCGGATGCCAGATTTCCAAGGCGTAGGCTGGGGTGTGGAGATCACCCGGTTCAATGAGGAAATCCAAGCGCCATTCACGTCCGGATTTAAGCTGCGCCGCATGTTCCGGCGAAAGCTCAAGGGCGGGCTCCGGGACAGGTTCGCAGTCCAGGCAGGGGTAGGTCAGGCGGTAGGGCAGAATCCGGAAACGGAGGGGCTGGTTAGAGTTGACGGGAAGGGGGAGTTGCTCTCCCAAACTCCAAGCAAGGCGGATGGCCTCGCCACGTTGCCGTACCGAGAACGTGTTCACCCACTTCAGTTCTGGTGGGGCCATCTGTGGCTGTGGTGGTGTTTTCAGCCCACAGGCACTCAGCAGCAGGCTCACGAGAACCCACGTCAGCCACAGGGGCCGGTCAGTACCCGACTGCCGGATCCACCTGATTGAGCAAAGGGCGTCCTTGTAAAGCACGCTGGTAGTTCTCAAGAATCGTGGGGGCCACCGAACCTGTTGGGGTCAAGCTGGCAACGTGGGGTGTGACCAACACCTTGGGATGATTCACAAAGGGATGCTCGCTCGGCAGCGGTTCGGTTTGGAAGACATCAAGGCACGCTCCAACGAGGTGCCCTTCGTCCAGCAGGGTGAGCAAATCGTCCTCCACCAGCACCGCTCCCCGACCAACGTTGATCAACACGGCGCCGGAGGGCAGTTGTTGTAGACGGTCGTGGTTCAACAGGCCAATGGTGTCCGGGGTGTTGGGCAGAATCGCAACAAGGTAGTCGCTTTGCCGCAGAAAATCTCCCAAGCCGTCCCTGCCGCAAAAACACGGAAAACCACCTCGGACTTTTTCGGAACGTCCCCAACCGTGGACCTCAAACCCGACTTTTTGCAGCAAGGCCGCAGTCGCCTGCCCCAAATGTCCCATGCCGAGGATACCCACCCGGTTTCCGGTCAGTGGCCATTCATCTCCCCAGTTCCAGCCACCCCGCGCATGGGCGTATTCCAGAAAATGGCGTTTGAACAAGAGAACCGCCGTGAGGATGTATTCGGACATTTGCACGGCCATTTTCTCATCAACCACTCTGGCGAGCGGAAGTGCTTCCGGCCACCCCCCGCCCTTGAGCAATTGATCAACTCCGGCCCCAAAGGAATGCACGGCTCGCAAGTTGGGGTACTTGTCCCAGCCGTCTTCGGGACGCTTCCAGCCCACAATGAACCCCACTTCCGCAGGGTCATGCGGTTCATGATCCAGCACCACACGCAGCGTACTGTCCAGCGCGCACAACTCCTCCCGAAACGCAAGCGGCTGCATATCGTCGGGCAGCATCAGCAGTAGAATATCATTGGTCTTCATGGACATCCATCATGGGGGCTACGAGGCAAAGTGCAAGCCTCTCTGCCTCTGGGCTCGGAATTTTGCCCCACTTTGTGACGAAGACCAGTCCCAGCGGGCTGTAGCAGTCGCTAGGTGCAAGTAAAAGTGAGACTTTTGGTTGAAGCGGCTGGACAACGGCCTATCATTTGTGTTGAGTGAGCAGTTTGAATTGTCCACCCACAAGCAGAAAGGAAGCAGATGCATTCATCACAAGCCGAGGGGCTTCGCCCTGAGATTGCACAAGCACCCGGAGTTGCTCTCGAGATTCAGTGAGATTCTTGATGTCGTCGAGCAGGTGGACGGGAACTGCCGCACGGCGGACGCAGCGGAAGCCCACACGGTGGAGTCTCTCCGTGAACTGGAGAGCGGGATCCTCCACCACCAACACCCGATTGTCTGCGGAGAAGCGCCGGGAATCCCAGTCTGCGCTCTCCTTGGACGGCTCCTCAAGGATTGTTGCGGAATCACTCCGTCAGCACCAGCGTATCTTCCGGCTCCCAGCCGATCCAGAGTTTTTGCCCGGGCTCGAAGGCGGCGCTGTGGCGGTGGCGATTGGGAAGGGTGGCCGAGAGCGTGACTCCGGAGTCGGTCGTGACGAAGACATGGCTTTCGCTGCCGTGGTAAGCGAAGGTTGCTACCCTCCCTGAGAAAGCGAGCAAATGGTCGGGCAGTGGAGTTTCTGAGACCAGCAATTTTTCGGGCCGGATGGCGAGGTGCAGGTTTCCGGAAGTTTCGGTGGAGCAAGGGACCGTCAATGTCCCCAGTTTTTCGACTGCGACCGTGACAGTGCCCTTTCCGGACGCTTGCACGGTTCCGGAGAGCAGGTTCATCTTGCCGATGAAGTCGGCGACAAAGTAACAGTTGGGGTCTTCATAAAGCTCGGTCGGCGTGGCGATCTGCCGGACTTTTCCGTCTTCCATCACAGCAATGCGGTCGGCCATCGAGAGGGCTTCGTTCTGATCGTGGGTGACGATCACGAAGGTGATGCCCACCATCTGCTGAAGCTTGACGAGTTCAAGCTGCATCGCCTCCCTGAGTTTCGCATCAAGCGCGGAAAGCGGTTCGTCGAGCAGCAGCACACGGGGTCGTTTGATAAGCGCACGAGCCAAGGCGACGCGCTGGCGTTGTCCGCCGGAGAGTTGGTCGGGCTTGCGAGTTTCGTAGTCCTCCAGATGCACGAGGGCCAGCACCTCACGCACCCGCTCCCGGATTTCCGCTTTTGGCGTGCCTGTGACCTTGAGTCCGTAGCCGGCATTGTCGAACACGGACATGTGCGGGAAGACCGCGTAGGACTGGAAGACCATGTTGACCGGACGCTTGTTCGGTGCCACCCCGCCCATCTCCTGTCCGTCAATCAGCAGGTTTCCGGAGGTTGGAATCTCGAAACCCGCGAGCATCCGCAGCAGCGTGGTCTTTCCGCATCCGGACGGGCCGAGCAGCGCGAAAAACTCGCCCTCACGGATTTCCAGCGAAACGTCGTCCACCGCTGTGACCTGCGCTCCAAAGCGTTTCACAATGTTGCGGATTTGGATGATTGACGGTGCTGCGCTCATGCGGGTTCTGGGGTGCCGCTTTGACTGCGGTTCTGCATCCAGAGGGCGAGGGTGGTGAGGAGCAAAGTGATGACGATAAGGGCGGTCGAGGCGGCGTTGACTTCCGGGGTCACAGAGAAACGCACCATCGAATAAACCTTGACCGGGAAGGTCACGGTGTCCGGCCCCGAGGTGAAGAAGGTGATGACGAAATCATCAAGCGAAAGCGTGAACGCCAACAGCGCCCCGGCAACCAGCCCCGGACGCATGTGCGGGATCAGCACATCCCGGAAAGTCTGCCACTCGCTGGCTCCAAGGTCACGGGCAGCTTCTTCAAGTTCTCGGTTGAAACTCGCCAGCCGCGCCCGCACTACGACTGCCACGAAGGGGAAACTGAAGGAGATGTGCGCGATGGTGATGGCCCCAAGGTTGAGCGGCCACGGCAATCCGGAAGGCCAACCGCTGCGGGCGAAAAACGCCAGCATCGCCACCCCCATGCAGATTTCCGGAATCACAATCGGCAGCGACGCCACCCCCTCGTAGACGCTCTTGAGCGGAAACCGAAAACGCCAGAGCAACACCGCAACCAGTGCCCCCAACACGGTGCTGATGAGTGTGCTGACGAAGGCGATGGTGAGCGAGTTCGTGAACGCCTCAAAGAGCGAGTCGTTGTTCCACGCCTTCTCGTAGTACTTGAAGGTGAAGCCGCGCCAGACGATGTTGCGGCGGCTGTTGTTGAAGCTGAAGGCGACGAGCGTGACGATGGGAGCGTAGAGGAAGACAAACACGCCCAGCAGCGTGAGTCGCATCCACCAACGGCGGGCGTAATCGAGTGGAGCGATGGGATTCTTCATAACGAGAGCGTGACGCAGTTCGGGCGACTTTAGCACCCTCCGCAAGGCAGGGCAAGGGTTTATTTGGTTGTGGTTGGAAATGGCTGAATTCGGTTTCATGCAGGCAGTGTATTTCATCTTCGACGAACAGAAATGAAAAAGTGCTTGAGTTGAAGGACTGGACTTCCGGGTGGGTTCGGATAATTCTGTTTTGTTGACTGCTTAACACTACGCTTCGAATTTCATGAGTCTTGAAACTTTGCTTGCCGCTTGGCCTCTGCTCCTGTTGCTGTCAGGAATTTTTTTTCTGGCGGGCACCGTCAAGGGCACATTGGGCATTGGGCTGCCGACGGCAGCGATCACGCTGATGACCCTCTTCCTCGATCCAAAACTGGCGCTGCCCCTCGTTGTGTTGCCCATCGTGATCACCAATCTCCAGCAGTTCCTGTCGATGCCGGAGTGGTGGCAGGTTCTGCGCCGTTACTGGCGGGTTGCCCTCACCTTGCCAACCACCCTTTTCGTGACCACCCTGTTCACTACACAGTTGGATTCCAACCAAATCCAGCTAGTGATTGGACTCAGCATCTGCACCTTCTGTGTCACCACTTACACGATGCCCAATCCCAACATTCCACAACGCTGGGACGGCGTTGCCCAACTCCTTGCCGGATCGGTCTCTGGAATTTTGGGCGGACTCACCTCGATCTGGTCTCCGCCGATGCTGGTGTACTTGATCTCCAAGCGTGTGAAGAAAGATGAGTTCATCACTGCGACCGGAATCCTGCTCTTCTCCGGGTGCCTGCCCTTGGCGTTGGGCTTTACGCTCAACGGACTGCTGACACTAGAGGTGGCCACGCAGTCGTTGGCAATGGTGTTGCCCACGATGCTTGGCTTCTGGGTGGGCGCTCGCTTGCGGAAACACCTCTCGGGTCCACTTTTCCGGAATGTCGTGCTGGCGGCTTTCTTGGTCGCGGGCATCCGCATGGTGGCATCCGCAGTGATGAGTTGATCCACATCGTTCACAAACCTTTTTGATTCCCTGAATTCTGGTAGGCTGTTGAGTTTAGACCAGCCAGTAGATCAGAGTTTCGGCTCGTCAGCAGCAGGTGCACATCCTGCCGCACTCCTTATGTCATCGAACATTGCACGATCATATCTTAATGTTTGAATCAATCCGCAGTGCTGCCGTTCAGCGTTTGGGCCGCAAATTTTTCTACGGTTGGGTCATCCTCTGCGTGGCCATGTTGGGGATGTTCGGAACAGGCCCTGCGCAATCCCACCTGATCGGGATATTTTTCGACCCCATTTCGTTGGAACTTGGCCTGCCACGGACCTCCATCGCTTTAGCTTATGGAAGTGCAACCCTGATGGCTGCGTTGCTGTTGCCTCAGGTGGGCAAGTTGATTGACCACTGGGGTCCAGCGAGTTTGCTGTGGATGCTGGCTACCGGATTGGGACTGATGGCGATGGCCTTCAGTCTGGTTTCGAACTGGGTGCTTTTGGCGGTGGCTTTTGGTTGTCTGCGGTTTTTGGGACAAGGAGCGATGATGCTCACCTGTGTAAACATGGTCTCGCAGTGGTTCGACCGCAAACGTGGTTTTGCCTTGGGTTTGATGTCACTGGGATTTCCGATTTCAATGGCGGTGCATCCGCCGTTGGCGCAGTGGTTGATCGGACAAGTCGGCTGGCGGCAAGCTTGGATTTGGTTTGGCCTCATCACATGGGTGCTGATTGTTCCTCCCGCCCTGATGCTGCTCTACAGCAAACCGGAGGAAATCAACCTGCGTCCGGATGGATTGCTTCTGGAAGATGATCCATCTGCATCAGCGGGGATCACCGGATTGACGCTCTCTCAAGCTCTGCGGACTCCAGCGTTTTACATCATTTGCACAGGCCTGTTTTTTCTCGCAGGGCTGGTGACTTCGTTGCATGTCGAAAACAAGGGCATCCTCAGCCAGCATGGTCTGGAACCGCAAACCGCAACTTTGATGTTCACGGTTTCTGGAATTATGGCGGCACTCACAATGCCGATCATCGGGCGCATGCTTGACCGCTTCCCAACCCACTTGATGTTTTCTGGAGGCTTGCTGGTGATGAGCATGTCGCTGCTCTCTGTGACCTTTGTGAGCGACCTTGCTGGCGCCATCGTGTACGCGTTGATTTTTGGTCTCAACAATGGTGTGACTATGACCTACTTCGCGTTTTTCTGGCCGCGCTACTTTGGACGCAAGCACTTGGGCAGTATTCAGGGGATAGGGCAGATGATTGGCGTTGTAGGAGCGTCGCTAGGACCACTGCCTTTGGCCATGTCACTGGATTATCTTGGCAACTATGACCCCGCCTTGCGTGTCCTCGCGGTGTTTCCGGCAATCTGTGCGATAGCTGCGTTGTTTCTCAAACCTCCTGCGTTGGAGGACACCGCATGATGCGAGCTTGTGTTTTGCTGAAGCCACTACAAACTGAAGGATATTGAAGCAATCCGGATGTTTTTGAATGCCAACCTACAACGCACTTGCCGCACTGCCCGGAGGGGAACCCGGCCCGTGGGGAACTCCCGTTCCGATCACCTACACTCAGCGTGATGTGTTGCTCTACGCCATTGGAATCGGCAGCACCGATTTGCGCTTTGTCCACGAGGACCATCCGCAGTTCGCAGTGTTTCCGACTTTCCCGATTCGCTGGGGTGGAAAGGGGGTGCCCGTAAATCCTGAATTGATTCCGGACTCTTCAGGCCCCATGGATTTGGATGCCGAACGCTCCCTCGAAATCCTGCAGTTCTTGCCCGCCGAGGGCACAGTTTCCGTGAAATCCCGACTGCTGGCCGCGCATCCGCGAGGCACTGGAAACGCGCTCGTCGAGTTCGAGTCGCTGGTTTCCGACCCGGAAGGGCAGGTGTGCGCCCGCATGATCAACGGAGCCTTTCGCCGAGGCGTGAACGCTTTGGGGGACATCGAAGCCTTTGTAGGCTCCGGAACCTCCGCATCCGAAAAAACCATGCCGCCCGAACGCGCACCAGATGTGGTGCAGGAAATGGACATCCCCGGCAATCAGGCGATGCTTTACCGACTTTCTGGAGACTATAACCCCCTCCACATCGCCCCGGACGCGGCCCGCTCCGGAGGCTTTGACGCCCCGATCCTGCACGGACTCTGCACCTACGGGTTCTGCGGGCAACTACTGCTGAACGCCTTGTGCAAAAACGAAGTCGTCTGCTTCAAAAAACTGCGAGTGCGCTTTTCGGCTCCGGTGTTTCCGGGGGAAACCTTGCGGGTGGAGGCATGGAACACCACGCCCGGACGTGCCGTCTTCCGAGCCAGTGTGGGCGAGCGGGTGGTGATCTCCCATGCGTATTTTGAATACGCAACCCATTCCTGATCCGTCATGGGGTCAGCCCAATTGCGCTAAATCCGCACTCATTCGCTCTGAGTCGCAAACACATCAAAACCCTTGGCGTACTCAAAGTAGAGTTGGTAGGCCAGTTTGCAGATGGGACCGATTTCCAATGTGCGATCCTCCAGTTGCACCACGGGCTGCACTTTCGCAAAATTTCCAGTGGAGAAAATCTCATCGGCGTTGCACAAATCACTTTCGGTCAGGGTGGTTTCCTCAACAGCAATCCCGTTTTCCCGGAGCAAACACGCCACGCGGTAGCGCGTCACACCCGCGAGAAAGGTGCCGGTGAGCGCCGGAGTGCTTGCCACATTGTCCTTCACCATCCACAGGTTGGCGGTAGCAAGCTCGGCGATGTTGCCGTTGGCGTCCTTGACAACCGCGTTGTCGAAGCCCAACTCAAGCGCTTCCCGCAGTGCCCGTGACGAGTTTGGATAAAGCGCTCCGGCCTTGGCGTTGGTCAAGGCCATGTCCTGCGCAGGGCGTCGCCATGCAGAGAAACGTATCTTGATTCCGTCAAATTCTGGAAGTGGAGCATCGTAAACCGACAAGCAAAATTCGGTGCTCTCAGGTTCTGGAACCACGAACCCGCCACGGGCGAAGAACATGGGGCGGATGTACAACTCGGTGGTTTTGGGCAGCTTCCGGATGCCTTCCACGCACAAGCGTTCCACCTCCGTTTCAGTTTCCTTGGGTGCCAAGCCCATGCTGCGGGCTGATTTGAAGAGCCGGGCGACATGCAGGCCTAGGTCTGGAGCAAGCCCCTGAAACGTCCGTGCGCCGTCAAAGACAGAGGAACCTAACCAAAAGGAATGATCGGTGGGGCCGATGAGTTTGGGGCATTCCTCAAACCACTGGTTGTCGTAAAAATAAACGCCTGCCATTACAGCTCACTTTGCTTGGAGTTGCCGAAAATCAAAAAGATGCTCATGGGTTTCATCACAAAACTGGAGGAGTCCACAGGATTCACAGGAACAGTGATGGTCGGGGTGAGAGGAGATGAGCATTTTTTTAGTTAGAACTCTTTTGATCTTATCCATCTAATTGATATTAAAAAACAATTTTCAATCCCTTTCCGTGGGTTAGAACCCAAGGTCGGTGAAAAGTGTGACTACATCGTCCATTCTAAATTTAATTCTCCCACAATGTGGTGACCTGCTCAAGACAACTGTTAGACTCTCCTCTCCCTTCAATCATCGCTTTCTTCCAATCGGTAGTCCAACTTCACTTCCCCAAATCACCCTCTCCCCTCTCTGAATCCCTCTCTG
>Ga0209403_10003239_pt1 | contig 18594 bp, 19 predicted proteins | sample ArcticOcean_MG_C_8_FD_187440 | JGI IMG/M metagenome (GOLD analysis project Ga0209403, IMG submission 187440) | Marine microbial communities from western Arctic Ocean - ArcticOcean_MG_CB11_86 (SPAdes) (version 2) | ecosystem: Environmental > Aquatic > Marine > Oceanic | place: Arctic Ocean... | reverse complement strand
GGACTGCTGGTCGGAGTGGGTGAGGCCTCTTGTGTGGGCGTGGCCGTGGGCGGCTGCGTGGCCGTGGCTGTAGGTACGCTTGTGGGCATGGGCGACGCTGTTGACGTTGGTTCAATCACACTTGCGGCAGTGGGCGTAGGTGTTTTTGTTGGGGGGGCCTGGGTCGCCGTCGCGGTCGGTGTCTGAGTGCTTGATGGCGATGGCGTAACTTTAGGCGATGGTGTCCGGGTGGGAGTTTGCGTTGAGGTTGGTGTGGCCGTGAATGAAGGCATGGGGGTTGGGAGTTTGCGTTGAGGTTGGGACCGGTGTGGCGGTCGGGTCAGGGCCCGTAATGGTTGGGGGAAGGGTGGGGGAGGCTACTGCCTCGGCGGTCGCCTCGGATTGAGTGGTGATCGGTTTTTGGTCATTGGTTCCGTTGCAACTGACGAACAGGGCTAGAAGGGCTAGTGACGAAACTAGCGCGGCGACCCTGATAGACGAGGGCATTCGGTTCAACGGTGGCGGGTACAGACTAGGCTACGACGTTGAGCCGGACGTCGCCGGGCGCGCCGTCAGAATGGACCTCGCCAACGACCTCGGCTATCTCGACTCCACCGGACCTCAGTGCGGTGAGGAGCGCATCTAACCGCGTCTCGGGCACCGATATGAGCAGCCCTCCGGAGGTCTGAGCGTCGCAGAGGAGCAGTTTCGATGGCTCGTCCACGCTTTGATCCCACAGGACACGGCGATTGGCGCTTTCCAGGTTGCGACGGGTGCCGCCAGGGGCTACGCCTTGATCCACCAGTTTTCGCGCACCGTCTAGGAGTGGGACGCGCTCCATGTGGAGGGTTGCTCGGGCATCGCTGGCCTCCAGCATTCCCAGGAGGTGGCCCACTAGGCCGAAGCCGGTGACGTCGGTGCATGCGCTCACGCCGACCTCCACCATGGCGTCTGACGCGGCGTGGTTAAGCTGCGCCATTGTCCGGATGGCTCCTTCAAGGACATCGGCTGCAACGGTGCCGTGCTTGCCGGCCGTGGTGATGATGCCGGTGCCTATAGGCTTGGTGAGGACAAGTACATCGCCGGGGCGAATAGTGGAGTTTGCCACTTGCATGCCGGGCTTGACGATGCCGGTGACCGCCATGCCGTACTTTGGCTCCGCATCGTCGACGGTATGTCCGCCGGCCACAAGCACACCGGCCTCGCGGGCCTTGGATGCGCCGCCCTGCAAGATGCTGACTAGGATGTCCTTCGATAGCAATCTTGGAAACCCGACGATGTTGAGGCCCAGCACCGGACGCCCACCCATGGCGTAGACATCAGACAGGGCGTTTGCCACGGCGATCTCTCCGAAGGAGTACGGGTCGTCGACGATGGGCGGGAAGAAGTCTACCGTCTGGATCACCGCCAGGTCGTCGGAGAGCCTATACACGGCGGCGTCGTCCGCCGTCGAGACCCCTACTAGCAGGTCAGGATGGGTGACCGTCGGCAGCTGGCTCAGAACCTGAGCCAGGTCGTCTGGACTAAATTTGGAGGCTCAACCGGCGCAGCTGGCTAGCTCGGTGAGACGGACCGGATCAGGCATCGTGATTCCCTTCGTTTTTCCGGAAGCAACAAGCGGGGGCTGATTCCCCTGGGACGCGCCGAGTATAGCACAGCGGCTAGCTACGATTTGTTTGAATAGCCCAGGGGGCGGAGGGTAGAATGGGGCGTAAGATAGGTCTTTGCCCGTGACAAGGAGCGACTATGGACTACCGGAGATGGGTGGGTTCTGTCGAGTTGGTGTCGCTGACCGACGGTCAGGGCGGCGGCGACCCTGCTGCCATATTTCCTACCTCAAGCGCCGATGTCTGGCGTGAGGAGTTTTCAGAGCTGCTAGACGGGGACGGGCTGGTCCACCCCCGGTATGGTTCCGTGGCGTTGCGGTCCGAGGGCAAGCTGATCGTGGTCGATACGGGTGCTGGGCCGCCTGAGGGCAGGCTCTTGGGGGAATTGGACGCGAAGGGTGTGAAGCGAGATGAGGTCGGTCTGGTGATCCTGACCCATTTGCACGGCGACCACATCGTGGGCAATCTGATCGACGGTAGACCTGCGTTTCCCAACGCCAGATACCTGGTGTCTAGAGCCGATTGGGACTATTGGACCGCCCCGGATGTTCTTGATGGCAATTCCGCCGTTCAAGAGCAGGCGACGCCGTTGGAAGACCTGAACGTCCTGGACCTGATTGAGGGTGAGTTTGCGGTGACGGGTGAGCTGACCACGCTACCCACGCCAGGTCACACTCCGGGCCACATCTCGCTTGTGATCCAATCTGAGGGAGAGCGTGGTTTCGTACTTGGCGATGTGGCCCACAGTCCTGCCCAGGCCGAGTACACAGATTGGAGCCCTAGGTTTGATATCAACCCTGAGACGTCACCTGTGACGAGGCGCGCTATTTTCGACCGACTGGAAGCAGAGGGGGCGCTGATCTCAGCGGGGCACATGCCTGAGCAGGGCTTCGGACGGCTGGTCCGCGAGGGTGGGCGGTGAATTTGGCAGGTTGCGTGAACGTGACGAGAGATTTTGGATGATGGGGGTGGGTGGATGTTGTTCCGAGAGGCGTGGTCGATGCGAGGGTTCGGCGCCGCGACGTTGCTAACTGTGGTCGTCTTCGCGATGGCATGTGGCGGGGATTCGGGTCGCGCCGAGGCGGAGCGAGAGTACGACCGGGCCGAAGAGCTGTTGGCCCAGGGCAGCGTACGGAAGGCGGGCGAGTCCTATAACGTGGCCCTGGGGCTGTACCCGGACTACGCCGAGGCCTACGTGGGTCGCAGTCGGGTATTTCTTGAATTCAACAATACCGCGTCGGCCCTGGCAGACCTGGACCGCGCCATATCACTTGATCCCGGCCTGGCAGCGGCATATAGCTACCGGGGCATGGCGTATATGACCAGCGGGGACACTGGAAGTGCGATGCTTGACCTCACGAAGGCCATAGAGGTTGACCCGTTTCTTGTGGATGCCCATGTGTTTCGAGCGAGGCTAAGCGCCGGGCACGACAATATCGAATCAGCCATTGTGGACATGGGCTCTGCGATTTCGCTGAGGCCGCGCTCGGATGTCCTCTACATGGAGCGGGCCCAGATGTACCTTGCCGCTGGAGATGTGGGTGGGGCTGTCGCCGATCTGGAGGAGGTACTTTCGCTGTCTCAGGACGAGACGGTCCAGGACCAGGCAAGACGCCTTTTGGCCCAGCTGGGCGCGGGACGCTAACCGGGTCGTATCAAAGTACAGGCGTCTGCTCAGAGAGTGCTTGTGCTCTTGACTTGCACTGGGTAGGGTCCTAGAATTCGCAGTCTTATATCCCCGGGGGTGCCCATGAAGTCGACGCCGCTTCGTGTCGCCCGGCGCGCCCTCTTACCCGATGCGGCGCCTCGCGACACTGCCTGGCTGATCCAGATGTCGGTGATGTTGTTTGTGCTGCTGCTTCCAATTTCCAGCTATGTTGCGGCGCTGCCGTTTATCCAGGAGGAGTGGGGACTCAACAACACGCAGGCGGGCGGGATCTACTCGGCGTACCTAGGCGGGTATGTTGTGTCCGCGCTACTCGTGGTGCCCCTCACGGACCGGTTCGGGCCCAGGCACATCTTGATCTGGTCCGCGGTGTTGTCGCTGGCGGCCCACATTGCGTTTCCGTTGGTGGCCGAGGACATGGTGGGTGCGATCGCGCTGCGAGCGGCCGCGGGCGTGGGTCTGGTGGGGATATATATGCCAGGATTGCGCCTCATATCAGAGCGCTTTTCCGGGTTGGGGCGAGGCACGGCGATCGGCTTGTTCGTCACGGCCCAGTACCTGGCCAATAGCGCTTCGCTGGCCATTACTGGAGCCCTCATGGCAACGATGGGGTGGCGGGATGCCTACATGGTGGTTTCGGCTGTGGCCGTGGCCGGGCTACCGATGGCCTATCTACTGCTACGGTCCCCTGGGAGGCGCGACGGCGAGGTCTCTTCGGGTCGACTGAATCTGCGTGCGCTGGTCAACCCACCTGTTCGATACCTGATCCTGGGCTACTCTCTTCACGCGCTGCAACTGTTCGCCGTGAGAGTGTGGCTGCCGGCCTTCCTGGTGGCGATACTCGTGGCCAACGGTAGCGATGCTTCCCGGGCAGTGGTGACAGGGGCGACGGTCGGGGGACTGGCGCTGGTTGCGGGTTCTGTCGGGCCATTCATGGGAGGCGTGATTTCGGATCGGTGGGGCCGGGCGACGACGGCCTCGGCGATCTTTGCACTCAGCGGAACCTGCGCCTGGGCGATCGGTTGGACAGCGGGTCTGCCTTTTGGGCTCGTGGTGGTCTTGTGCGTGGTCTATGGCTGGGCGATCGCTGCGGATTCGGCGATCTACTCTACTGGCATAACAGAGGTGTCGACCCCGTCGAACCTGGGTTCGACCATGGCGCTGCAGGCGTCACTGGGTCTTGTGGGAGGCATTCTCGGTCCGATACTGTTTGGTGGAGTTCTGGACCTGGCTCCCGAGGCCCTGAGGTGGGGCTTCGGGTTTTCGTCGCTGGGTGTGGTGGCGCTGGTGGCCATTGCGGGTCTGCAACGTTTGCGCCAACTGCCGCAAAGCAGGTTGCTGGCGTCTGGCAAGGGGTAGAAAAGGGGTCTGGGGTTTGGGGTCTGTGGGTTGGTGATATGGGGAGCCCGATCGGAGCGAAGATGGGAGGTGTAGTGTGGCTTTTGTAACTGTGAAGTCCCTGGAGAACATGCAGCAGTTCGTGGTGACTTCGGGGCACGCATTTGTGGCAGACGAGCCACCGGATGCCGGGGATGGCCTGGGTCCGGACCCGTACGAATTGTTGCTGGCGTCTCTCGGCACCTGAACGGCTATGACGATCCTCCTGTACACGCGGAGGAAAGGTTGGCCGTTGAGGTCGGTGGAGGTGGAGAGCAGGCATCGTAGGGTTCACCGTCCGGATAGCGAGAATTTCGAGACCGACTCCAGGGCCTTTGTAGACGAGATCAAGGTGCGGATTCTGATTGAGGGCGACTTGGACGAGGAGCAGGTGGAGAGGGTCAGGTACATTGCTGGGCGTTGCCCTGTGACCAGGACCCTTGAGTCGAAGCCCACGATCCTTCACGAGGTGGAGGTCGTCGGGTGAGACGCGTTGGTAACGAGGGACACACGTTCTGTCTCCCGATACGGAAGAAGATTAGGCCGGGTCATTTTCGATAGGAGAAGCAATGGACCTCAATGGCAAGCGGATACTGATCACGGGCGGCGCGACTGGCATTGGCCGCGCCACGGCGAAACGATGTGCAGCCGAGGGCGCCAAGGTGGTGGTGGCTGACATCAACCCGGCTGAGGGTGCCCGGTGCGTCGAAGGCATACGAAGTGCCGGTGGCGAGGCCTGGTACGTCAGGGTTGACGTGTCGACCGAGCCTGATGTGGAGGCGATGGCCGCTGATGCCGAGCGTCTAATGGGCGGAATCGACGGGCTGGTGTCTGCTGCCGGGATCGCACAGGACTCGCTGGTGCCGATCGACGAGTTGCCGACCGAGAACTGGGAGAGGACCATCGCGGTGAACCTGCGTGGCTCCTACCTGACCGCGAAGCACGTCGTTCCGGCCATCAGGAAAGCCGGCGGAGGCGTGATCGTGATGATCGCATCGGGTGCGGGTGTTTCCGAAGCATCCAGCATGGTGGCATATGGTGCGTCCAAGGGCGGAGTGAATGGCCTGGGCATGACCCTCGCCCGTCACCTGGAGCGCGATCAGATACGGGTGAACGTGGTTTGCCCCGGGAACGTCGATACGCCGCTGAAGGTCGACATCATTGAGCAGCAGGTCGACGTTATTGGTGAGGACGCAAATCGGGATGACCAACTTGCCGGGTTGGTTGATCCTGCCGGGATTGCGAGCATCATCACGTTCTTACTTTCGAGTGACGCTGAGATGTTGCGGGGAGCCGTATTTACGCGGTAGGCGCTTTCGGTTCGGGCCGGTGGGTGGATATTGGACCGCCCCACCGCTGGGCGGTAATTCGGACGCCTATTGCACCTAGCAGCAGCGCCGCGCCCATGATCTGGAATGTGATGGTGAAGTCGAGCCAGGCGATCAGCGCTCCTGCGAGAACCGGGCCGGCCACCTTCCCGACGTTTTTCATCGACCCGACCAGCCCCATGCCGACTCCCAGGTTGTCGCCCTTCACAGTGGCCGAGACCAGGGCCACTGTTGATGGGAAGACCAGGGCCTGGGCTACACCCATTAGGATCGCTGGAGCTAGCAGGGCTAGGCCAGAACCCACGACGCTGAGCAGTAGTAGCCCCGATCCCAGGACGACCATGCCTGAGACGACCATCGTAAGATAGCCCAGCCTGTCGCTGAGCCTGCCGCCCACGGGGTTGAGAGCGAGGTGGACCGCTTCCTGGACCGCGAGGAATGCGCCGGCCATCGCTACGTTGGCACCCAGGGAGAGGGCGAGTAGCGGCACGAAGGTCTTGACGGCGTATACGGCTACGAAGACACCTGCATCGAGACCACCAGCGAGCCAGACTGCAGGGGTTCGGCCTCCAGTCATCAGTGCCTGCCGAATTTGAGAGAGTACAGGGGCTCTACGTCGAGACGTTTTCGGTGCCGTCTCTGGTAGCAACAGGACTGGTATGAATGCAGCACTGCTGAGGATGCCGACCACTGTGAAGACCGCTACAGGGTCCATCGTGAGGAGCATCCATCCCGCCGCAGCCGGACCAACCACATAGCCAGCGTTGCGGGCTGTCGAGAACCAGCCCAGTCGCTCGGCACGTCGTTTCCCGGAAAGCTCTGCGACGTAGGCCAGGGTCACCGGGCCGTAGATTGCCGTGGCGAGTCCATGAATGATGCGAACGACGAAGAGCTGTTCGGGCGTGTTCACCAACGCGTAGACAAAAGGCATGCCCGCGAAGAATGCTGTTCCTGCGAGCAACCACACGCGGCGGCCCCATCGATCCGACAGGACGCCGACGAGGGGTTTTAGAACCATGCCGGTGAGGGTCGAGACCGACACGATGAACCCAAGCAAGATGTCGCCAGCGCCCAGGGCTGCGGCGTACAGGGGCAGCAGGGGCGACTTGCCCATTTGGTAGGCGGAACGGACGATGAAGTCCGCGCTGGTGATCAGGGCGAACCCGCGCGAACGGACATCGGGCGTCTCCGCCGCGTCCGCCACGGCCGCCGGTGGGTGTTGTATTCCTATACTCAGCGGGGCCTCCGTTGGGGTTAAACTCGCCGGTTGCCCGGCTCGCTGTCCCCGATAAGAAAACAAAATATATGGATGTTTGTGAGGGGCACCCTCACGCTCCCGCCAGAGGGGCCATGCCCCTCTGGTCCCCCCTGTTTCACAAGAATTTCGTTATTGTGAGGGCATATGTGATGCCCCGCGAGATGGGATGTTGGCTTCTGAAGGGCCCTATCTTGCTGCTCGTTACGTCTTGATCTCGGGCAATTCTAATTCATGGACTACGTCGATGAAACGGGGGAGGTCGTTGTCGATGACCTCCTGGAGCGCTTCAAACTGTATGTCCAGCCGGGCGGACACGTCCGAGAACACGAGGCGGGACTGCTTCGTGGGCCGGTAGTCGGCCGAGGAGGGCACGAAACCCACCTCTCGGATCTTCTGCATGAGCTTTGCAGGCGAGCTGATCCGGTCGTGGCCCTCAATGGCACGCTGCTGAATCAGGTTGTCCTCGATGGCTCCTAGCTTTCCGCTAAGTGTCTCACCCGCGGCAGAGATAACGTCCTTGGCCGTATCGGACGCGGCCCGACCCACCCACTCGGTGACCTGCCCCTTGAGACTGAGGATGCGGTTGACGGCGTCTGCGGCCTCGGAGACCTTGTCACGCATCTGGATCAGTAGTTCAAACTGCTCCTCTAGATCTGCCTGGGTCGCCTGGGCTCGTGGGTTCTTGAGAATGTCGAACTGTTGGGTTGTGGCTTGTCCTTCTACGGAAAGCCGCACCTGGTAGGTGCCTGGAGGCGTCATGGGGCCGATAAGACCGTGGTCTATGGCGCCTGCAATGTCCACCTGTTTAGCGTCCGGGTGACGCATGTTCCATACGAATCGGTTCATGCCCACTTCGGTTGGGACTGCTGGGTCAACTCGAGTCTTCTTTTCGCCCGCGACCTGGGTCGCGTTTTTGGGCTCCTTGGACGTAAAGGTCTTGATCTCGACGCCGTTTGAGTCCAGGAATGTCAGGGATGCCTCTCCATCGGGCTTTTCGGCGAGGTGGTAGTGGACTACTACGCCCTCAATCGGGTTTTCGCCCGCGTCGAGCATCCTGCGCACGGTCTTGCCCGTTGGGAGCTTTTGGCCTTCGAATGTGGCTGAGGACCCGAGGCCCAGGGAGTAGACCTTGCCTAGTTCCGCGGAGCGCCCTCCTCCCAGCGGCGACATCATTCGGTCTGCAGTTGCCGGTTGAAAGAGGTGCATGGCGCTGGCATGGTCGGAAGTCGCCTGCCGGAGGACTGTCAGGTCGTCTAGTATCCAGAAGGAGCGACCGTTGGTTGCGACTACGAGGTCGTTGCCCTTGACCACCAGGTCCGAGATGGGCACGGTGGGCATGTTTAGCTGAAGCCGCTGCCACGAGCCGCCGTCGTCGAAAGACACGTACACGCCGGTCTCTGTGCCAGCGTAAAGTAGGCCGGGCCTGATCGGGTCCTCCCGAATTACGCGAGTGAAGTCGTCGCCGGGGATGCCGTCGGTGATCTGGGTCCAGGTCGCTCCATAGTCAGAGGTCTTGTACAGGAATGGACGGTTGTCGTCGAGCTTGTACCTGGTGGCCGACATGTATGCGGTCGCCGGGTCGTGGGTCGAAAGCTCGATGATGTCGATTCGGGTCCACTCCGGGATGTCCGCCGGTGTGATGTCGGTCCAGGTCTCGCCGTTGTCGCGGGAGATGTTGACCAGGCCGTCGTCTGACCCGACCCAGAAGACGCCCTTCTCATGGGGCGACTCTGCCAGGGCGAAGATGGTGCCATAGTGCTCGACTGCGGTTGTGTCCAGTGTGATTTCGCCGCCTGACGGCTCCATCTTGGACCGGTCGCCTCGGGTCAGGTCAGGCGAGATGGCTGTCCAGCTTTCGCCCTCGTCCTGTGAGCGGAATATGACCTCGCCGGCGACGTAGAGGGTGTCGGGGTCGTGGGGCGAAATGACGATTGGATAGGTCCACTGGAATCGGTGGCGGTGGTCCTTCAGGCCCAGGCCCCACTGGAATTCAGGCCAGACCGAGACGATTCGTGTCTGGCCGCTAGAGTGGTCGTACCGCAGCAGGGAGTCACCGCCACCGGCTGAGCTTCCGATTGCGCCGGAGTAGACGATATTCGAGTTGTCGGGGCGCACGGCTATGTGCCCGCTTTCGGACGAGCCGACCGGGTAGCAGTCTCCCCACAGGATAGCGCCATTGGGCGAACGGCTGGGAACGGAGATGGCAGTATTGTCTTGCTGGGTGGCGTAGACGCGATAAGGCGTCTGGTTGTCGGTGGCCACGTGGTAGTACTGGGACGTGGGCTGGTTGAATATCGTTGACCACGTGTCGCCGCCGTTGAAGCTCACGCAAGCGCCGCCGTCGTTGCCATTGATCATACGACGCGTATCGTTCGGGTCGATCCACAGCTCGTGGTTGTCGCCGTGGGGTGTGCTTATGCCAGTGAATGTACGTCCGCCGTCGGTGGATTTCCACATGCCGAGGCTGAGCACGTAGACGGTCTCGGGGTCCTGCGGGTCGGCGTAGACGTGGCAGTAGTACCAGGGACGCTGAAGCAGGTCGCGGTTGTCCGAGACCATCTCCCAGGTGTCGCCGTTATCGTCGGAGCGGTATAGTCCACGATCCTCGGACTCGACTATGGCGAACACTCGACCGGTCTTGGCCGGTGACGCAGCGACCCCTATGCGGCCTTTTACGCCACCCGGAAGTCCGGGGTTGTCCGTTATGTCGGTCCAGGTATCGCCGCCGTCGGTCGATCGGTATATTCCACTGTCTGTCCCCCCGCTCGTGAAGGTGTGTGGCTCGCGTTGGGCGTGCCAGAATGCTGCGAACATGTTTCGTGGATTGTTGGGGTCTATGGAGAGGTCAGCGGCCCCTGCATTCTCGCTGACGTACAGGATATTCTCCCAGGTATTGCCGCTGTCTGTTGATCGGAACACGCCGCGTTCTTCATTGGGACCGAAGGCGTGGCCGAGGGCGGCGACATACACAATGCTCGGGTCGGTCGGATGGATGCGCACGCGGGAGATATGACGCGTATCAGCGAGACCGACGTTGGTCCAAGTTTTGCCGGCGTCGGTGGAGCGGTAGACGCCATCCCCATGGGTGACATTGCCCCGAACGCACGCCTCGCCGGTACCTGCATAGATGACATTGGCGTCTGAGGTTGCTACCGCCAATGCACCTACAGCTGCTGTGTTGAAGAAGCCATCCGAGATGTTGCGCCAGTAGGTTCCGCCGTCGTCCGTCTTCCAGACGCCGCCTCCAGATGCGCCGAAATAGAAGACCATCGCGTCATTTGGGTCACCCGCTGCGGCAACAACGCGCCCGCCCCGGTGGGGTCCTATGGATCGCCATTCAAGGGAGCCGAACAACTTCGGGTCGATGGTGGCACTGACTGCATTGTCGCTGGGCATCTGGGCCTCCTGGAGCTTGGTTGGGACTCTAGAACAGGTTACTGACACTGCTGTTGACTACGTGGCCCGTGAGGGACTCCCTCACGCACCAGATAAACGTGCGATCTCTCTCTCTTCTCAAACCGTTTACAACGGCCAATTTGGCGAAGCTGCGCTATCTTCTCACGCCGTTGGAAAACGCGTCAACTTCGGTTGGCAAAACTGAACAAGTCTAAAAACTTTCCAAATATTGGCCCTGTAGCACCTTCTCATGGGTTTGCTAGCGAGGGTAGTCTGTATCCCTTAGCGTGCGGAGTTTCGAGTCGAGTCGTGCTCAAGGAGGAGCCAGATGCTTCAGGATTTGCTGCGGGTGCCCGCAGCACAAGAGATGGTCGCCATTTCAGAGCCGATTGCCATGAGTTCCTCGGCGACCGGTCTTGAGGATGGCCCCCGCCCCTGGCTGGTGGTGCGGCTCTTCAGGGCTCTGAAGGCCTACGTCGCCTGGCACCTCAGGTACTACAAAATGATTGCGCGCGACGCGCGAACTCCCCGCACACCCAAGATACTCCTGTGGAGCGCAGTGCTGTATGCCGTTTCTCCGATAGGGCTCGTGCCGGACATAATTCCGGTGGTGGGTTATCTGGACGACCTAATAATCGTGCCTACCCTCATCATGATCGCCGTCAAGAGGGTTCCGCCAGAGGTCATCATCGACTGCCGCCTGGTTATGGGAATCCGGAGGGGCCTCGCCACCGCCAGCTAGGTTAGTCGGTCGGCGAAGCCTGGTAGACCGTCGCCTCTCCCCGCAGAACCTCCTCGTCGTTCTGGTTTCGGACGACAAACTCCATGGTCGCTATCGGGCGATCATCCCGTACCGATGTGACCGTTGCCTCCGCCGTGATCGTGTCCCCAATGTAGACGGGTAGGGGAAAACGCCATTCCTGCGATATGAACACCGTCCCCGGCCCCGGCATGTCCATCGCGACGAGGGCGTGAAGCAGGCCTGTAGTGATGCCGCCCTGGGACATCAGCCGTCCAAAACGTGTGCGGCTGGTGAACTCGGTGTCGAAGTGGAGAGGGTTGTAGTCGCCGGTGATTTTGGCGTAGTCCGTTACCATCTCTTCTGTAACGGCAGTCGTTCGTTGTGTTTTCTGGCCAATCGACACGTCCATCGCTTTCTCCTTCATCGTTTTCGCTCGACAGCATGTTACACCTGTGTGGGGCAGCGATGGAGGTCTACCAACGGGCAATTGGTCTGGTGATAGAGAGTAGCTCCGCTGCCCGCGAATACTGTACCGAATCGTAGGTGGCCTGCTATCATGGGCCGGTCTCGTGGAGCAGCATTCACACATAACGGTTCGTGGACTTACGCACGTTTATGGTGTGGATGGCACGGCGCTGACCGCTCTGGCCGAGGTGGATTTTGCAGCTCGGCGCGGGGAGTTCGTATCGGTGATAGGGCCCAGCGGTGGTGGTAAGACCACGCTGCTCAAGGTCATCGGCGGGCTCCTACAGCCGACATCGGGAAACGTGGCAATCGATGGATCAAGGCCTGAGGATGCCCAGTTGCTCAAGCGCATCGGGTTTGTATTCCAGGAACCCGCGTTGCTGCCCTGGAAGACCGTGACTCAAAACGTGAGGCTGTCCATGGAGATAAACCATGGGAAGACTCCACTGGACATGGGAGCCACAGGTCGTCTGATCGAGACGGTTGGGCTCGATCAGTTTGGGGACTACTATCCCCATCAGCTATCCGGCGGTATGAGACAGCGCGTCGCATTCGCACGGGCCCTTGTTACGGACCCGGAAGTGTTGTTGATGGACGAGCCTCTTGGTTCCTTGGACGAGATCACCCGCACGTCGATGAGGTATGAACTTCTCAAGGTGTGGGAGGCGTTGCCAAAAACCATTGTCCTGGTGACCCACAGCATTACCGAGGCGGTCATGATGTCGGATAGGGTCGTGGTCCTGTCCTCCAGACCCGGACGGGTAGTAGGAGAGATTTCCATCGGCCTGCCGAGGCCTCGTGAGGAGGCTCTGGAGCGGGCGCCTGAATTTTTGGAGCTAGTAGACCGTGTAAAGGAGTTGTTGGCCCTTGGAGCGAAGCGCACGACAACAGCGGGCGGAGCACTTGCCGGGTCATGAGCCAGGGGTAACTCGGGCTGCCTCCGGTCGGCTCCGGCTGAGCATTCGGTTAGCTGCCCTGGGCTACCTGGTACCGGCTGCGATGGCAGCCCTTGTGCTGATGGTGGGATGGGAGCTGTGGGTTCGGCTCGCCGACGTGCCAGTCTACATTGTCCCGGGACCCTTGAAGGTGTTGCGACGCCTGTTTGGGGATGTGGGCTTTTTCGCGGGCCATGGGGCCACGACCCTGATGGAGGCCGGGGCGGGTTTCCTTCTGGGTTCGCTCGTAGCGGTGATCGCAGCGACGCTGATGGCCCACTCTCGCCTGTTGGAGCGGATACTGCTTCCGCTGGCGGTCGTGGTGAAGGTAACGCCCATCGTGGCTATCGCACCGCTGTTCGTCATATGGTTCGGGTTCGGCTCTGCGCCGAAGATCCTGATTGCGGCGATAATCACCTTCTTCCCCGTGATGGTCAACGCCAATGTGGGCTTGAGGGCGGTCGATCCAGGGTCACTTGATCTCTTCAAGTCGCTTCACGCGAGCAAGACCGAGATACTCTTGAAGTTGAGGGCACCCAGCTCCCTTCCATATTTGTTCGCCGCGTTTCGGATAGCGGTGCCGCTGTCTGTGATTGGAGCAGTGGTGGGGGAGTGGTTCACGGGCGACCAGGGCCTGGGTAGCGTGATAATCGTTGCCCACAATGATCTGGACACACCTACGCTCTTCGCGGCTATTTTTTCGCTGGCCATCATAGGGGTCAGCCTCACACTGGCTACATTCTATGTGGAGAAAAGGACGCTGTTTTGGCACAATTCTTTCCTGGCATGACAAGGGCGGCGGTCGTTCTGACGGCGCTAGTGGCGATGGCTGCAGTGGCGTGTGGTGGCGAGGAGCCGGACCCTGCGCTGGATCATGTCGTGTTCATGGCCGGCTTCAAGGCCCAGGCGAACCTGCCTTTCGTGGCGGCCTATGTTGCCCAGGAGAAGGGATATTTCGAGACGCAGGGGCTGGATGTTGAGATACGACACGCGAGCAGTGGGGAGCACTTGAAGTTGCTGCTCTCGGGGGATGTGGATATCACGACAGCCGCTGCCACTTCTGTCCTCAAACGGCGATCGGACCCGGAGATACCGGTCGTGGCGTTTGTCCTGTTTGGCCAGCGAGGGCAACAGGCCTACGTATCCTTGAGTGACTCGGGAATGAGTACGCCTGATGATTGGGAGGGCAAGACTTTTGGCTACAAGATATCGGTTCCGCCGGACTACCTCGCCGTTTTGAAGTCTAGTGGCGTCGATCGATCTCTGATCACAGAGGTCAATGCAGGTTTTGACCCGCGAATCTTGACCGAGGGCAGGGTGGACGTGTTGGCTGTGTTCAACTCCAATGAGCCCGACACGATCCGCAGGCTCGGTTTCGAGGTGACGACCTGGGAGCCCGAAGACTTTGGTGTGCCCAACCTGGGTCTGACGTACATTGCGACCGAGCAGACGGCTGGTGAACGGGGCGATCTAGTGCAGAGGTTTCTAAAGGCCACGCTCAAGGGGGTGGAATTCGCCGTCGCCAATGTCGAGGAGACGCTGGACATCGTACTCGAATATGCCCCAGGGGCTGACCGCGACCACCAACGGTTCATGCTGGAGACGGAGCTGGCCGACGCTCGGAGCGACCTTACCGGCCAGAATGGGATTGGTTGGATGACGGACGGGCAGTGGATGGCCCTTTATGATTACCTGCTCGACTTCGACGCCTTGCCCAACCCCTTCGATTACAAGGAAGCCTTCACCGACAACTTCTTGCGCCGGGTTTACGATAAGGGAGAGCTTAGCTGGCCGTAGGTGGGCTGAGCAAGTTGTATATGCCGTGCAGACCAACGTTGGCCTAACTGCGTAGGTTCTCGCCTCGGCTAATACGCTCACGGTCGATGATGGAGCCTATCTCACGGGCCGCGTCGTCGATGCGCCCCTCCCGGTTAAGGACTATGAAGTCGAACCTTGGGGCCTCCTCCATCTCCTTTAAGGCGGTGTCTAGTCGCCTCTGAAGGGCGTCTGGCGATTCGGTCATGCGCCGCTTGAGCCGGGAGGCTACGTCGCTCATTTCTGGGGCCGCCAGGAAGATAAACAGCGCGTCTGGGAGGATTTCGCGGATGGTGGCCGCACCCTGGACGTCAATCTTAACGACGACGTCCTGGCCAGCCTCCAGCGCCTTGGTGACCTGGTGGCGCGGTATCCCGTACATGTTCCCATAGACGTTGGCGCTCTCAAGGAGCCCCTCGGCGTCGGCCATTCGGCTGAACGTCTCTTTTGAGACGAAAATGTAGTCGACACCATCCGTCTCGCCCGGGCGGATCGTCCGGGTGGTGGCCGTCACGGTGAAATGATAGGGAGCTTCGAGTTGCTTCATCCGGGATAGGACTGCGTCCTTGCCAACACCGGATGGTCCGGAGAGAACTACTACAAGGGGTTTTTCGCTAGGTGCCATTTCGCCTCACCGGAGGGGTTGATTCATCTGGGTATCTTGAGTGAATTAGCATCGGTCCCGTGGTTCTATCAGCCCTAATCGGGGGTGAGAGAGTTGAGGGTGTGCCAGAAGCCCGGGTAGGAGACGTCGGCGGCTTCGGCTCCTGCAATCGTTGTTTCGCCGGTGGCGGTTAGCCCGGCGACGGCCAGCGTCATTGCTATTCGGTGGTCACCGGCGCTGTCGCAGGGTGCGCCCTGGAGGCTGTCGACTCCACGTATGGTCATGCCGTCGGGCCGCTCCTCGATGTCCGCTCCAAGGCTCGATAGCCCAGCTACCGTGGCTACGATGCGGTCGGATTCCTTGAAGCGAAGCTCGTCGGCGTCGCGGATTGTTGTTGTGCCGGACGCGAGGCTGGCAGCCAGCGCGAGGGCGGGCAGCTCATCGATTGCCCTTGGTACAGCATCGCCAGCGATCTCTGTCCCGTGGAGCTGGCTGCTCTCCGCGATGATGTCAGCGACGGGTTCGTCGCCGATTTCACGCACGTTTTTTATCTGGATGTTGGCGCCCATCGATTGTAACGCGTCCAGTACACCGGCGCGAGTGGGGTTGATTCCTACGTTACGTATCGTCAGGCGAGCGTTGGGGTGGATGCAGGCGGCCACCAACCAAAAGGCGGCGCCGCTGATGTCGCCGGGGACGGCCACGTCCATGGCGCTAAGGGTCGAGCGGCGGACCGAGATCCGCGGGCCGTCTATGGTGATGTCCGCGCCCATCGCGTGCATCATGCGCTCGGTGTGGTCACGGGACTCCGCTGGCTGGACCACGGTGGTCTCGCCGGAGGCGTGAATTCCGGCGATTAGTATGCTCGACTTGACCTGGGCGCTGGCGACGGGTTGTTCGAATGAGATTCCCGACAGGTTGCCGCCGCGAATCGCGAGAGGGGCTAAAGAGTTGTCGTCCCGGCCCATGATGTGAGCGCCCATCTCGCTGAGAGGGGTGATAATACGGTCCATGGGCCGCGAGCGCAGCGATTCGTCGCCGGTCAGGACGCTGAAGAACGGCTGCGCGGCCAGGAGGCCTGCGACTAGTCGTGTGGCGGTGCCGCTGTTGCTAGCGTCGAGTACCGAGTCAGGCTCGGTGAGACCGTCGGGACCCTGACCCTCCACCAGAAAGCACTCTTCGGCTCCCGTCTGCGCACAGTTTGAGTGGGCCGATATTGAGATTCCGAGTCCGCCCATGCAGCTCAGTATGGATGCGCGGTCGTCGCCATGACAGAGATTGGATACGTGGGCACTTCCGGATGCGATAGAGTTGAGCAGGATAGCTCGCTGGGATATTGACTTGTCTCCCGGGAGGGTAACAGTCCCTTCAAGCCGCGCGGCGCTACGAACGGTTCTGATCATCGTGCGGTCGAGCCGCAGGGCGTTCCATCGTGTGCCCCTTGCGGGAAGGTGAGAAGAGAAGTGAGCGGGGGGATACTACGTGGGGTCATTGTTATCGTATCGTTTGGCGGCATCGTTGATCTTCTTGACTTTGCCCGACAGGCGTCTGCCGAAGAACATGCTCCCGAAAGATTGTCCTATTGTGGGAATTTCGGGACCTACATCCGGGACTATGGCGTCGACCTCCCACTTGATCCTCTCTTCGCGAGCTCGCTCCAACTCCTTCTTCAGATCGCCATCTTCCTGATCCAGTAGGTCGCGATATTTGATGAGCTCAGTGATCGCCTGGTTGATCCAGTGGCGGACCGGTTCGGCGTTTGCGACGAATGATGCAGCGCTGTGTTCAGGGTCTTCCCTTGCGAAATGGGACACGGTCCTGAATTCGGCTCCCGCAACGCGGGCGATCTCGCGCCAAGAGGATCCGGACGACACGGATCCCGCTAGGGCCGAAGAGAGAATGCGAGGAAGCAAAACGGCTGCGGAGGAGTAGGAATCGTGCTCAAGAGCATCTATGAACAGTGGCTGGGCGCCCAATATCTCTACCAATCCGGTCACGGTCTTAACTGCTTCAGGTGTGGCCTTTGCAGACGGAATAATGCAGTAGTTGGTGCCCTCAAAGACGTCTACGCTAGCGTCTTCAATTTCTGACATGGGCACTTTGGGTAGCGGTCGGCCCGCTACGAAATTTATGTCGTCGGAGTAGTACTCCTTGGCCCATTCCAGCACCTCGACCTTGTTGGTCCCGGTGTCTGTGATCACGCATCCCTTTTCCAGGATCGGGCCGATCGCCTCCATGAGTTCGCGTGTCTCGCCTGCGGGCGCGTCCAGAATCACAAGCTGTGCGCCTTCTAGGGCACTTTTGAGATTTCTGCTCGTGCGGTCAAAGGCCTCCATCTTGGAGCCTTTGGTAAGCAGACCGCTGTATCCGGAGGTGCCGAGGATCTCCGTGTTTTGGAGATTGGCCCGCTTGAGGGCGAGGCCGATAGAAAGGCCTACGGGCCCTGCCGTGATGATTGTAATTCGGTCCATATCTGTCTTTCTCCCTGCTTCCCCGCAAACCTAATTGATAGCAGATTATCCCAGAGGTGTCTACCAGAGTACCAGGCTGCCGAGGATCCTGATGAGGGGGTCCAGGACCAGGGAGAAGAGCCCCATCCCTGGAACGGCGAATCCTATCATGACGACTATCAGCAATGGGCCAAAGCCGAATTTTTCCAGTTTTGCATACTCTATGGCGGCCTCTCTCGGAAGCACGCCAAGTGCGACGCTGAACCCATCCAGAGGCACCAGCGGAACGAGGTTGAACGACGCGAGGAGCAGGTTCCAGAACACGCCCGATACCAGAAAATAACCTACTACAGAGCCTCCGACGAAAACCCTGCCGAAGTCGCCCGCATCACCGATACCGGCGTTGATGGGGATTGCGAATATGGCGGCGGTAGCAATGTTCGATATAGGGCCGGCCAGCGCGACGACGGCCATTCCGTTCCGAGGCCCGATTCGCATATTTGCTGGATTCACGGGGACTGGTTTGGCCCACCCGAATCCGGCCAGAAGAATCAACCCCACACCCAACGGGTCAAGGTGTGCGAGGGGGGACAGGGACAGCCGCCCCAGGGACTTGGGCGTCGGATCTCCCAGTCGGGTGGCGGCCAGGGCGTGGCTGAATTCGTGAATTGTGAAGGCGACCAGCAGGGCTGCGGTGAAGCCGCCGAACGACACCAACCCCTCGAAGGGATTGGCCATGATCTGATCGAAGAGGTTAAACAGCAACTAGCGTTCAGTCCGGTGTAGAGGTTGCCTGATAGATGCGCGAGGTGCGCCGAGAGGCGTGTCCATAGAATAGCAAAGGACGGGGCGGATTGCTCCGCCCCGTCCTTTTGGAGTTCGTTCGAATAAGGGCTAGTGGCCCCCGCAGGCGCAACCACCACCACCACCACCGCAACCACCACCGCCACCGCCGCCGCCGCCGCAGCCACC
>Ga0209403_10003236_pt1 | contig 18597 bp, 19 predicted proteins | sample ArcticOcean_MG_C_8_FD_187440 | JGI IMG/M metagenome (GOLD analysis project Ga0209403, IMG submission 187440) | Marine microbial communities from western Arctic Ocean - ArcticOcean_MG_CB11_86 (SPAdes) (version 2) | ecosystem: Environmental > Aquatic > Marine > Oceanic | place: Arctic Ocean... | reverse complement strand
CGATGTCAGGTTATTACACTTTGCTGGCGATGACCCTGAACGTGTACGAAGTGCCACTGCCCGACGGGTCACGACCGTTCGACGATTAAGCTGCGTTGGAAGCCGCGCGTACATGCTCTCCGCGGCAGTGTCAGACGAAATCGGCTTGAGCCTGACAAGGCAGGGCCGTAGCAGCTGGCGAATGCGAAATTTCTTCGGCTATTTCAATGGTTCGCCCGAAGTGTTCCGCCTCGCGGTGATGATGTATATCCGCTACTCGCTGTTGCTGCGGCAGGTCGGAGATCTGCAGTTCGAATGCGGTGTTGATATTTGCGAAGAGACGGTGCGGTTCGGTGGAACCGGTTCGGCCACCTGTTTAAGCCGAAATCTGGAGGCCGTCGAGTTGATCATCGGTCACAATCGAACCTTGGGAGAGGTTTTCGTGCGGATCAACGGGGAGACGCATCACCTCTGGCGCGCCGTTGTTCAGGAAGGTGAAGCGCTCGAGGTCTACGCAACGAAACGCTGGGATCGCAAGGCTGCATTTAAGTATCTGAAGCGCGCGATGAAACGCCACGGTCGGCCCAAGGTGATCGTGACGGACCGGCTTCGGTCGTATCGAGCAACGATGTAGCTAATAGGCAACGTCGCCGATCAGGAATGCGGGCGCTTGCTCAACAACCGGGCGCAAAACTCACACCAGCTATTCCGAAAACGGGAGGGCGACGGTGAAAATAAGGGACGTAAAGACGCTGCAGAAATTCGCCTCTGTCCACGCCCCGATCCACAATCATTTCAATCTCGACCGTCACCTGAACCGCCGCGAAACATTCAAAGAGAACCGAGCCGCCGCCCTGGCCGACTCGGGTTAACTGGTAGAGCAAAAATTCCGTTATCGCCAACCTTGGAGTCTGGTTCGCATTAGTCTGACACCACCATCTGACAAGCCGTCTGTCGCCTAGTCCAACGCAATGGTCTCGCCGATTGCGTTCTTTCCCTGGCGCCGAAAAAAGCCAAGCGTTTTTAATGTAGGTTCGTCACTGGCCACAAACAGGATTGCATCTTCGCCATCCGATCCGTTGACATGTTCGTACCATTGGCCGCCAGGGATCGCGATCGCGTCGAAAGGCTCCCAGTTGAAGCGTTCACCACCGATGATGCTATGGCCTTTCCCATGAAACGGGAACACTACTTGGCTGGCGTTTTGTTGTTGTGCCAGGGTGCGTTCACCGGGGCGCAATAGCTGTCCGAAAAAGGTCATTGTCGGATAGGCGGTGCGGCCGCTAACCGGGTCGGTATATTCGACCATGATGGCGTCCCACGGGCTGCCGTCATGGTCTCGGAAACTCTCCAGCAACTCGCGTGTCCGGTCCCAGCGATAGACATACATCGGGGAATGCCGGCCGGTGCCCCGGTTGTGGTCGAGGAAACGTGGCCTCAAACCGCCATAACCGTATGTCTTGTGCGAATGGTCGTCCGAATAACGGGCCGATTGTTCGCGTTGAGACACCAGTTTGCCGTCCTGTTCTTCCTTGTAGTCATGCTCGAACGATGCGGCGTTGAGCACTTCGGAAAGGGGCAGGTCGAGAATGCTGACATTGACTGCAAAATCGTCGCCGTTATTGCCGTGGTTATGCCAGGCATCGGCGGGCGTCAGAACCACATCGCCCGGCCCGAAGGTGATCGGTTCGCCCTCAACACCGGTGAAATTCTGGTTGCCGGTCAGCCCAATTCGTACCGCGTTGATCGAATGACGGTGCGGCGGCATGATTTCGCGTGGGTCGTTGAGACGGTAGGCGGTATACAGCGTGGAAACCGTTGCCCTGACCGGTGCCATTCCCGGGTTGACCAGAACGATCGACCGTCGTTCGGAATCGTCCATAGTGATCAGTTCCGCCGCCTCATACAGCAGCGGTTTTATTTCGGAATATTTCCAGATGAAGGGAAGTGCTTTCCGGCCCTTGAGAACCTGACCATCTTCGTCGTGGTCGTCGCGCGAATTGTCGACGGCCCAGTATGGCGCGAGGTTCAACCCGTCCAGTTTTTCGTATATCGCGTCCAGCCGTGCTTCGCGATTTGCGCCGCGTTTTATTGCCTTGTCTGTCGACGTCGCCATTATTGAGCCTCCTGGCAAAATTGCGCGGTGTTCCCTAGCCGTGCTCCCTAATAGCATATCACCGCCCGATAGCGCCCTGAAAGGCGTACGATGCGTATCAGTTATGTTCCCTTGCGACGCTACGCGCCGGTGATTGAAGAATGTATTGATCCTGATCAACCAAGCAGTTTAGCGACTGCGGTTGTCTCGGCACATCCCGCCTGAAGATGAACAGCTACCGCCCTCGCGGCTTTACCGGGCTGCTGAATGTTGCCGGAATTTGGTTCCGCAGCCAGTGGATGCCGCGGGTATTCGGTTCGTTATCGGTCCACAGACACACTGGCACATGGATGTCGCTATAGTGGATTACCATGTGATGCGGGACGGAGACGACGCGATCTTCAGCGTACCTAAGAAGCGCTGGTGTCTCGCGCTGATACGGTTTCGGATCGCCACTGATGAGCAGCGGAAGGCTGCCAAGCTCCGGTCGGTCGTAGACGCAGGGCCAAGCGGGTCAGATACCAGTAAACCAATGGGCGTAATTGTCGTCACCACCCAGGAAGACACAGGGCGTCCCGGTAATGCCCCGCGGCGATGCCTAACTGTCCGTTTTTCCCGGTGATGACACCAAGCATGTTCAACAGCGATAGATCCTGCGGCGCGGCGGCGAGCAGGCGCTGGCACGTTGTCAACGGCTATCCGGATTTGAGAAAACGAATGACGGTATCGAAAATTTTGGGTGCCGCATTGCCGGAACCGCCCATCCGGCAGCGGCCCAGATCTCGCGATTCATTTAGGCCTGTTGCACCTGACGTCGGCGGTGCCGGGGATCAGACCTGTTCTACAATATGAAATCCCCGAAGACGATCAATCACATAGATCAAACCGCGGTCGTCCACCGTGATGTCGTTCGCGCATAACCGATCGCAGCCGGGCTGCGGGTCCGGTTCAAAATGGCCAACTTCTTTCGGCGCATGGGGGTTGGAGATATCGAGCATGCGAATCCCTTTCGAGAACCATGCGAACGGAATCACCGCGCTGGTCACAATCTCGCTCGGCTGATGACAGCCGGTATAGATACTCTGCGGTGCACCGACGGGATCGAGGTCTTCGGCCTGCCAGGACGAGATCGCAATCGGGTTGGTTTCGTCGGTGATGTCGAATACCCACATAAAAGCGGGGGCATGTGGCCGCAGTTTGGCGACGTCTTCGTCGGCGACTATCATGTGGCGGTGCCCGCCGATCTCGAACGGGATCGGCAGCGCTGTGTGCGTTGGGTGCGGGAAGGTCGGGCCCGTGTTGAACGAGGAGATCATCGTCGGTTTCGACAGATCTTCGATATCGAGGATAAAGAATCCATGGTGCCAGTAGCTCATGTAAAGCCGGTTTCCCATGCGCAGTGGGTGATGGCAGCGCGGCTCCGGGCCGTCGCCCCAAGGATATTCTTCGCCGCCGGCTTCCCACTGGCCAGGAATCCACCACTTGCAGACTTCGACCGGGTTTTCCGGATCTTTCAGATCAAGCACCACCATGATCGGCCCACGATATCCTTCGACCGTGGCTGAAAAATACATATAACGTCCGTCGAAATCGAAGCGGTGAACGCCGCGTCCTACCGTGTCCCATGTGTTGATTAGCCGGGGGTTTGTCTTGTCGGACACGTCATAGATGCCGACACCGACGGAAAAATCGTCAGGTTTTCCCGGGCCGATAAGCTCGTGGTTGCGCACCATGATATCGCCATGGGCATGAACCTTGTGCGCGTGGGTTCCTTCCGGCATGGCCGTATGAGACAGTAGTTTCGGGTTTTTGGGGTCTGCGACGTCGACAATGCTGGTGCCAAACGGGTTCGCCATGTGACCGATATAGGCCGTCGTGCCGTCGATGCGAATTTGCCCGCCGCCGGCGCAATCGAAAAACCCGACCTCTTTAAGACCTTCCGCGCTCGCCATTGCCATGTCCCCCTATACGAATTGTTGATAGCGTTCGATGCAGGTTTCCACGACCTCCACAGGGTCCCGTTTCCACCAGTTCCGCTCCGAGAATATCTCAATTTCATTGAAGCCGCGATACCCCGCTTTCTCTACCCAGCCGCGGATGCGCGGAATATCGATAATGCCATCGCCCATCATGCCACGGTCCCAGACCAGGTCGACCGTTGGCACCAGCCAGTCGCACACGTGAAAGCCGAGGATGCGGCTGCCTGCCCGGGCAATCTGGCTCTCGAGCTTGGGGTCCCACCAGACATGATAAACATCGACGGCGACGCCAATTCCGTCCCCCAGCGAGTCGCATAAATCGAGCGCGTGTTCCAGCGTATTGACGCAGGCGCGGTCCGCCGCCGTCATCGGGTGCAGCGGCTCGATGGCGACCGGCACGCCGGCATCGCGGGCATGTGGCAGCATCGCGGCGAGCCCGTCATGGGTCTGTCGACGGGCGTCGATTATGTTCTTCGATCCGTCGGGTAGCCCGCCGCACACGATAATCAGGCACCGCGCACCGATCGCCGCAGCTTCGTCGACCGCGCGCCGGTTCTCGTCGAGCGCTGCCTGGCGCCCGGCATCGTCATTCGCCGGGAACATGCCGCCGCGACACAGGCCGGTGACCGTCATGTCATGGTCGTTGAGGATCCTAGCAGCCTCGTCGACGCCGCACTCCGCAAGTTTGTCGCGCCACACCGAAATGCCATGTATCCCGCGGGTGGAGAAGCCTTCGATTGCTTCCCGGAGCGACCACTGCTTCATCGTCGTTGCCTGGTTGATGGCGAGCTTGGCGAATTCGGGGGCTGGCATCGGTTAGGCCCCAATACCGTGAATGGCCAGGACGCGGCTCATCCGCGCGGTGGCTTCGTCCGGGTTCTTCAGCAATCCGGCTTTGTCCGCCAGCCGGAAAATCTCGGCAAGATGCACGATCGAACGCGTGCTCTGTTGTCCGCCAACCATCACGAAGTGATCCTGATGTCCGTTCAGATAGGCCATGAAAACGACCCCCGTTTTGTAAAACCGGGTTGGTGCCTTGAAAATATGACGGGACAACGGAACGGTCGGCGCGAAGATATCGTGAAATTCTGCCAAGTTGTTGCCCGCCAGTGCCGAGAGCGCCGCCGAGGCTGCCGGCGCGATGGCATCGAATATGCCGAGCAGGGCATCTGAGTATCCCGTGCCGTCACCGGCAATCAGTTCGGCGTAGTTGAAGTCGTCGCCGGTATACATCCGGACCCCATCAGGGAGCCCGCGCCGCAGCCGGATTTCCTTGTCCTTATCGAGCAGCGAAATTTTGATGCCGTCGATCTTGTTCGCATTACGGCGCAGGACATCCAAGCAGATTTCCATAGCCTCAAAATGATCGGTGCCGCCCCAATAGCCTTCGAGCGCCGGGTCGAACATTTCGCCGAGCCAGTGGATGATGACAGGCTCACCAACATTTCCGAGGATACGGTCATACACCGTACCGTAATCCTCAGGCGATTTCGCACAGGCGGCGAGGGCCCGACTGGCCATCAGAATAATTCGGCCGCCACACGCTTCGACAGCGGCGCATTGTTCTTCATAAGCGTTGATTACGTCCTCGATCGACAAATCCGGGGACGCTGCAAGATGATCGGTCCCGGCGCCCGAAGCCACAACCGCGCCCGGCATATCGCGCGCCGCATCGACGCTGCGCCGGATCAGTTCCAGCGAGTTCGGCCAGTCGAGTCCCATGCCGCGCTGAGCCGTATCCATCGCCTCCGCGACGCCGAGCCCGAGGTTCCAGAGATGTTGGCGGAAAGCGATCGTGCGGTCCCAGTCGATGTCGGTGTCGATCCAGGGGTCATTGTCGGCGACAGGATTGGGCACGACATGGGCCGCCGCGTAAGCAACGCGGTTAAAGGGCCGGTCCGCCGTTTCCGGAAACGCACGAGGCAGGCTTGTGCTGAACTCTTCCATCCCGCCCGCGGCGGTTGGCAGTGACAGCACGGGCATTATTCAGGCACCTCGTCGATATCGATCCAGCGGCGTTCGTGCCAGCTCTGCATCGCCGCTTCGGCGAGTTGCAGACCTTTCGCGCCTTCGCGAAGGTTCCAGTGAAACGGTTCGTTTTCGTATAGATGGCGGATGAACATTTCCCATTCCGACTTGAAGCCATTGTCGAATGTCATGTCTGCGCCGAATTCGTCCCACGTGTCGAAGAACTTGATCGTCTGTGGTTCATCGGGATTCCAGGCCGGCGCTGGCGTGCCGGCTCGATCCTGCGTGTAGCATTTGGTCAGGCCCGATACAGCCGCTCCGTGGGTGCCATCGGCATGGAAAGTTACCAAATCGTCCTTGCGGACCCGCGTGCACCAGGACGCGAATATCTGGGCCACAGCGCCGCCTTCGAGTTCGACCAGCGCGTAGGAGGCGTCGTCCGCATCGGCGTCATAGGGATCGTCATTCTCGTCCCAGCGCTTGTCGATATTGACGCGCCCGAGACAGCTCACACTTTTCACATTCCCGAATGTGTTGTCGAGCACGTAGCGCCAGTGCGGCATCATATCGAGAATGATTCCGCCGCCATCTTCTTTGCGATAGTTCCAGCTCGGGCGCTGCGCCTGTTTCCAGTCGCCCTCGAATACCCAGTAGCCGAAATCAATCTTGACCGACAGCAGGCGGCCGAAAAAGCCGTCATTCATCAGCTTTTTCATTTTCTGCAGTCCGGGCAGGAAAATCTTATCCTGAACGACCCCGTGCCGGACGCCGGCCTTTTCCGCCCGCCGATACAGTTCGATCGCATCCGCCAGCGTCGCGGCGGACGGCTTTTCACAATAAATGTCCTTGCCCGCATCGATCGCCTTGCGAAGCAATTCCGCTCGCAAATTTGTGCTCGCGGAATCGAAGAAAAGGGTGTCAGCCGGATTCGCAATCGCGCCATCCAGGTCGGTCGTCCACCGGTCGATGCCGTGCTCTCTCGCCAGAGCCTCGATTTTATCTGAATTTCGGCCGACGAGAATCGGATCGGGCATGACCGTGTCGCCGTTGCCGAGCTTCACGCCGCCTTCTTTCATGATCGCGAGTACGGACCGGATTAGATGCTGGTTCGTGCCCATACGTCCTGTGACGCCGTTCATGATGATGCCAAGCCGTTGTTCAGTCATTCTTCCATTCTCCTTTCAGTGATTACGCAGCCACGAACCGTTCGACCACGTCATGGATGTGGTCCCGCCAGGCTTCTAGCTCTGCGCGGTCATAAAGATTGCGGTCGAAAAAGACCGACAGCGAATGTCCGTTCGAAAGGTAATAGTAGGTGAGGCCAACGATCGAGATGTACAACCGCGCGCCGCTGACGCCGTCCCTGAAAGCGCCGCTCTTCTCGCCGCGCGCCAATAGTCGCTCAAGCATCTCTTCGAACGGGAGGTGGATTGCGCGTATACGCTCGGAGTTTTTCAGGTGCCTGGCCTTGTGCAGGTTTTCGGCGTTCAGCAGCGTGATCGCCTGCGGGTTGTCGAGATAGTAATCGACGACGAAATCGACCAGCCGGGCGAGCGCGGTAGGCGGCGCGTCGGAATCCAGGTCGAGTGCGGTGCTGTCGCGGCAGATCGTCTCATAGACTTCGTCGAGAACCGCACTGAACAGATCGTCCTTATTACCAAAATAGTGATAGAGCATTCGTTTGTTGATGCCGGCGCGCTCCGCAATTTCGTCCACGCGTGCGCCGTCGAGGCCCTGGGCCGCAAACACCTCGGTCGCGGCGGCGAGGATGCGCTGCTGCGACGCATCGGGATCGCGGCGCACGGGCTCTTTGATGCCGGTGCTGGCTTCGGTCGGCATGAAGGTCCTTTCGTTCATGGCTACGCCAATGTGAAGGCCGTCGCCGGTTGACAGGCCTTACCGGTATTCGTAGCTTGAAATAACTATTTGGTTACTTACGCCGGAGGCGGCGATTCGGCAAGGACAATGATCATGAATACCGCCCCGCGCATCAAGACAACCACCGTTGGCTCCTATCCCGTGCCGGCCTGGCTGGGCAACGGTCCTTCGGAACAGGACATTGTCGATGCGACGCGGGTGATCCTGCACACCCAGGAAACGGCAGGGCTCGACGTCGTCTGCGACGGCGAGGTCTATCGTTACGATTTGAGTCACCCGGAAACCAACGGCATGATCGAATACTTCACCAGACCGATGGAGGGCATTCGGTCTGCATTGACGTTCGATCTGATCCGCCAGTTCGAATCCGACATGAACATGGGCTGGCGGCGTTTGCCCGCCGGGGTGGTCGAGGGGCCGATCGGCAGCGGAACGATGAACCTGGCGATGCCCTGCCGGCGCGCAAAGGCACTTGCGCAGAAGCCGTTCAAATTCGCGCTGACCGGGCCGCACATGTTGGCGAAAACACTGGTCGATCATCACTACGGCAATATCGAAGCGGTGACGGATGCGATCGCCGACGTATTGGCCGAGCAGGTCTCCCGGCTCGATGCCGACATTGTCCAGATCGATGAGGCAAACCTGCCGGGCAACCCCGAGGAGTGGAAATGGGCGGCGTCGGCGATGAACAAGGTACTGGATGCGATAACCGGTATTCCCGCTGTGCATCTGTGTTTCGGAAATTATGCGGGGCAACAACCGCAGGACGGTTCCTGGGGACGGCTAATGGATTATCTAAACGCGCTTCATGTCGATCACATCGTGATGGAATGCGCCCACCGCCCGGCCGAAGAGCTTGTTGCGTTCAAGGAGCTTCGCCCCGAAATCGGCATGGGTCTCGGTGTTGTCGATGTGAAACGTACGATGACCGAGACACCCGACCAGATCGCCCGTCTGATCGAACGGGCGGAAAGCATCATGGGGGAGGGTCGCGTCACCTATATTCATCCTGATTGCGGTCTGTGGAACCACAAGCGGTATATCGCCGATCGCAAGATAGGAGTGCTGAATGCGGGTCGCGACCTGTATCTGGGCATCGAGCGCGACGCAGTCGCGTAAGTCTATTCCATCCCCAGCAGGCCGTATATCTGGCGCGCATAGACGCCAAAATTTTCTTGGGTCTTGATTTCCAGTTTTCGCGGATAGGGCAGCTCGACCGTTATGTCGCTGGCCATGCGCGCCGGACCCGAGGTCAGGACGACCACACGGCTACCGAGGAATACCGCTTCCTGTATGCCGTGGGTGACGAAAAGGATCGTCTTCTTGCTTTCCGCCCATATGCGCAACAGCTCAAGATTCATACTTTCCCGCGTCAGTGCGTCCAGTGCACCGAACGGCTCGTCCATCAGGACGACTTTCGGGTCATGCACAAGCGACCGCGCGATCGCCGCACGCTGTTGCATCCCGCCCGATAGCTCGTACGGATAGCTGCCTTCGAATCCGTCAAGGCCGACCAGCGCAAGAAGGTCGTGCGCGCGATCCCGCGCCTCCGCCATTGGTAATCCCAGGATCTCGGCCGGCAGCAGGACGTTCTCCAACACCTTGCGCCATTTCAGCAGAAGCGGTTGCTGGAACACCATGCCGATATCCTTGTCGGCGCTGAAGCCGGTCCCATCGGCCCCGCCGATCTGTATGGTGCCGCCGGAATGATCGTGCAGACCCGCGATCATCTTGAGCACCGTGGTCTTGCCGCAACCCGACGGCCCAACAAGTGCGACCAGTTCGCCTTCCGCCACATCGAATGTAACATCCGACACAGCGAGAAACTGCTCTCCCCGCGTCGCGAATTCCTTGCGGACGCCCACAAGCCGGATAAATGGATCATTCTGCATCTGGTTCATCCGATCCGGGCATCCTGCGGGACGACGAATTTCTCGAGCAGAATGACAATCCCGTACAGGATCGAGCCGATAAGCGTTATCAGCAGCACGGCCATAAACATCGAGGCGGTATCCAGCTCCACCTGGCGTTGCATCATTAGATGGCCGAGACCTTCCTCGGAGGCGATGAATTCGCCGACGATGGCACCGGCGACCGCCAGGACGACGGCGACTTTCATGCCGGAAAAAATATAGGGGAGAGAACCCGGAAGCTGAATCTTGGTGAATATCTGCCAGCGCGTGGCGCGCAGCACGCGGACGAGATCGATCAGGTCGGGTTCGACCTCTTTAAGGCCCCGCGCGGTCGTGATCAGGATCGGCAGAAAACTGATGGCGAAGGCCATCAGAATGTTCGATCCCATGCCGTAGGAGAACCAGACGATAAAGATTGGGCCGAGCGCGACTTTCGGGATCATGTTCAGACTGATCAAAAGCGGCATCAATGCTGCATCAAGAAGCTTTGACCAGGAAAAAAACAGCGCCATGCCAACACCGAATATGACCGCGCAGAAATACCCGCCGAATATCTCACCGGCCGTAAACAGGGTGTTGTGTACCCAGCCATTGGCGTCGCCGAGCGTCAGAATTGTCGCGACCGGCGACGGCATGACATAGGATTCAATTTCGCCAAGCTGCACGAAAAGCTGCCAGGCGATGACGACGGCCACATGGGCGGCTGCCGCAATCCAGTGCCGCCGGAAGAATCTCAACACCGCCATACGTTTCCGATCACATCGCCGCCAGAAGATTGATTGACAGGCTTGGTGACGAGTCCTAGCCTGAAATAACTATATGGTTACTTACGACAGGTGCAACGATACAGCAAGAGGCATGACCTCTTGCGCACTCTTCCATCCGGCCAAACCGGCAACTCTAACTCACACAAGGGAGAACGTTCATGAATCGGAAGAATCTGTTTCCAATACTCGCCGCGGCATCGGTCGCGTTTCTGGCGCTGCCCGCACAGAGCGCTGAAAAAATAAACTTTATCCTGAACTGGGTCGCCGGCGGCGATCATGCGCCTATCTACTGGGCACAGGCGCGCGGTCTGTACGCTAAGGCGGGCATCGATTTGACCATCGAACAGGGCAAGGGCTCAACGCTGTCGGCCCAACGGGTTGGAATTGGCAAGAACCAGCTCGGGATCGCGGACCTGGGGACCGCTCTGGTCGCCAAGGGCGCGGGAGCGAATGTCGTCGGGGTGATGAACATCTACGCCAATTCGCCCTACGGCATGTACTGGCTGAAAAGCTCAGGCATCAAAAGCGTCAAGGATTTTGCCGGCAGAAAAATAGGGAATCCGGCTTGGGATGCGGCCCGCAAAATGTGGCCGGCGCTTGCCGCCGCAACCGGTGTCGATCCGAAATCCGTCCGTTGGGTCAACATTGCTCCCAATGCCAAGCTGGCCGCCCTCAAGTCCAAAAACATCGATGTCACGACGTCTTTCTACAACATTCATTTCATTTTTCAGAGGGTCCTCGGTGACGACATGGGGTTCCTGCCGTGGCGTGATCACGGGATCAATCCCTATGGGAACTCGATCATCGCCAACGGGAAATACCTTGCCGCCAACGGTGCGACGGTCGGTAAATTCGTCAAGATCACGCAGAAGGCTTATGCAGATTGCGTAAAAACACCGGGTCCCTGCATTGATGCGCTGGTTAAGGGCAATACCGGGCTCAAGACCGGTTCGTCGACGAAAAACTGGAATCTGGTGACGGAATTGATGAACGATGCGACGTCACGCACGGTTGCGCTGGGCCATTTTGACGATACCCGCATGGTTAACGACTACAAGATGGTCGAAACCTATTTCAATTTGAAGAAGCCTTTCGCGGTCAAGGGTGCGTACACCAACGCCTTCCTCGACAATTCGGTCAAGTTTTCGGCGAAGTAGGGGCGCGGCTCCTAAAAACCTGAATATCCCTGAACAGGACGCCATGGAGGTCGGTATCGCCCATGGCGTCCTGGATTTTTTGCCTGAGGGCCTGTAGCAAGACTTGGATTTGTTTGCTGCGCTTGGGGTCGCTCGCGTTTGTGTTTTGAATTTCGTCGATCACCGATTCCATGATCTGTGCCAGCGCGAATTCGACGACTTTTGAATCTTGCGAATTATTGAGTTCAAGCTGCAGATTGAATTTGACGGAAAAGACCTCTGCGCCGTTCGAAACATTGGCGATTACCGGCGGCAATTCTTACACGCAATAGCCCGAATTTCCTTTGCGCAAAAAATCGAACTTGTCGTCGAAAAAATATATCCCGACCCCAAGGATAACCGCGAGGACGGTGACGATGCCCGCGACCGGCAGAAGCCAGTTCGACCCACTATTGAATCCATCAAAATCGTCGAATCCGACAAAATCGGAATCGTCTTCATCCTGCTTGGCCCATTTGTTCTCATTCTTGAGATGCTTGAAAATCGTTTTTTCTTTGAAACGATTTTCAGCCTGGTCGAAATGCTCTTGCAAAACCTTGACGCCCTGGTGTGTCTTGCTGGACACCAGTTTCCGCGCTTCGTTCTGGGCATCGGTGGGATTTTCCCAGCGGGACAGGCTTGTCCACTGGGGTTACCCCGACAATACGAGCACGTCGAATGTAAAAGTACCTTCCAAGACGGCGCAAACCTGTGACAGCTTGATGACAATGTCCAATCTATGGCACTTACGCTGAAGGATTGATTAACAACGGTTAAACATCTTCCATCTTCAACGAGGAACTCAGACGTTTGGCATTCAAATCACCGACGGCGTTGCCTGAACTTGCCGCAGATAAGGCGACAGGCGAGATCAAGGCTATTTACCAGGCGATAGAGGCGGCGCTGGGCGTTCGCCTGGTCAATCTGGTGTACCGCCACATGGCGACGGTCCCGGGAGCGCTTGAATGGGCCTGGGGAGTGGTTGGTGCGTCATTTCAGTCTGGCCAATTTGGCGAAAGATCGAAGCAGCTTTTGTCGCTCGGGATCAGTGAGATTGCAGATGAAGCACCCAACACGAATCTGTCTCTTAGTTCGATGGGTCTTTCGGCCGGCGAAGCGGATCAAGTGCTTGCCACATTGGATGCATACAATCGCGCCAATCCGATAAATGCGCTGAGTCTTCGAATTGTATCTCTGGCGCTGGAGTCCGGCCGGTCATCGTCTCTGGTGCTGCCCAGCGTTCCGGACGACGAGAAACTCTCGCAGCTTCCCGCGCTTCTGCCAATTCCGCCTCTCGACAGCCTCGATAGCGAAACGTTGGCTTTGCTTCGCAGGCTTGCCTGTGTGACCAACGGACGCGAAACCAAAATCATACCCTCCATCTTTCGCCATTTCGCACCGTGGCCGTCATTGTTGACGCGTTTGGCAACCTGGATGGAGCAATCGCTTGATAGCGACGTGATAGATGGTCTGGCCGATAAGGTTTCGAATGCAGCCGACGACATCGCGTGTGATATATACGAAGGCCTGAGAAAGCCGACTGAGAATGCGGTCGTTCCGGACGCGGCGACACGGGCGACATTGCTTGAGACCATCGAGATATTTCCACCGGCAATCTGCCGGATGATTGTGATTGGTGGGGTGTTGCGCGGGACGCTCAGGGTCTGATCGGCTGCTGTATTATAATAGGGATTGCAAATGGGCGACTGGGCGGAAATCTATGAATTCTGGTTTGGGGCGCCGAATAGCGAAGGGCATGGTGGTGTTCGGGAATTCTGGTTCGGGGGCGGGCCGGGTGTCGACCGGGAAATCAAGGATCGTTTTCTCGGCGACTATCACCGCGCAGCATCGGAAGATTTCTATGGTTGGAAATCGGAGGCGCGCAGCTGCGTTGCACTGATCGTCCTGCTGGATCAGTTTCCCCGCAACATGTTCCGTGGCGACGCCGGATCCTATGCTGCCGATCCGTTGGCCCTGGCGACGGCCAGACACCTGGTCTCGTCTCCGATGCACGACGAACTGATTACGGTTGAAAAAGTATTCGCTTATCTCCCATTCGAACACAGCGAAAATATCATCGATCAGGACGAATGTGTTTCATTGTTCAGCGCGCTTGACGAGCACGAATTCAAGCAGGAATGGATCGAATACGCGCTTGAACACAAGGTGATTGTCGAGGAATTCGGCCGCTTTCCGCACCGAAACAAAATTCTGGGCCGCGACAATACCTCCGCCGAAGACGCATGGCTGGCCGCCAGCGATCAGCGGTTCGGAACCGCCGCCGGCGACGGCGATCAGAAATGACCGAACGGGTCGAATGCATTGTAATCGGGGCGGGTGTTGTCGGGTTGGCGGTGGCGCGAGAGATCGCAATGGGGGGGCGTGAAGTTGTGGTTCTCGAAAAAGCCGATTTGATCGGTTCCGAGACCAGTTCCCGCCATAGCGAGGTTATCCACGCCGGCATCTATTACGCGCAAGACAGCCTGAAAGCCGAATTCTGCGTCGCGGGAAAAAAGGCGATGTATGCTTTTTGCGACGAGCACGGGGTCGCCTACAACAATTGCGGCAAGATCATCGTCGCGACCGATGAGGCGCAGTTGCCGGAACTAGAACGCCTGAAAGCGAATGCGGCGGCCAACGGCGTCGATGACCTGGAATGGATGACACCCGCCGACGTTTCGAAATCCGAGCCTGCCGTTTTCTGCGTTGGTGCGCTGTGGTCGCCGTCGACCGGTATTCTTGACAGCCATGGCTACATGCTTGCGCTGCAGGGTGATGCGGAGGAAGCCGGCGCAATGCTTGCCTTCATGACCCCGGTTATCGGTGGACAGGTGATGAACGATGGCATTCGCATCAATTGCGGCGGCGCCGCGCCGATGTCGTTGACGGCAGATCTGGTCGTTAACAGCGGCGGCCTGTGGGCGCAGTCGATCGCCGCATCGATCGTCGGCGTCCCGGCGCAATCGGTGCCGCCGACCTATTATTGCAAGGGCAATTATTACACGCTTTCGGGGAAGCCGCCGTTCAGCCGCCCGATCTATCCTGTCCCTGAAAAGGCCGGGCTTGGTGTCCATGTGACCGTCGATCTCGGTGGTCAGGTTCGGTTCGGTCCTGACGTCGAATGGGTCGAGGAGATCGATTACGACGTTGATCCGGCGCGGGCGGACAAATTCTATGCTGCCGTCCGGAAATACTATCCGGCGCTCGCCGATGGCGCGATTCAACCGGGCTATTCCGGCATCCGTCCTAAAATCCAGGCGCCGGACGAAGCGGCGGGGGATTTCGTGATCCAGGGCGCCGAAGATCACGGCGTTCCTGGCCTGATCAATCTTTACGGCATTGAATCGCCGGGCATGACGTCATCTTTGGCGATTGCCGACTATGTGAAGAAACTTATTTAAAACAATCAGTTATCCGCTCTTGAATTCCTGGATAACGTTCCTAAATATAGTTCGTCCGGTGCCCCGAAGGGGCCGGGCGTGAAACCCAGGGCCGGCCATTTGGCGGCCCACCAACATGTTGCTCAAAGGAGAATATGTGATATGCGTAATTTTGATTTTTCCCCCCTTTACCGTTCTGCCGTTGGCTTTGACCGAATGACATCGCTGCTTGATGCCGCTCAGAAAAACACGACCGTTGACGGTTATCCGCCGTACAATATCGAAAAAGCCGACGAAGATGCCTACCAGATCACGGTTGCCGTGGCCGGCTTCGGTCCGCAGGATCTCGACGTCGAGATTCGCGATGGCCAGCTCGTCATCATTGGCAGAGGCGCCAATGATCGCGACAAGGTGGAGTATCTCCACCGTGGGATTGCGCGCCGCGCTTTCGAGCGGCGTTTCCAGCTCGCCGAACATGTCGAGGTAAAGGCAGCAGATTTGAAAGACGGACTGTTGATCGTCGATCTCGTTCGCGAGATACCGGAGGCAATGAAGCCCCGGAAGATAGAGATTCAGACCGTCGGAAAGACAATCGAGAACCAGACCGCAGAGGCTGCATAACCTCGCACGGAACGAAAGCCGGGCCCGGTGTGGCCCGGCTTTCACCTTGTTGAACAATCGGCATAACTGTTTACGTCCACACCATGTAATGCATCCGTTCTGACAAGCGCTGTTGACGAACCGTACGTGGGGCTTTAGTCACTCGCGCTTCATGTTTGCTTGGCCGGTAGAAATCCGGTTTCGGGAGATACCCGATAACCCAGACAGCGGGACGGACCGGGAGGTTGAAACTATAATGGGCAAAATGCTCGAAATTCAGGGCCTGACGAAGCAGTTCGGGCAATTCACCGCTGTTGACGATATAAGTTTCTCGGTAGATCGCGGCGAAGTGCTTGGCTTCCTCGGACCCAACGGTTCCGGAAAATCGACAACCATGAAAATGGTGACAGGATTTCTGCCGCCGACATCCGGTACCGCGATCGTGTGCGGCAACGACGTCACGCGAGATCCCATCGCGGTAAAACGAAGTATCGGTTATCTGCCTGAAGGGGCACCGTTATATGACGACATGACGCCGTCGGGTCTGCTGACTTTCGTTGCCAACGTTCGGGGTCTTTCCGGTGCCGAAAGGCGAAACGGGATCGACAACGCCGTCGACAAGCTTCAGCTCGATGAAGTGTTCAACCAGCAAATCGGGACCTTGTCCAAGGGGTTCAAACGCCGGGTCGGTCTGGCTCAGGCGATCCTGCACGATCCGGATGTGCTAATTCTGGACGAGCCGACCGACGGTCTCGACCCCAACCAGAAGCACCACGTCCGTGAGCTGATCGCCGAGATGGCCAAGGACAAAGTAATCGTCATCTCGACGCATGTTCTGGAAGAAGTGGACGCCGTTTGCAGCCGCGCAATCATCATCGCCCGCGGCAAACAGATCGCTGATGGAACGCCGGAGGATCTCGAACGCCGGTCATCCTATTTCAATGCAGTCTCCGTTCGCCTGCACAGCCACCATGTGGACGGGCTGAAAAGCGCACTTGAGGGGATTGACGATATCGATCGCTTTGAAGTCGGCGACCAGGTCGGCGAAATCGCACATGTTATCGTGGTCTCGAAGAACGGCAACGCCATCGTCGAGACCGTAAACGCCAGAATGAGAGATAAAAATATCGCGGTTGAGCAGCTTTATGTCGAACGCGGCAGGCTGGACGACGTGTTCCGTCAGATTACCCGCGACGGGCAGGGAGGAATCCAATGAACACCGCGATTGCTATTTCCCGGCGCGAACTCACGGCTTATTTCTCGACGCCCCTTGCCTATGTATTTATCGTTATCTTTCTTGCGATGGCCGGTGCCACTACGTTCTTTTTCGGCGCCTTCTTTCAGCGTGGCCAGGCCGATTTGCAGGCGTTTTTCTCCTTTCATCCGTGGCTTTATCTGTTCCTGATCCCTGCCGTCGGCATGCGGCTCTGGGCTGAAGAGCGTAAGTCCGGCACGATAGAATTGTTGATGACACTGCCGGTATCGACGAGCGAAGCCGTGATCGGCAAGTTCGTGGCCGCGTGGATTTTCGCTGGAATTGCACTTCTTTTCACGTTTCCGATCTGGATTACCGTCAATTATCTAGGCTCGCCCGACAACGGGGTAATCGTCGCGGGGTATTTCGCGAGCTTCCTGATGGCCGGCGCTTTTCTGGCGATCGGCAGCTTTGTCTCCGCTTTGACCCGCAATCAGGTGATCGCGTTTGTCATCACTGCGGCGGTATGTTTTCTGTTCATGATGAGCGGATTGGAGCCGGTTCAGTCCGCATTTCGCGGCTGGGCCAGCGCCTTTGTCGTCGACCTGGTGGCATCGCTGAGCTTCCTGACCCATTTCGACGCCATCACAAAGGGTGTTCTCGATCTCCGGGATTTTGTCTACCTGACATCTGTCATCGGCGTGTTTTTGTTCGCGAACGTCGTTGTCGTCGATCTCAAGAAAGGCTCGTGAGGGTCCACCATGGAAAATAACAATAGTTCCCCGATCAGGGACAACCGCACGCTGAGCGCTGCGGCTTTGGCGCTGGCGGTCGTGTTGTTTCTCGCCGTCAATATCTTCTCGGAATCGGCCATCAAGGGCGTCCAGATTGATTTGACGGACAACAAGCTGTTCACGCTGTCAGAGGGGACGAAGGAAACCCTGGCGGCCGTTAAAGAGCCGATTACCCTGAGGTTCTTTTCGACCCGGAAACTGGTTGAAACGACACCGGGCCTCACCGCCTATGGCGGCCGGGTGCAGGAACTGCTCGAGCGCTACGTCGCGTTGTCCAATGGCGCAATTCGGTTGGAACTTGTCGACCCGGAGCCATTTTCACCGGAAGAGGACCGGGCCGTCGGATTCAATCTCAGCAGTGTACCGATCACGGAGGCAGGCGATCTTGGCTATTTCGGCATCGCTGCGACAAATACGACGGACGACACCGATGTCATTCCATTCCTGACGCCGCAGCGCGAACAGTTTCTGGAATACGATTTGACCCGAATGATCAACAATCTGGCCAATCCGAAGAAAAAGATTATCGCCCTCGTTGCCGGCATTCCGATCGCTTCCGATCCGCTGAAAAAATACAAAGCCTGGGCGCTTGTAGATCAACTGAAACAGTTTTTCGAGGTTCGTCCACAGGGCTTGTCGCCGAAGATTACCGACGACATTGATCTCGTGATGATCGTGCATCCATTTGGTCTTAGCCAACAATCCAAATACGCCATCGACCAGTACGTTCTGCGCGGCGGCAAGGCGATGATTTTCGTCGACCCCCACGCGGAAGAGGGCGCGCGCAGTAATCAGGCGTTGCGCCTTCCGGGCGGTTTCGGGTCAGATTTGCCGGAATTGTTCAAGGCCTGGGGGATAAAATACGATCCGAATA
>Ga0209403_10003235_pt1 | contig 18604 bp, 19 predicted proteins | sample ArcticOcean_MG_C_8_FD_187440 | JGI IMG/M metagenome (GOLD analysis project Ga0209403, IMG submission 187440) | Marine microbial communities from western Arctic Ocean - ArcticOcean_MG_CB11_86 (SPAdes) (version 2) | ecosystem: Environmental > Aquatic > Marine > Oceanic | place: Arctic Ocean... | reverse complement strand
AATAAGAAAAGAATAATTTGAAGAAATAATATATAATTTACTGGAAACATTTATTTTAATTACCATATAATAGGTTAAATGCAAAAAGTAGTAATTTATTCTGGCCCGATGTGCAATTACTGTTCAGCAGCAAAACACCTACTGTCTAAAAAAAAAGTTAATTATACTGAAATTAATGTTGCAACTGATCCACAAAAAATGCATGAAATGCAAGAAAAAACAAAGGGCGCAAGAACTATTCCACAAATTTTTATTGGGGAAACTTACGTAGGTGGATACAATGAATTAAAAGCTTTAGAAATTGCGGGTAAACTAAATTCACTTTTAGAAATATAGTTTCAAAGCCATCTTGGGTAAGGTAAATTTTTATCCATCAAAAATTTTTTATTAAATAATTTTCCTTGATATCTATCTGATTTATCACAAAGTATAGTTACAATATTTTTATTTGGACCCAACTCTTTAGCGAGCTGAATGGCGCCAGCAACATTGATCCCTGAGCTAGTTCCAAGACTAAGGCCTTCCTTTTCAATAAGATCAAACAAAACCATAAGTGCAGTAGTGTCGTCTATAGAGTAAGCATCATCGATCAAAGCTTTTTCAAAATTTTTTGTTTCTCTACTTGATCCTATTCCTTCTGTGATTGAGCTACCCTCACTCTTAAATTCTTTTGTTTTAATATAATTATAAAGACATGATCCTTTTGGGTCTGATAAATAAATTTTTATATTTTTGTTTTTTTCCTTAAGCGCGTTACTTACTCCCGCTATAGTACCTCCCGTCCCTGAAGCACAAATAAAGCCATCAATATTTCCCTCTGTTTGTTCCCAAATCTCTTTTCCGGTGTTCTCGTAGTGCCCTTTATAGTTTGCGGTATTATCAAATTGATTAGTCCAAACTACACCTTTGTTATTGGAACTTTTTAATTCTTCAGCAAGTCTCTGTGAATATTTTACATAATTATTTGGATCTTTGTATGGTTTTGCTGGAACTAAACGTAAATCAGCCCCAATATTTCGCAATGTATCTTTTTTTTCTTGTGATTGTGTATCTGGCATTACGATGACAGTTTTATATCCTCTTGCATTTCCAACTAAACATAAGCCTATACCAGTATTGCCAGCTGTACCTTCAACTATTGTTCCTCCTTTTGAAATTAATTTTTTATCTTCTGCATCTTTTATCAAAGCCCAAGCGGCTCTATCTTTAATAGAACCACCTGGATTCAAATATTCTGCTTTTCCATAAATATTACATCCTGTTAATTCAGATGGTCCACGCAACTTTATCAAAGGAGTGTTACCGATGCCTTCTATAAAATTATTTTGTATGTTTTTCATTTTTAATCTTTAATTTTTTCGTGATCTATACCGTAAGGTTTAAAAGAGATATCTGTTTCTGATTTAATATTAATATTTTTTGCTGGGATTCCAATCATAACTGCATTCTCAGGAACATCTTTAGTTACAACTGCATTTGCTCCAATCTTTGCATTTTTTCCAACAATTATAGGTCCCAATACTTGAGCTCCTGAGCCGACCACAACGTTGTCTTCTAATGTAGGGTGTCTTTTAACATTTCTTTGATTGTTTGAATTAATGCTTGGGGAAATGCCACCTAACGTCACCATATGATAAATTGTTACATTGTTTTTAATTTCAGATGTTTCTCCAATGACTACCCCCATACCATGGTCGATAAATAAATTTTTTCCTATTTTAGCTTTAGGATGAATTTCAATTCCAGTTAAAAATCTAGAAAATTGAGAAATTATTCTTGCTATTAGATCAAATTTAGCAACACAAAAAAAATTTGCAATTCTATGAAAAAAAACTGCTTTAACTCCAGGATAAGTTAAAATTATACTTAACTTAGATTTTGCAGCCGGATCTCTGTCAATTATTGATTGTAAATAATTTCCCATACATATTATATATAGTTACTTTTTTTAAAATTATAAGGCGTTATTTATTCTTTGGCACAAAAACTAAGCATAACCCATTATTGCAATATCTTTTACCTGTTGGCTTCGGACCATCATCAAAAATGTGACCATGGTGTCCTCCACATTTCTTACAATGATACTCTGTTCTAGCATAACCTAATAGATGATCTACTTTTTCTTCAAATACACCTGGTAGTGATTCAAAAAAAGATGGCCAACCAGATCCACTTTCATATTTTTTTTTTGATTCAAACAATTTAGCTCCACAAGAAACACACAGGTATTCTCCTTCTCTTTTTTCGTAGTTTAAAGGGCTTGAATTAGGTGACTCAGTTCCCTCTTTTAATAAAATATTCTTTTGTTCTGGTGTTAAGTGTTTAACCATTTTTAACTTTCCTTGATGATAAAAAAATTCCACCAATTATGAAAACAGCACCAAATAAATGGAAATTCATAAATTTTTCCTTAAATATTAATATAGCTAATACGGTGCTGAAAATTGGCATTAAGTGTAAAAATATACCCGATCTATTTGAACCAATTATTGCTATTCCTTTGATCCAACATATAAATGAAGCTAATCCAGGAAAAAGCACAACATAACCTAAAGTTAAAACAAAAGGTAAATTTATATTTAATTTAAATCCTAGAGACATTTCAATTAGATAAGCTGGCAATAATAGAATTAATCCAGCAGAAATTATAACTTCCAAAAGTGATGCTTGAGAAAGTTCAAATTTTTTTTTTCTTAGTAATGCTGAATACATTGCCCAAGAAAACATTGCAACAACCATCCATAAGTCGCCCTTGTTAAAATTTAGATTAATTAATTTATCTAAATCTGCTTTTGTTACAATTATCGCAACTCCTATTAATGAAAAAATAACTCCTATAATTTGGTAAATATTAGTTTTTTCAATCCTAAATATAGAGCTAAAAAAGATTATCATAACTGGGATAGTAGAAATCATTAAAACCCCACTAATTACCTGAGTAAAATTTAATGAATAATAAACTATTGAATTAAAAATAGTTATGCTGGTAATTCCTAAAATTAAAATAAGTTTTATATTTTGAAATATATGATTTTTTTTTTTAATAATTTCTTTAAGAGTAAATGGAGCTAGTATTAACCAAGCAAAAGACCATCTATAGAAATTTAAAGTAAATGGTGGGATTTCAAAAAGGCTTGCAGCTTTTCCGACAATAAAATTGCCTGACCAAAATAAAGTTGCTAATATAAGAAAAATATATGCGCTGTTGTTTTTTGAAATTAAATTACTTTCCATTAAAATCTTTTAGAATTGTAAGCAGATAAATCTAAATTCGTATTTTCGCCTGCCACTAATCCAGAAATAATTTTTCCCGATATGGCTCCTAAAGTCCATCCCAAATGATGGTGGCCAAAAGAATAAAATAAATTTTTATAGTTCTTCGATGGACCTAAGACTGGTAAAAAGTCAGGCAACGTAGGTCTGAAACCCAACCATTCATCTTGGTGCTCTTTGAGTTGAGGCAATAGATATTTGGCGTTGTTTACTAAGTTTAAAATTCTTTTTTTACTTGGGGGATTTTTTAAACCTCCAAATTCAACAGTTCCTACTACTCTTAATCCTTGTTCCATAGGCGTTATACCAAAGCCTCTATTTAGAAATATAACTGGTCTAGACAGTAAATGATCATAGCCTTTAAAATGAACATGATATCCTCTTTCAGTTTCTAATGGGATTTTTTCATCAAATTGATCAGTTAGTTTTTTTGAAAATGCTCCACATGCAATAACAGCTTTATCAAAATTATAAAATTTTAAATCAGTTTTTATAATTGGCTTATCATCTGGTGTAAAACTAATTGACTGAACATTTTGTTTTTCAAACAATCCTCCTTTTTTTAAAAATAATTCAAATAGTTTTAATAATATTTTTTTTGGATTTCTTGCATGTTTTGCATCTGAATATAATGCTCCGGCATGGTAAACTTTTTTTATATGCGGCTCAAGATCATGAATCTCATGAGGAGTAAGTAGTTGTTGTTTAACACCTAATTCATTTCTAATTTTAATTTCTAACTCTCTACTTTTTAAATCTTTTTCGGTCCAAAAATACAAAATTCCTTTATTCTCAATTAATTTGGAAACATCAATATCTTTAAAAAGCTCATCATATGCTGGCAAAGCTAAATCTAAAATTTGATGCATATATTTTGCTGTGTGCATCATTTTTTTTTTGCTACAATTTTTTATAAACTTTAAAAACCACGGAATCATCTTTGGTACATAGTTCCATTTTAAAGCCAGTGGACCTTTCGAGTTTAATAACATTGAGGGTATATCCCCTAGTATATCTGGTCTATTAATTGGTACAGATGCATAAGGAGAGAAATGCCCTGCGTTACCATATGATGCAGATTCTTTTCCTGGGTCCTCTCTATCTATGAGAGTTACTTTAAAACCTTTTTTAATTAGATTAAGTGAAATACAAACGCCCTGTATGCCAGCACCAATTACTCCCACCGAAGATTTAAACTTTTTATCTTCATTCATTTTAAGATTTATATATTTTTTTAGAGATAAAAGTGAGGTGACAGTTTATACAGCTTCTTTACGTGCTGGTATTGGAATTACTTTTTCTTTTCTTGGTATGCTTCTCTCAACAATTTCTTCTATAGCTATATCTTCTTCTGTATTAGCTTTGCCGTTGTTTAACCTTTTAATATAACCATCTATGTCCGCACCCTCTTCTGTTTTTAATGTATTTCTAAAATAAACATCTCCTTTGATTACAGCATTTTTTCCAATTATTATTGTATCTGCCATTATTTTTCCTTCAACATGTCCGTTTATTTCTACAGTCTTGGCTTCTAGAGATCCTCTAAGTGAACCACTTTCTTTTATTATTATTTCCGAAACAAAAACATTTCCATTAATAAGTCCCGCCACATCAACTGAACCGGAAGATCTAAAGTCTCCCTCTATTTGTAAAGTTTCTCCAACAAGCGATCTTCCACTATGATTAAGTGTTTTGGATTCTGATTGCGCAAAGTTTTTAAACATATATCATTTAAGCACAAACATTATAAATGAACAATAAAATATATGATTATTTACGTATTATAATTTCAATCAGAGGTTGCTTTAATTAAAACTTATTCTTATGTGTCTGTGTCTCCATATATTTTACAGCTCATAGCAATGCTAAAACCAACCATCATTGAAAGCATTGAAGACCCCCCATAAGATATTATTGGCAGTGGGGCCCCAACAATTGGTAATAATCCTAATACCATCATCATATTTACAGCAACATATATAAAAAAAGCAGTAGCAAAACTAAAACAATAAAGTTTTGCAAAGTTATTTTTAGACAATATCCCAATATTGATAATTCTATAAATTATTAATGCATAGATTATTAGTAGTGAAATCGATCCAATAAATCCAAATTCTTCGGAAAACAATGTAAAAATAAAATCTGTATGCTTTTCGGGTAAATAATCTAAATAACTTTGGCTTCCTTGTAAAAATCCTTTTCCTGAAATTCCACCCGAACCCACTGCAATTTTAGACTGGATTATTTGGTAGCCAGCACCCAAAGGATCTTTTTCAGGATTTAAAAAAGTTAATATTCGTAATTTTTGATAAGGCTTTAAGAAAGAAATAACCACTGGCAGCAAACAAGTAAATGTAATAAATGAAAACATAAAATACTTCATCCTAAAACCAGCCAACCAAATCACTGAAATACCGCCAGCGGCTACTAACATTGATGTGCCGAGATCAGGCTGAATAACAATTAAAGAAACGGGAATTAATAAAGCAAACATTGGTATAATCATATATTGAATACTACTTACTTCATTAGTGGGAACTTTATTGTAGTATCTCGATAAAAAAACAATTAATGATATTTTCATTAACTCAGATGGTTGAAGATTAAAAACAAATAAATTAATCCAACGTTTTGAATCTGAGGCAGCCACACCAAATAGGTTGACAGCCAATAATAATATTAAAACTAATGCATAAAACCAATAAGCAGATTTTATCCAAAAATTGATACTGAAAAAAGAAAAAAATATAAAAAATGAAAAGAAAACACAAAACCTATAAATATGACTTTGTGTATAATAATTAAAATTTCCTCTCTCTGTAGAATACATTGCAAAAAAACTTATTATTCCTAGTAAAAAAATAAAAAATAATAAGTAAAAATCTATAGATAAAAATTTTTCCTTAAACCCTTTGTTGCTACCTCTTATATAATTCATACTCATAATTTAAGCTTCTTGAAATAAATCTAGTTGATATTTTTTTCTTAACTCGTGTCTCACTAAAATTTTTTTTATTAATTTTTTTGCTAGTGGAGCGGCTCCTGAGCTTCCCGAGCCACCATGCTCTATAATAACGCTGATTGCATATCTTGGATTTTTATATGGAGCAAATGCAGTAAAAAGTGCGTGGTCTCTTTTTTTATAAGGTAAGTCGCTATTTTTTAAATTTAATTTTCTTTCTTCTGCTGATATTGCGCGTATCTGTGATGTTCCTGTTTTTCCTGCATAAATAAATTTAGATTTAACATGTCTTGATCTATATGAGGTTCCAAGAGGTTCGTTTGTAGCACCGTACATAGCGTCAAGTACAATTTGAATATTCTTTTTATTTTTAAATAATTTTTTTAAATTTTTATTAGGTAAATCAAGATTATTTTTTTTTAAATAAAACTCTCTCCTCCATGAATCTATGATTGGTTGCAGCGCATATCTATCATCAATAATTCTTGGTTTTATTTCGTACCCTCCATTAGCTAATTGGGCCATCATTAAACATAATTGTAATGGTGTAGATTGAAAATAACCCTGACCAATTCCACTTATTAATGTTTCTCCTAAAACCCATCCTCTTCCAATTTTTTTTAATTTCCACTTTGTGTCTGGAACAAGACCTTCTTTTTCTTCAAAAAAAGAATTTAAAACTGTTTTTCCAAGGCCAAAATTTTTTGCTGTGATTGACATTCTATCAATACCCAGCCGTCTTGATATTTCATAAAAATACGTATCACAAGATTGTTTGATGGCGCTTCTTAAATTCATGTATCCATGTCCCTTTTTTTTCCAGCAGTGATATTTTGTGCCATAAAGCTCAATACTACCTGTGCACTGAACAGTAAAATTAGGTTTAATTATATTGTTTTCTAAAGCTGACAGGGCAACGATTGGTTTAATTGTTGAGCCGGGAGGATATAGTCCAGCCATGGACTTATTTATTAATGGTTTTCTGTCGTTTTTAATTAAATCATTCCATTGTTTTTTATTAATTCCATGCACAAATTGATTTGGATCAAATGTTGGGCTCGAAACCATTGCAACGATATCTCCTGTGAATATATCCATTACACAGATTGATCCGCTACTACCTTTAAGTAAATCATTGGAAAATTGTTGTATCTCAATATCTATTGTTGTTTTAAAATTTCTGCCTTTCACACCTTGAATAAATTTTAATTCTTTAATCCTTTTGCCGAAGGCATTAACTTCAAATCGTTGTAATCCTGGTTTTCCAATAATTTCTTCATTTAAAGATTTCTCTAAACCATTTTTTCCTGTTTTTAACCCCGGAACATTAATATCTCTTAATAATTGGCTATTTTTTAAATCTTTGGCGCTAACATCCGAAACATAACCAACTAAATGTGCAGAAGATCCATCTTTTAAATACTCTCTTGCTACAGCCACGATTGGTTTTATTCCTTGTACTTCATGTAAAAATAAATTTACTTTAGAGAACTCTGACCAAGTTAAATTATCCGAAATTATTATGGGTTCCCAAGGTTTTCTTTTTTTTAACTTTTTTAATAGACCTTTTTTTCTATTTTCGTTAAAATTAATCAATTTTGACATCTTAAAAAATAGCTCTTCTAGATTTGGAACATCTTCAGGGATCATATGTAGTTGATAAACTTGTGTATTTTTTGCTATTTCATTTCCAAAGAAGTCTTCTATAATTCCTCTTTGTGGTGGAACCTTCCATTCTCTTAACCTATTTTTATCAGATAGAGATTTGTATTTAATATTTTCAGAAATTTGTAAATAAAACAATCTAGAAATAATTCCAAAAAAAACAGCTGTTTTCATTATCGACAATAAAAACATTCTTCTTGAAATTAACTTCGACTTGTTTTGAAATGTTTCAGTAAATTGCATTTATTTATTATGATTTCATAAATCTTAATAATATTGAAAAAATAACCCATAAAACTGGGTAAAAAATAAAAGTAAATATAGAATTTTTAAATAAACTTATATAATCAATTGAAAAATCTAAAAGATGTAAAACAATAAAATAAACAAAATTTGCAAACAACAATGCTGGTATAAAGGTTAGCCAATCATTAATTAAGTTTATTCTTACAGTTACAGCTCTTGCATATGCTGCTACCGCAGAAACAATTAATAAAGATAATGCTGTAGCTCCTATAGGAAGGCCAAAAATTACATCTGTAATTATACCAGACAAAAATATAAAACCATACCCTATTGTTCTAGGTTGTTTTAAAACCCAATAATAAATTAAAATATAATGGATATTTACAGTGAAAAAATTTAGGTGTATTACAGAATTTCCACTTAACGAAATATAAAAAAGTAATAGAAGTGGTATTAGCTCTATAATCCTAAAGCTGAAATTTTTAAATACTGAAATCATAAAATTTATTTACTATTGATTTTCTCCAAATTAATATTAACAAACGTTACTTGATTTAAATCAGAAAATAATGAAACTGATATATTGTTTTTATCTTTAATTTTTATTTCACCGATTGGAATTCCTGGTGAAAAAATTCCTTCTTTACCAGATGTGTAGACCTTGTCTCCATTTTTAATATTATGATTTTCTGGCAAATATTCTAAAACAGCACCATTTTTTCCTTTCCCACCCAATATTGCGTGATGGCCAGCAGGCTCGGTTATTACAGGTATTTTGCTATTTAAATCAGAAATTAATAAAACGCGTGACGAAAAAAAATTAACATCGACAATTCTGCCTATAAAGTTTGAGCCATCTAATACCGCCATCCCATTTTTAATTTTTTTATTACTTCCCAAGTTAATAACAAACGAATTTAAGTAAGGGCTTTCTTTATCCAACAATACTCTTGCACTAATTAAATTTGTTATAGATAGTTCTTGTTCATCAATTAATCTTCTAAGCTGCGTGTTTTCTAATTTTAAATAGTCGGAATTAAAAATATTTTTTTTTAAAGATATATTTTCTTTTTTTAAATCATCGTAGTTTTTATAAAGGTTTATGTGATTTTTTACAAAACCTATAGTCGAACCGATTCCTTTTGATGGATATGAAACAAATATTGATCCTCGATATATTACATCTTTAACAAATGATCTAAAATAATTAATTGGTTTTACTTCAAATTTTTCAAATAATAATAAGACCAACGAAAGGACTACAAGCGCAAAAATTGAAAATCTTTGTTGAGTTTCCTTTCTTAAAAAGGCAGATCTTATTGCTATACTAAAATCATCTCGACTTGTTTCCATATTAAATTAGTACAAGAACTATTAACTTATCAACATTGTAGAGAATGTTTGCTCGTCATCTAATGCTTTTCCAGTTCCTAATGCAACGCATGACAATGGATCTTCTGCTATTACAACTGGCAAACCTGTTTCTTTTGAAATAAGTTTATTTATATTTTTCAGAAGAGCTCCTCCACCAGTTAGAACTAAACCCATATCAACCAAATCTGCAGATAATTCAGGTGGAGTTCTTTCTAAAGCATCTTTGATACCACCAAGAATTTGGGTAAGTACTGGTTTTAAAGCTTCGGCAGTATCCTCTTCTCTTAAAGTTATTTCTTTAGGTGTACCAGATCGTATATCTCTACCTTTCATTAAGTAAGTATTATTACTAGTAGGCATAGCAGTCCCTATTTCTTTTTTTATCTTTTCTGCGCTAGCTTCTCCCACTAATAAATTAAACGTTTTTCTCATATAACTTATAATTGCAGCGTCCATCGCATCCCCTGCTATTCTAAGTGAATTAGCGTAAACAACTCCACCTAATGATAAAACTGCAATCTCTGTTGTTCCTCCACCAATATCCACTACCATTGAACCTGTGGCCTCAGAAATGGGAAGCCCAGCACCTATTGCGGCGGCTATTGGTTCTTCAATTAATTGAACTTTTCTAGCTCCAGCAGCTAAAGCTGAATCTTGAATTGCTTTTCTTTCAACAGGAGTTGAGCCAGTTGGCACACAAATTAATATTCTTGGGCTTGCAAAAGCTCTTCCTTTATGAACTTTTTTGATGAAATGTTTAATCATTTCTTCGGTTACTATAAAGTCTGCTATAACCCCATCTCTTAACGGTCTTACTGCAGATATATTTCCTGGAGTTCTACCCAACATTGTTTTAGCTTCATCTCCTACTGCTAATACTGATTTTTTTCCTTTATCTTCAATTATTGCAACAACAGATGGTTCGTTTAAAACTATTCCTTGGTCTTTAATAAATACTAAAGTATTGGCCGTACCTAAATCTATAGCCATATCAGTTGTCCAGATTTGACTAAATTTTTTAAAAAAATTAAACATTTATATACCTTTCATTTTTTTTTCCCCATATTCTTCTGGGGCTATTTTGTTTCTTTTAATTATCATCTTATTTAAAGCGCTTAAATAAGCATTGGCAGAAGCAACGAGAGTATCAGTATCAGCTGCTTGTCCAACAGTTGTTTTGCCTTTTTCTTCTATTCTTACACTCACAGTAGCCTGGGCATCTGTTCCCTCGGTAACAGCATGAACCTGGTACAATTGAAGTTTAACTTCGTGAGGGTACAATTTTTTTATACATTTAAAAATAGCGTCTACTGGACCATCTCCTGTTTCTGATGTTTTTTTAATCTCACCATAAACATCTAAAGTCATATCAGCTCTTTGAGGCTCTCCTGTTCCAGCAAAAACTTTTAAAGATTTCAAATTAATTACATTATTGTCTGTGATTAAACTTTCATCAACTAACGCTGCTATATCATCATCATAAACGTGTTTTTTTTTATCAGCTAGAATTTTAAATTTTCCAAAAGCAGTTTGTATAACATCATCTGTGACACCCACATAACCAAGATCGGTCAGTTTTTCTTTAAACGCATGTCTTCCAGAATGCTTTCCCATCACTAAAGATGTTTGTTTAACTCCAACACTTTCAGGTGTCATAATTTCATAAGTATTTCTGTTTTTTAACATGCCATCCTGATGAATTCCTGCTTCATGAGCAAATGCATTTTTTCCCACAATAGCTTTGTTAAATTGAACTGGAAAAGTTGCATTTGAAACGACTTTTGAAGCTTTACTTAATAAAGTGGTATTAATTCCTGTTTTGTATGGCATTAAATCATTTCTTGTTTTTATTGCCATGACAATTTCTTCAAGAGATGCATTTCCAGCTCTCTCACCAATTCCATTAATTGTACATTCAACTTGTCTTGCTCCAGCCGAAACTCCCGCTAAAGAGTTTGCAACAGCTAAACCTAAATCATTATGACAGTGCACAGATATCGTAGCTTTATCAATATTTGGTACTTTATTTTTTAAGCTTGTAATAATTTTGGTAAATTCTGAAGGAATTGTATAACCAACTGTATCAGGAATATTAATTGTTTTAGCTCCACATTTAATTGCAAGCTCTACTGTTTTACACATATAATCCATATCAGTTCTAGTGCCATCCTCACATGACCATTCAACATCATCAGTAAACTTCCTAGCATAAGTAACGTGCTCTTTAATAGACTCGTACACTTGTTCTGGAGATTTATTTAACTTGTGCTTCATATGTAGTGGACTTGTTGAAATAAAAGTATGTATTCTGAATCTTGGAGCGGCTTTTAATGCTTCATAACAAGCATCAATATCTTTTTTAGAATGTCTTGAAAGTCCACAGGGAATTGAATTTTTTAAAATTTTACTTATTGCTGCCACAGCTTCAAAATCTCCAGGTGATGCAATTGGAAATCCTGCTTCTATAATATCGACTCCCATTTCATCAAAAACTCTTGAGATTTGAGTTTTTTCTTCTAAACTCATAGATGCTCCTGGTGATTGTTCACCATCTCGCATTGTAGTATCAAATATATAAACCTTATTTTTATCTTCGGACATCATCCTTTTAACCAAGTTTTGGTTTTGAAATATTAATTTTTTAAAAGATTATGTTACAACCAAAGCGAGTTATGTGCAAAAGGTTTGTTGTTTTAAATAACTAAAGTGGGTCTAAAATTATTTTTGAAACAAAAAATTAACGAAATTTGCTAATTTTTGTCCTTATCAACTAATTTATTTTTACCAATCCAAGGCATCATAGTTCTAAGTTCCGCTCCAACTTTTTCAATCGAATGCTCAGCTAAATCTTTTCTCGTCTTTAGAAATTTTTTTTGTCCATTTTTACACTCATCTATCCAATTTTTGGTAAATTTCCCTGATTGAATATCAGTTAATACTTCTTTCATTCTTTTTTTTGTCTCTACTTTGTTGACGATTCTTGGGCCTGAAACATATTCCCCATATTCTGCTGTATTTGAAATAGAATAATTCATATTTGCAATTCCACCTTCATAAATTAAATCTACTATTAATTTTACTTCATGCACAGTTTCAAAATATGCCATTTCTGGTTCATACCCTGCTTCTACTAAGGTTTCATATCCATTTTTAATTAACTCAACTAACCCACCACACAAAACAGTCTGTTCACCAAACAAATCAGTCTCGACTTCATCCTTAAAAGTTGTTTCTATAATTCCTGATCTTCCTCCTCCGACTGCAGAAGCGTATGACATCGCTAGATCTCTTGCGCCTCCAGAACCATTCTGGTGAACAGCAAACAAACAAGGTACTCCTCCACCTTTTTCGTATTCACTTCTAACAAGATGACCCGGTCCTTTGGGAGCAACCATAAAAACATCTAAATCTTTTCTTGCATTAATAAGATCATAATGAATATTTAAACCATGAGCAAAAGCTATACTTGTTCCTTCTTTAACTCTTTGCTCAATATGATTTTTGTATATTGATGCTTGCAATTCATCAGGTGTTAAAATCATAACCACATCAGCCCATTCCGCAGCATCAGATAAATTCATAACTTTGAGTCCTTTTGATTCAGCTTTAACTTTACTTGACGATCCATCTCTAAGCGCAACTACCACTTCTTTAACACCGCTATCTTTTAAATTAAGAGCATGTGCATGGCCTTGACTACCATAACCAAAAATTGCTACCTTTTTTTCTTTGATCAAATTTACATTTGTATCTTTTTCATAAAACATTCTCATAAATTATCCTTTATTGTTGTTTATAAACTTCTGAACCTTTAGTCATAGCTACCACTCCTGTCCTAGATGTGCTAGCTAAGCCTAGTGGTTGTAATTTTTTTACCAATTCATCAATTTCTTTCTTTAAAGCAGAAATTTCAAGCACAAGTGATTTTTCTGTTTTATCCAAAATTGTATATTTATATTTTTTACATAATTTCCTAGCTTTTTCTAGCTTAGCTTTTGAGGAAACTACCTTTAATAATGCCATTTCTCTTAAAATAGTTTTTTTATTTTTTGGAAAATCTGCAACTTTATGTACGGGTATGAGTTTTCCTAGTTGTAATTTTATTTGTTGTATCACCTGAAATGTACCTGATGTAGCAATAGTAATTCGTGAAATATTTTTTTTTTTATCTACTTTTGCCACAGTAAGTGAGTCGATATTATAACCTCTACCAGAAAATAGACCTACCACGCGAGCCAGAACACCAGCTTCATTATCAACCCAGACCACAATAATATGATTTTCAACTTTTTCTTTTTTAGTTGAAAAGCTATATGCAGATTTCTCCATAACTAAACTAAAACTTTACCTTCCTCAGAAATTTTATCTTCTTTATCTTTATCACCTAATAACATTTGGTTATGAGGTTTTCCAGATGGTATCATTGGATAACAATTCTCCATCTTGTCAACAACACAATCAAAAATGACAGGTTTATTAACTGCTAGCATTTCAGCTATTTTTTCATCTAGCTCCTCAGGTTTGTTTGCTCTTAAACCCACGCAACCATACGCTTCTGCTAATTTTACAAAATCTGGTAATGCAGCCGTATAACTCTCTGAATAGTTTTTTTCATGTAATAATTCTTGCCACTGCCTAACCATTCCCATGTATTGGTTATTAAGTATAAATATTTTAATTGGTAAATTATACTGAACAGCTGTAGACATTTCTTGCATAGTCATTAAAACTGAAGCTTCTCCAGCAATATCTATAACTAATTTTTCAGGATTTGCTACTTGAACACCAATTGCAGCAGGTAATCCATATCCCATCGTTCCAAGACCCCCTGATGTCATCCACCTATTTGGTTTATTAAATTTATAATGTTGCGCTGCCCACATTTGATGTTGACCAACCTCTGTTGTTATAAAAGCATCTTGAGCTTTGGTAAGTTCATAAAGTCTTTGAACAGCGTGCTGTGGTTTTATTACTTTTTTGCTATTTACAAAACCAAGAGAATTTTTTTTTCTCCAGACTTCAATTTGTTTCCACCATGAAGATATTTTTTGTTTATTAGATTCAGCAAAATTTGGATATTTTTCTTTAATACTTGAAATTAATTTTTTTAAAACAAGCTTAACATCTCCAACAATAGCTAAGTCAACGTTAACATTTTTATTTATAGACGAGGGGTCAATATCGATATGAATTTTTTTTGACTCTGGAGAAAATTCATCAATTTTACCTGTTATTCTGTCGTCAAAGCGCGCGCCTATGTTTATCATTAAATCACAATCATGCATTGCATTATTTGCTTCGTAAGTACCATGCATTCCTAACATTCCTAAAAACTGATTATCACTTCCTGGAAAAGCTCCTAGGCCTTGTAGTGTAGATGTAATTGGAAATCTTGTAATAGAAACAAGCTCACGAAGAAGTTCTGTTGCCTTTGGTCCAGAATTAATTACTCCACCACCTGTATAAAATATAGGTTTTGAAGATTTTTTAATAAGTTCGACCGCTTTTTTAATACTATTATCTTCTCCGTTAAGTTTGATATTTAATTTTTTCTCTTGTTTTTTTAACGCCTTAACTTGTGTGTATTTTCCTTTTTTAAATTGAATGTCTTTAGGTATATCTACCAATACAGGTCCCGGCCTACCAGTTGTGGCAACTAAAAACGCTTTATGTAAAATTGATGAAAGTTTATTAACATCTTTAACTAACCAATTATGTTTAGTGCAAGGTCGTGTAATACCTGTTGTGTCACATTCTTGAAATGCATCAGTCCCAATAAGATGAGTGGGCACTTGCCCAGAGATACAAACTAATGGAACGGAATCCATATAAGCATCAGTTAAAGCTGTAACAGCATTTGTTGCCCCAGGCCCTGAAGTAACAAGTAGTACGCCTGGCTTTCCTGATGATCTCGCATAACCTTCTGCTGCATGGCCAGCTCCTTGTTCATGTCTAACTAAAATATGTTTTATTTTTGGATGGTTTTTTAATTCGTCATATATTGGTAAAACGGCTCCCCCAGGATAACCAAAGATATGATTAACACCTTGGTCTTTTAAAACTTGAAAAACCATTTCTGCCCCACTCATTAAATTTACCATAAGGGTTAATCTAACTGAGTTTTAATTATGGTCAAGTTTTAGGATATTTTATTAAGGGCTTTTTTATATAAATCATTAATATTTGGAGAATAAATCATATCCCAAGATTTCATATGACCTCTTGCCCAAGTAAATTGTCTTTTAGCATATTGTCTAGTTTTGATTTTAATTAACTCTTTAGCCTCTATTATTGTGATTTTTCCTCTTAGATAATCTCTTATTTCTTTAATTCCAATTATTTTATTTGAAGAAAGCTCTCTATATACATTCATTTTTATAAAATATTTTACTTCTGCAATAGCACCTTCTTTAAAAATTTTTTCTACTCTTTTTTCTATTTTTTTATGTAATATTTCTTTAGGTGGATTGATAAATATTTTTTTAAAAATTTTACTATTATATTTTGGCTTCGTGTTTTTAATAAAATTATATAATGATTTATTTGTAAACTTCTTTACTTCATAAGTTCTCATAGATCTTTGTACGTCAGAAGATAAAATAAATTTTTCAGCTAAAGGATCTAATTTAATTAATCTTTTAAAAAATTCCTTTTGTCCTATTTTGTTGTGTAGCTGTCTAATTTCTGTTCTAATTTTTTCGGGTATATCTGGAATTTTAACTAAACCATCTGTTAAAGCTTTAAAATATAAACCTGAGCCACCAACAATAATCGGTATTTTTCCTGTATTCCAATGCTCTATAATTTTTTCTTCCACCATATTAAGCCAATGTCCTGTAGAAAATTTTTTTTTTACTGAATTAAATCCATACAAATGATGATTTATAATTTTCATATCTTTTAAATTTGGCCTTGAAGTTAAAACAGAAAACTCCTTATAAATTTGCATACTATCTGCATTTATAATTTCTCCATTATAATTTTTTGCTAATTTAATGCCCAATTCAGATTTACCGGAAGACGTGGGGCCGGCTAGTAATATTATTTTTTTTTGCTTATTCATTTAAAGCTTTAAATAATAAACTTATTTCAATTTTACAGTTATATAAGATCTCTGGTTGCTTGAATTGTAAATTGCTAGATAAAGAGTTTGTGCACCTTTATTAATTACTTCTTTGATTAAGCTATTAAATTGATTTACATCTTTAACACGTTTTTTTTGTAATTCTACAATAATATCATTAACAGAAACCATAATTAAAGGGCTTCCACTTAATATTTCAGTTACCACTACTCCAGTTGTTTCTTTTGGTAAATCTCTTTTTTTTATATCTTCCTTATTTAAATTTCTTATAGATATTTTTAAATCATCTATTGTAAAATATTTACTTGTGTCTGGTTTAGTTTCTTTTTCTGCTTTAAACTCCTTAGAAGATTCTAGTCTACCTACTAAAAGTCTTTTTGAAATTAGCTTTTGATTTCTCCAAATTTTTAAAGTAACTTTTTTTCCAACTTTTGTTTGAGCCACTAACTTAGGTAGAGCTCTCATTGTGTCAATTATTTGTTCATCAAATTCTAAAATAATATCTCCAGCTTTTATACCCGCTTTATCAGCTGGACTATTTTTAGAAACACTTGCTACTAATGCTCCCTCTGGTTTTTTTAATTTTTCTACATTTGCAATTTCTTGAGTTACTTCTTGAATTCTTACACCAAGCCATCCTCTTTTAGTTTCGCCAAATTTAATAAGTTGATTAATAACTCTGGATGCCGAGTTTGATGGGATTGCAAAACCTATACCTATTGATCCCGAAGATCCTGGTGCTATGATAGCCGTATTAATTCCAATAACTTCACCTTCAAGATTAAAAAGTGGCCCACCAGAATTTCCTTGGTTTATTGAAGCATCAGTTTGAATAAAATCGTCATATCTAGTTAATCCTATATCTCGATTTCTAGAAGAAATTATACCTGATGTAACTGTGCCCCCAAAACCAAAAGGGTTTCCAATTGCTACAACCCAATCTCCTACACGAGCTTTATCAGAATTGCCAAACTCAACTGGTATAAACAATTCTTCAGATTCTATTTTTAAAACAGCTAAATCCATATAAGGATCGGTACCCAAAACTTTTGCTTTATATTCTGTTGAACCGTTAACACTTACAAAAATATCTTCTGCTCCTTGAATGACATGGTTGTTTGTAACCACCAGTCCTTCTTTACCTATAATAAAACCAGACCCGAGTGCTGTTGCTTTTCTTTCTGTTGGTTGGTTAAATTCTTTAAACATGTCCTCAAAAGGTGACCCTGGAGGAAATTGGAATGGAAATGGGTTAGTGGCAGCTTTAATAGTTTGAGTGCTTGATATATTTACAACAGATGGCATTAATTTCTCTGCTAGGTCTGCAAATGAGTATGGCATTGTTTTGCCGTGAGCTAATGAAAAAGGAAGATTTAGAAGAAAAATAATTATAACGAAATTCAATATATTTTTATAAATTTTCATTACTCTATCTTTTAAAAAACCAAACAATTAAAAAACCCACTAAAGCAAAAAAAAAACCTGTAGCTCTTAATTGATTTGATGATAATGTTTCAATTCGTCTAAGCATATTTTTCATTTTTGATGGAAATAAGGCATATAAAATACCCTCAATAAACAGCAAGAGACCAACCGCTATTATAAGTTCTTTCATTAAATTATTTATTAATTATTACTAATTCCTGACTTACCAAAAAATTTAAAGAAATCACTATCTGGAGATAAAATTAAAGAAGTTTCTCCACCTATTAAGGCTTTTTCATAAGCTTGCATCGCTCTATAAAAACTAAAAAATTGAGGATCTCTTCCAAAAGCATCTGCAAATATTTTGTTTCTTTGGCCATCTCCTTCACCTTTCATAATTTCAGATTGTTTTTTTGCATTTGCTAAAAGCACTGTAACTTCTTTATCTGCTGTAGATGTAATTGTCACCGCCATCTCAGCACCTCTGGCTCTAAATTCTTTTGCTTCTCTTTGTCTTTCAGTTTGCATTCTTTTGTATATAGCTTCACTGTTTGCTTGAGGTAAATCTGCTCTTT
>Ga0209403_10003232_pt1 | contig 18614 bp, 19 predicted proteins | sample ArcticOcean_MG_C_8_FD_187440 | JGI IMG/M metagenome (GOLD analysis project Ga0209403, IMG submission 187440) | Marine microbial communities from western Arctic Ocean - ArcticOcean_MG_CB11_86 (SPAdes) (version 2) | ecosystem: Environmental > Aquatic > Marine > Oceanic | place: Arctic Ocean... | reverse complement strand
ATTACCGGTCTCCGGATCAAGGCTGTGCGGTTCCAACCAACCGCGATGTTTGTCCACGGCCGCGCGCGTCGCATCCGGATACATTTCCAGCGGATCGCGGTAGACCCCCTGCCACTCCATCACGCCGCCGATATTGACGTTTCCGATTGCCAGTTCTGACACTTGCCCCTCCCGATCTGCTCTGACCGGCAATCTAACAGATATACGTGTCAAAGGATTGCAGATACGGTTTTGCGACAAATAATAACGTGGGGAAAGCAGGATGAGAAAATATCTTACTGTCGCCGGCGTATGGCTGGCGATGTCGGCATCCCAGGTGATGGCCGAAACGCTGCTGGAACGCGGCACCTATCTGATGCAGGGCATCTCAGGCTGCGGCAACTGCCATACGGCCAAGGGCGGACCGATGGCAAAACATGAGTTGGCCGGCGGTTTTGCGATGAAGAAAGGCCCGATCGACGCGATCACGCCGAACCTGACCCCCATAAGGGAACCGGTACCGGCAGCTGGACCGATGCCCAATTGATGGTCACGATCCGTAACGGCAAACGCCCCGACGACTCGTAGATCGGCCCACCCATGCCATTTGATATATACCGGGGTCTATCCGACAGGGACACAAAGGCGATCCTCGCCTAACCACCCTATGCCACGATCCTGATCTTTTTCTCAGGCAAACAACACTTGCTGCCTGCCTCATCATGAAATTTCCCATAGCGGACATGGTGAGGATTTTGCGCGCCTAGCCGTCCGCGTGCGCGTGCCTCGAGAGACAGCGCACGCGGACTGGGCCACGATTTATTGGCTCAGGATTTTTTCTTGGTGTAGATGCCCTTGAGGCCCTTCAAGACTTCGGGCGTCACCGCGTCGAAACCCTTGGCGATTTCGGTCCTAATCTCTTTCGCCGATTTGGGTGAGAACTCGATCCCGCGCTTCAAGATATCGGCCTTGGTGCGAGGATCGGCTATCATGTCGGCGAACGCTTTGGTGAGGATAGCGACGATTTTCTTGGGCGTACCGGGCGGTACGTAGAACGCTTGGCCGACCTCGAAATTCATGCCGATAACATCATACATCTTCTGTTCGACCGAGCCGTCCTTCAGCATATCGCGGAGGTGAGGAACACCCTTCATCAGAGGATCACGCGGTCCCGTGGCGATCACCGCAACCACCTTTTTCTGAGGGAGCCATGTGGGGCGGACGCCTGTGAACCCTGACCGAAAATTCCAGCGACCCTGGGTTTCTTCGCGCTCGACTGACAAGTTTAGGGCTCCGCCACCCTTATAACCGTATATCAACTTCATTTTGGTGCCGAGGAGGGAGTTGATCATGCGTGGGACCACCGAACCTCCCGATGAAAACCCGGTGGTTGCTATGGTCGTCTGCTTGTCCTTCAGCTGCTGCAAGGTGGTGATGCCGGATGTATGCCACATCCAGATCCCGGAAGACCGCGCTGCCACGGCGCCCAGCCAGTTGAACTCGCGGGCGTTGAATTTGACATTACGCACCAGCGGCGTGGTGATCGTGCCGGGAGCGATCATGGCGATAACCGATCCGTTCTTTGGCGCAACCTTTGCCATATAGGCGGCTGACTTGGCGCCGCCGCCGCCGGGACGGTTTTGTATCACGGTTTTCGGTTGACCCGGGATATGGCGGCCGATATTCCGCTGCACGATCTGGCAGTAGACATGATAGGTACCACCGGAACCGGAGGGAACCTGAACGATGATGGTCTTGCCCTCGAAATACGGTGCCGCCGCGACGGGCTGGCTCAAAACACCCACGGCTGTAATTACCGCCGCTAGGGTGGTGGTGACGTGTCTGTTGATTAGGTAAGTCATTTAGCCCTCCCTGTTTAGTTGTTTCGTTTGTCTTCGGTTCAGATTCGGGCCAGTTACTTTCTACAGCCCACCGACTGTCGGTAAATGTGAGAGTATATTTAGCGCCGATCGAGTGGGACGTTGCAAGAACAATATATGGAATAGCCCCTCGGTGAGATGGGGCACATCGTATTGTTGTGGCGATACCTGTTTGCCGCCCGCAGGTGGGAATGGCCTTTCCAAGTTGCACGGTGAGGCTATGGCCGCTTAACATCTACCCATGCAGGAGGGAAAATTTGTTATCTCGGGGTCCAACAGATTTTGAATTCCGCGCGTCTACCAGTTACGCCAAACGCGGCAACGTTCATTTTATTACAATAGAAAATTATATAGCTGGCTGCTCGAGATAAACATGGTTGGCATCATGATCCACCGGTCGCCTTACTTTCAGTTAATCGGGCTTAATATGTGTGGCGTGATTTTCAGCGTACCAGTCTGAAATATCTTGGCGTTTTGGAAACCAAACGCCCTCTATATCCTTTACATAGGAGATGAATTCCCGAAGCGCCTTGACCGCAAATCCGCGACCCATAACGTGTGGATGCAGGCCGATATTCATCATCCGGCCGCTCGTAGCGCTTTCTTCGTACAGAATGTCGAACTCGTCGCGGAACCGTTCGAACGCGCCCGACGCCGCCATCGCCCCGCGCGAAAACACCGCAAAATCGTTTATGTCGTTCGAATAGGGAATCTGGACCAACGGCCCGTGACGGGTGCGCATCATGTAGGGCTGATCGTCATTCAGATAACACGCCATGAAATCGAACCCGAGCTCCTTCAGCAGATGCGGCGTCTCGTGCGTCGAGCGCAGTGACGAGGACAGCCATCCGCGCGGCGGTCGACCAATAACGCCCTCGTAGGCTTCGATGATCCTTTGAATGACGTCACGTTCCTCATCCGGCTTATCGGCATAAGAAGACATGATGTCGGTCTGCGACCAATTGTGGGCGAGAATTTCCCAGCCCCGGTCATTGGCAGCCTCGACGATCTCGCGGCGCTCGAGCGCCGTCAGGGCATTGATCGTGCAGGTTGTCGGCACGCCGGTGCGGTCGAATTCCTCAAACAGCCGCCACACGCCGACCCGATGACCATATTCCCGCCACGTCCAGTTGGCGTAATCGGGCACATTTCCCGGCAGAACATGCGGTATTGACGCTGGACCCCCGGGGTAAAGGGGCTCGGTCTTGTCCCAGGTCATCGGCCAGAATTCACAATTAATCGTAAATATCACCGCGATCCTGTGGCCGCCGGGCCATTTCAGCGGCATCCGCGCCGGCATGGGCACGTAATCGTAATGGTCTGGCGTCAGCATGAGCTTTCTCCCTTGGCAGCCGGATCAGGTTGGTTTTGTGTTGGGTTCACCGGAAGCGGATTCACCGGCTGATCCGGGTCTACAGCTTGAACAACTTGCGCGCGGTCTCGCCGAGAATGTTCCGCTTTGCCTGATCGTCCAGGCAATCGAGATCCCAGATCACCGATGGCACATCCATGTCGGGTAGCGGATAGTTCGATGCGTAAATCACCTGGTTTTTGGCGTCGATGGCTTTAAGCGTCATCTCCAGCAGATGATTGTCGCCGGCTTCGAGCGGCTGCGACGTAAAATACATATCTTTCATGTAATGGCTCGGCAGCTTTTTCAGACCCGGGACCTCAGACGATCGCATACGGTACTCGGAATCGATCCGCTGCATTACCCACAACACCCAGGCGAGACCGCCTTCCATCCACAGCACATCCAGTTCGGGAAAGCGCTCGTTCATCGCGTTGCACAACCAGTTCACGCAATGGACCACGTTGTAGAACGGATAGCCGATCGCCTGGACGGCTACGAACCTGCTCGGGCTGCCGAATGTCGGATCGTCCCAGTCGTAGCCGGTGTGGAACGAGAGCACTTTTCCGGCATCCTGGATCGCCGCGTAGGTCTTGGCGTAAACATTGTCATGCACCGCATTCTGGCGAACCGAGGTCACCAGAAACCCGACAATACCGGGCACATCCTTAAACTCCTGCACGATGCGATAAGACATTTCCGGGTCGTTGAACGGTAGATAGGCGAAGGATTTAAGCCGGTCGGAACCGCTCAGCACCCGCTCCACCAGCCAGCTGTTATAGGCCCACGCGATCTGGGCTTCGAATTCGACCTGGGGATGCATGCCCATCAGCATCATCGGCGTCGGCAGCAGCACAGCGACGTCGACACCCATGGAATCCATACGCTTCAGCGCAAGCTGAACATCGCGGTGGCCGCCATCTGCCGACGTCTGTTCGAGTTGACGGAGCGGCTCGCGCGTAATCCTGCCCCCCACATCCTGATATCCGACCCGCGAATAGGGAAAACCGCGTGATTTTCGGGCAACGCCCAGTGCAGACATCGAAAGCTGCTTCATCACGGGGTCTTTGATGTAGCTGATCAGTTCTCCAACCGACTCAGTCTCATAATGATGAGAATCCGCATCGACGATGAACACATCCTGCAAGCCCCGCTCGTCGCGTTGACGTGCGGCGTTGGTCAGCAGTTTCGCCGTGTCGAAATCGTCGACCTTAAGTGAATAAATATCGTCGCTGGAGGGCAGTTCCATTGCAATTTCCTTCGCGTGCCATACGCGTTGCTATCAGATCTTCGAAATCTCGAAAGTTGATTCTGCAAACAAATCTTCCGGTGTCATCAGTCTCTCGGACAGGCCATCCGCGAAGGAATACCGGGCCAGCGCCTCTATCTCGTGTCGGCACTCCTCAATGCCGTAGCGCCAGAAATCATTGCCCATCAGCGCGACCGTGTCGCGCCGTTCCGCATCCACCCAGGGCAGTGCGACGCTGAGTGCCGCCGTCTTGGCGATGTCCGCATAGGCCAGGTCGCGCGACGCCAGAAACGCCTTGTACAAGCTGCCCGCGAGCCATGGATGCGCTTCGGCCAAATCTTTCCGAAGCCCCATCAGGTGCATAATCGGGAACATTTGGGTCTTGCTGTAATATTCCTTTTCGACATCGCGGAAATTCGGAAACAGACGGTCGATATTAGGCTTGCCGAGGTCGAAACTGGACGGCGCGCGCGCGGTCATTAAGGCGTCGAGTTCACCGGCTTCGAACATTTCGACCAGGGTGCGGTCCTGCGGGATCGCCTGGAGGTCGAGCCCGTCGGGCGCCTCGAACGGTGTGCGCTCATCACGACCGGCTTCTTCCTGACCGCCCGAGCGCCAGCGAATATCGGTCCGCTTGATGCCGTATTCGTCTTCCAGAATACCCCGCATCCAGACCGGCGCCGTCATCTGATATTCAGGCAGGCCAACCAGCTTACCGCGCAGATCCTCTGGCTTTTCGATGCCCCGGTCGGTGCGGATATAAAATCCGGAATGACGGAACACACGGCTGACAAACGCCGGGATGCCGACATACTTTGCCGTACCCTGCGACGTGACGCGCATATGACTTGAGAACGACAGCTCACAGCAGTCGAATTCGGCATATCTGAAGGCGCGGAAGAAAACTTCCTCGGGCTCCATCGGAATGAAAGTGATATCGCAGCCTTCGACCTGCACGCGGCCATCCTTGATGGCCGCCAACCTGTCCATGTCGCCCGCCGCAATCGTAATCTGAATATTCTGCGCCATAATGTCATCCCTGTTTTGTTGTTCTCAGGCCTGCCGAACCTAGCCGATATTAATCCGTAAGGCACCTAACGTATGCCGCATTCTAGATGCCCGTTGTGATCCGGGCCAGTCTCGTTCAGGCTGCCGGCAGCAATAATCGCAGGGACCCGATAGCATGGTCGAAAACGAAACCTACCGCATCTTTCAGGGGATGGATTACGCCGACATCCCGTCCGATATCCTGGAGCGCGACAGCAATCCAATGTTTGCGTATCGCGATATGGGCGATACCGCCCGCGCCGAACAGTTATTGCGCGATGCGGCCTATAACAATCGCTGGGCCGTACCCGGCCACATGGCCGATCTCGATCGCTGGGCCGCTGATAGCGCCGCAATCCGGGGAGCCGTGCGGTGCGATCTCGATATCGCGTATGGCGACGGCGACCGCGAAACGCTCGACATCCTGTACCCGGACGCAGACGGGCCGGTCCCGCTGATTGTCTTTCTCCATGGCGGCTACTGGCTCAGTATGACCAAGGATTCATATTCGTTTATCGGAAAAAACTTCGTCGATGCCGGCGCAGCCTTCGCGGTCATCGGCTTTGGATTATGTCCCGAGATCACACTTGCCCATATGACGGACCAGGTCGAACGCGCTATCGGGCATCTGTGGGACCGCGCCGATCAATACGGCTTTGACCGGGAAGAATTCTATCTCGCCGGTCATTCATCCGGCGGCCATCTTGCCGCGATGGTGCTCGGCGGCGGGATATCGGGAAACCCCGCAGTGCCGCCCGAAACCTTCAAGGCCTCGGTGATCGTCAGCGGTCTATTCGACCTGGCCCCGATCGCCGCAACCTATATCAACAACTACATCCAGATCGACGATCAGGGCGTTCGGGACCTTAGCCCACTGCACCATGTGCCGCCGGCGGGCAAAAAGATGGGGCCGCTGATCCTCGGCACCGGCGAGCACGAACTTGCGGAATATTTTCTGCATCAATCGCGCTACGCCGCCGCCTGGGTCGAGAACGGTCACGAATTGAAGATGTGCGACGCCGCCGGTTATCAGCATTTCGACGTGCCTTCCGATCTTGCCAACGCCGACGGCGGATTGCACCGGGCATTCAGGGCATTAATGGCATAACGCGAAGCACTATAAAGGCGGTCGTTCTACGCCCAACCCGGCCGCCGCTGCCAGCAGCTCTTCCCACGCGGCTTCGTTGACCTCAATTCCGGCGGCGGTGCGTTCGGCGGTGCGGGCGCGTTCGCTGTCCCCCGCGACGATGACCGGCGTGCCGGGGTCGGCCGGCCGCGCGGACTTGACATAGGCCACGGTCGCATCGATCTCGGCGCGCAGCCAGTCGTGGTCGACCAGCCGCGCCGGATCGACCAGAACCGCGAACATGTTGTTGACGATGGAATGCCGGCGCGGGTTGCCGGGCTGGATCGTGCCGCCGCCGGACAGCCCGCCTGCGAGTAATTCGCACATCAGCGCCAGACCGGATCCCTTGTGTTCGCCGAACGGCAGCAGCGCGCCACGCGGGTCTTCGTACATGACGGCCGGATCGTTGGTCGCCTTCCCGGCCGCATCGATCACCACCCCATCGTCCAAATTCTCGCCCTTCGACATCGCGACTCGGGCCTTGCCGAGCGCGATGCGGCTGGTCGCCATGTCGAGCAGGGTCGGCGGCGTTTCCGCGGTCCCGGGCACAGCAATACACACCGGGTTGGTCACGAACCGCGCCTCGCCGCCGCCCCAGGGCGCGACCGATGGTAGATGGTCGGTAACGTTGACGAAGTGGAGCGAGACAAGCCCATGGCCCATGGCGATTTCGCCATAGGCGCCGACGCGGCCGATGTGATGGGCGTTGCGCAATGTCATCAACACGACGCCGGTATCGCGGCACCGCTTTGCTGCTGCCTCCATCGCCTCGCCGCCGACGCGACGCCCGAAACCCCGCCGGCCGTCGAACATCAGGATCGCGCCGTCGTCCTTGACGCAGTCGACGCTGGTGCCCGGCTTCAGCAACCCGGATTCGAAATGGCGGACATAGGTTGCCACCAGACCAACGCCGTGGCTGTCATGGCCCATCAGATTGGCCTTCACCAGTGACCCGGCGACAAGCGCCGCTTCCTCGGGCGGGCTATCCATTTTCTCGAAGACCGTGGCGACAAACTGCGTCAGGGGATCGGCAAGGACACGCATTCGATGATCTCCGTCAGAAACGTTCGGCGCGGAACGGGGCAAGATCGATATCGGGCGTCCGGCCAGCGGCCAGGTCCGCGATCAACTGTCCTGTGACAGCGCCCATGGTGAGCCCGAGATGGCCATGACCGAAAGCAAGATAGACATTCTCACGCCCCGGCGCGCGGCCGATGACCGGCAGACTGTCGGGCAGTGACGGCCGGTATCCCATCCACCTTTCGGCGCCTTCCAGATTGAGACCGGGGACGAACGGCGCGGCGAGTTTCGCCAGAATATCCGCGCGTTCCCAATAGGGCGGCAAATCGAGCCCGGCGAATTCAGCCGTCCCGACCAGACGAAGGCCGCCGGTCATCGGCACAATGCCAAAGCGGTGATCGCCGACGACGATCGGCCGGCGCATCTCTACCCCGGGGTCGGGCAACCAAAGATGATATCCGCGCTCAGTGTCCAGCGGCACAGACACGCCCATTGCCTTGGCAAATTTTTTGGAGAATGCACCAGCCGCGATCACCAGCGCATCGATCGGATGCTTGCCGGCGTTCGTTACCAGAGTTTCTGGTTCCCCGGTCGGACCGCTCTCCACCCTGATAACGTCTTCTTTGACGAAATCCCCGCCATTGCGGCGGAACAGCTCAAACAGTTTTTGCGACAGATGCAGCGGATGGGTGATTGAATTCGCGTTCGAGGTGAACGCGCCGCGATAGAGATCCGGCGACAGGGCGGGTTCGAGCTGGCGCATCTCGTCGACGGTCAGGTCTTCAAGAACCGATCCGCGCCGGCGCCGCAATTCGTGCATCGGCTGCGCCGCGTCCCAGGCCGCTTTCTTTCGGTACACATGCAACTCGCCCGATTGCCTCCAGACATCCTGCGCGCCGGCAGCTTCTACAAGCGTCAGCCAAGCTTCATTGGAGCGGTCCAGCAGCGACGCGAGCGCGACCGAAATCCGCTCTACGCTATCAGGCCGGGCGGCGAGCGCAAAGCGTGCCAGCCAGGGCGCAATCCGGTGCAGATACCGCCAGCGGACAACCAGCGGTCCGGCCGGATCAAGCAGCATCCGCGGTACATTGCGGAGGATTCCCGGGGTGGCGATCGGCACCACCGCGTCTATCTGGATCAGCCCGGCATTGCCGAAGGACGTCCCCGTTCCGGGATCGGCGCGATCGATCAGCGTGACCTTGTAGCCGTCCCGCTGCAGTGAAACCGCACAGCAGAGGCCGACGACACCTGCGCCGAGGACGGTAAAATGCTGTTTTTTATCAAGGGGTTCGGGCAACGATTGATCTTCTTTTCTGGGAATGCAATCAAAATGCCCATATATGAGGGCGAAGTCCAACATGTAAGAGGTAGCGTAGTAAGATGGATATAACCGCTCAGATCGCCCTTTTGAAGGGTGCCGCCTGGGCCAGTGGCCTTAATTTGTATGCCGCCTGGCCGTTCTCGGCCTGATGGGCGCGACCGGGTTGATGGACCTCCCGGCCGGCATGGGCGTCCTCGAGAAACCCTGGGTCATCGCCGACGCCGGCGCGATGTATGTGGTCGAGTTCTTCGCCGACAAGATACCGGGCGTCGATTCAGCCTAGGGCACAATTCATACCTTTATTCACGTGCCCGCCGGCGCCGTTCTGGCAGCGACTGTTTTCGCCGATGCCAGAACTGCCGAAATGCTGGTCGCCGGCATGGGTGGCGGGGTTCTGTCCGACGCGACCCATACCATCAAGGCTGGTTCGCGCCTGCTGATCAACACGTCGTCCGAACCGTTCACCAACTGGACGGCGTCGGCTGCAGAAGATGTCGCCGTCGTCGGCGGTTTGTGGGTCGCGCTTACGCACCCGGCGGTTTTTGTCGGCGGGCTCGTGGTCTTTATCTTGCTGGCGATCTGGCTGATCCCGAAACTGTGGCACGCGATCCGCTTCCTGTTCGCGAAGATTGCGCGGCTGTTCGGCAAGAAAACCGACCCGCCGACGCTAGAAGGTGTGCGGGTAACATTGAGGCGAAAATCGATCGGAGGCTAGAAACCGGCGATAGGGAAGGCTAACATTCCGCCCGGACGCCTTGTTCCGATTGGAAATTGAATGCCTTCTGACTCCGTTCCCATCATCGACATTTCGCCGTTCATGTCCGGCAGTCCTGACGGCAAGACGGAAATTTCGAGAGCTGTCGCTGAGGCCTGCCGGACCATCGGTTTTTTTGCAATATCGGGGCATGGCGTCGAACAGGACATCATCGAAAATCTGCGTGAAGCCGCGCATTCGTTTTTCGAGCAGCCGGAGCACATCAAGCGCGCCTCCCAGCATCCCGTCACAGATACGCCGCGCGGGTTCCGCGAGCTTGCCGGCGAAGCGCTGGGCCGCACAATCAAGTCGGATGCGACGCCCGACCTGAAGGAATTCTATCATTACGGCCGGGAAAGCTGGCCGGACGATCCTTATTTTTCCGGTCCGGAAGGGCAAAATTACTTCATCCCCAATCTCTGGCCAGAACACCCCGCAACCTTCAAGGCTGCGTCGCTCGCCTATTACGCGGCAATGGACCGGTTGATCGTCGAGATCATTCATATGATCGCGCTTGCGCTTGGCCTCCCGGAAACCTGGTTCGACGCCAAAACCGACAAGCATGCCACGGCCGCCCGGCTGAATTATTACCCGCTCTTGAAAGACGGCCCGCCGCCCGGCCATATCCGCTCGGGCGAACACACGGATTACGGCATGATGACGATCCTGATGGGCGAAGACGAACCCGGCGGGCTTCAGGTGCGGACCCGCGGCGGCGACTGGATCGACGTCGAAACCCGGCCCGACTTCTTTATCGTCAATATCGCCGATCAGCTGATGCGCTGGACCAATGATACCTGGCTGTCGAACATGCACCGGGTGGTGAACCCGCCATCGGGTTCAAAACCGACACGCGGACGCCTGTCGGTCGGCTATTTCTTCCAGCCCAACTACGACGCGTTGATCGAATGTATTCCGACCTGCACGGGACCCGGCAATCGACCGCTTTACGAGCCAGTGATCGCCGGCAAATACCGCGACTTGAAGTACGAGCAGGGCAACGATGTCGGCGACCGCGTAAAGACCTAAGGAGCTAGCAGTCCGCCATCCATCGTGGCATTCTGCGGGAGATCGAATAATGGAGATTCAAATGGCCGAACCCGTCACGCTGGAGTTGTTCAGCGACTACGTCTGACCCTGGTGTTATCTCAGTACCGTGCGTATTGAAAAACTTCGCGAAAACTACGACGTCGATATCAAGCTGGTGCATTTTCCGCTACATCCGGACACGCCGCCCGAAGGCCGCGAGATGGCGGGCTTCTATGCCGAGCGCGGGCTCGATCCCGACAAGATGTACAACGATATGAAGGCGCGCATGGATGCCGAGGGCCTGCCTTACGGCAAACGCACGCATTCCTATAACAGCCGCCTCGCTCAGGAACTCGGCAAATGGGCCGATACGCTGGAAGATGGCGCGAAACTGGAAAAGGCCTTCTACCAGGCCTATTTCGTCGATTCCAAGAACATCGGCGATGTCGACGTGCTGCTGGAGATCGTCGCCTCGGTCGGACTGTCCGTTGATGATGCGCGCGCCGTGATCGAAAACCGGACATTCGAACAGGCTGTCGATGCCGATTGGGAGAAGTCGCGGCAATACGGCGTTACCGGCGTTCCAACCTATGTCGCCGGCGGGCATGGCGTTGTCGGCGCGCAGCCTTATGAAGCACTTGAACAGCTTATGAACGAGGTCGGCGCGCAAAAACGGAGCTGACACGGCCATAACAAGAATAAGATGAGGCCTAACATGGCAGCACAGGGTTACGACTACGTCATCGTCGGCGCCGGATCGGCGGGCTGTACCCTTGCCGGGCGGCTGACGGAAGACCCGAATATCTCCGTCCTGCTGCTTGAAGCTGGCGGGCGCGACTGGGATCCGCTGATCCATATCCCGATCGGCATGGGCAAGATCCACGAACATAATCTCCATGACTGGCGCTACATGACGGAACCCAACCCGGCGCTCAACGGTCGCCGCCTGCACATCAAACGCGGCAAGGTGCTCGGCGGCTCGTCATCAGTAAACGTCATGGCCTATACCCGCGGCCATCCCGGCGATTACGACCGCTGGGCGCGGAACGGCGCCGCCGGCTGGTCTCATGCGGACGTTCTGCCCTATTTCAAGCGCTGCGAATCCTGGGAGGACGGCGAAAGCGCCCGGCGCGGCGGCGGCGGCCCGGTCGGCACAGAATGGGCAAAGTCCCGCGACCCGATTTTCGATGCCTGGATGGAAGCCGCCCACCAAGTCGGCCTGCCGGTGACCGACGACTATAACGGATCACAACCGGTCGGCTTTGGACGCGGTCAGTTCACCATTCGCAACGGGCGCCGGTCATCGGCCGCCAACGCGTTTCTCAAACCGGCGCGGGGCCGGTCCAACCTGACGGTTCACACCCGCGCCCATGCCGCTCGTGTCCTGATGAACGGCACCACGGCAACCGGTGTCGAATATTTTCACCGCGGCCGCACAATACAGGCCAGCGCCGACCAGGAGGTCATCCTGTCGGGCGGCGTGTTCAACACGCCGCAGCTTCTGATGCTCTCCGGCATTGGCCCGGCCGCTCATCTGAAGGAATTCGGCATCGACTGCATTGCCGATCTGCCGGTCGGCAAGAATTTGCAGGATCACCTCGTCGTTTCCAATTTCTGGACGCGCCCCACTAACCCCAGCCAGTTTCGCGAAGAACTCCGGTTCGACAAGATCGCTATCAGCATGATCCGCGCCTACTTCTTCGGCACGGGCCCCGGCACTGTGGTGCCCGGTGGCATGCATGCCTTTCTGAAGAGCGCGCCGGATATCGATGTGGCCGACCTCGAATTCCTGTTTCGCGGTGCGCCGTTGAACGCCAATCCCTGGTTTCCCGGGATCAAAAAGAAATACGAGGACGGCTATGCAATCCGCGCGGGGATCGTCCACCCCAAGAGCCGTGGCGAAGCCAGGTTGCGGTCGACAAACCCACGCGACCCTCTGTTGCTCGATTTCCAGTTCCTGTCGAATGAAGACGATCTTGTGCTGCTGCGCAATGCGCTCAAAACCGTCCGTGACTGCGCCCATCAGGATGCCCTTGCGCCGTTCCGAGGTGTCGAGATGACACCCGGTCCCGACATCAAATCCGATGCCGATCTAGATGAGTTTATCCGCAACACTGTCATGACCATTGAGCATCCCGCCTGTACCTGCCCCATGGGCACCGGACCGGACTGCGTGCTCGACCCCGACATGAAAGTGCGCGGTACCGAACAATTGCGGGTTGTCGACGGCTCCGCCATGCCGGATCTGACTTCCGCCCATATAAATTCGGCAATCCTGATGATGGCGGAGAAGGCATCTGATATGATCCTCGGCAAGGAACCCTTGCCGGCGGAACACGTAAACTGAGGCAGCCATGGCAATAGTGTCGGAAGCCCAGGTAGAAGCGTTTGAGCGTGACGGGGTCGCCCTCGTCAAGCAGGTTTTTTCTGATGACTGGCTGGATGCGCTCGCAATCGCGGTAGACGAAGTCATGGCCGACCCGAGTCCGGTGTCGCGGGAATATGCGCCGGACGGCAAGGGACGTTTTTTCACGGACCACCACATGAGCCAGCGCAACGAGACGTTCAAGCGCTTTATGCTCGAATCGCCGGCAAACGAAACCGCCGCCGCAATGCTTCGCGCCGATAAACTCAATCTGGTCGACGAGCATCTTCTGGTGAAAGAGCCGGGAACCGACATCCCGACGTACTGGCATCACGACCTGCCCTATTTCGAGATTTCCTGGCAAGATTTCGGATCGTTCTGGATACCGCTCGATCCGGTGACCGCCGATACTGGCGCGATGAAGTTCGCCAAGGGCTCGCACTTATGGGGCAAACTGTTCAAACCGGTGTTGATCGGCAGCGGCGAAGACGCCAAGGGCGCCGACGAATTCGACGGGCCGGCGCCGGATATCAATGCCGATCCGGAAAAATACAATGTCGAGATGTTCGAAATGGATCGGGGCGATGCGCTGTTCTTTCACGCCGCGACATTGCACGCAGCGGAGCCCAACAGGTCTCCACAAACCCGGCGGCGCGCGTTATCGCTGCGCTATGGCGGCAACGGGGCTAGGTGGGAGCCGCGCGATTATGTACCGTCCCGCCCGACGCGCCCTGACCTGGAAGTCGGCGCAGTGCTCGACGGCGACCATTACCCGGTCGTCTGGCGCGCCTGAACCGACAACCGGTTAGCTTTCGTCGAGCGTATTGGCGCCTGCCATATAGACCGCGACCCTGCAGAACCGATCGCCCCGGGTCTCAAAGAAATTGCAGTTGGATTTGTATGTCAGGCCGCCATCACGTTCGGTGTTTACCACCGTAAATTGGCTCGCGACACGCCCGTCTTCGGCTGACGGCACATGCGTAAAATTCTGATGCCGAACCGCCGCGTGGTCAGCCCATAGTTTATCGAACATCCCCCGGATCGCCGCAATGCCGTTTAGCTCCACACCATGGGTTTCCACGGTGAACACACAATCGTCGGTCAGCGTCGTGCTGAGAACTTCAAAATCCTCACCATCCACGGCGCTAAAATATCGTTCCACCAGACCAACCAGTTCGTCGCGTTGCATACCGATCTCCCTTATTCCAGTGTCAGTATACCCGGACTGACGCCGAGATACGGTATGATGCCGGCCGAACAGACGGAGAATCGGGCATGAAAGTCGGTGTGAATCTGGTCAATTTCGGCCCGGCCGCGACGCCGGAGATCCTCACGAAATGGGCCGAACTAGTGGAAGGGCTGGGATACCACCACCTGATGACGTCGGATCACGTAACCATTACTCCCGACGTACAGGAACGTTTTCCTGCGCCGTTCTACGAGCCGCTGACCACGCTAGGCTGGCTTGCCGGCATCACCAAGAGTATATCGATTGGCGCATCGGTCATCATCCTGCCCTATCGCAGCCCGCTCGAAATAGCCCGCACATTCTCGAATATCGACCAGATCAGCGGTGGTCGCTGCATTCTTGGTGTTGGCGTGGGATGGGCGCGGCAGGAATACGCCGCGCTCAACGTACCGTTCGAAAGGCGCGGCGCGATCGCCAACGAATACCTCCGGGTCATCCGTCAATTATGGACCGAGGAAGTATCGTCCTTCGACGGCGAGTTCATCCGCTTCGACGATATCCATGCCGCACCGATGCCGGTGCAGTCACCGCACCCACCAATCTGGGTCGGCGGCGGCAGTGACGCGGCACTGCGCCGCGCCATCCGCTTAGGCGACGCGTGGCATCCCTTCCGTATTTCCACTGACGGCCTAAAAACCGACGGAATTCCGCGTCTGTGCGCCATCGCCGAGAAGGAAGAAATGCCCGTCCCGCCGATCTGTCCTCGTATTCTGCTACGCGTTACGGACACTGCCCTGCCCGATGATGCCCGCGTCGCTGGCGAAGGCTCTCTCGATCAGATCCACCGCGACCTCGCCAGTCTCGAAGAACTGGGCTGTACCGACGTGCTGCTCGACACGTACACGGATGACGGTGAGGCCGCCCGAAATCCGGAATACGCCTGGCGGATGCTGACGACGGTATCGGAGAAGCTATTCGATCTGGATGCAGGCGCGGTCCGATGAACGGCGCCTGCCCCGGATACCCTGCAATTAAGCGGACTAAAGCGCCGCCACAACTTCCAGATTTACGCCCTCGGCAACATGCTTTGCGCGGGTCGCGTCGAACGCTGCCTTTACCGGCGGCGGCAGTTCGATTTCCTTCGAAATTTCCGGAATCGCCGCAAGGCGATCGTACCAGGCGCCCATATTCGGATGCAGCCGCGATATCGGATAGCCGGCGAGGGTCAGGCGGTTCGCATAGATAAACCACGCAATATCCAGCACGCTCATCGTATCACCGAGAACGTAGGCGTTCCCGTCCAGCCGGTCGTCAAGCTCACCAAACACAACTCGGAACTTTGCGGCCGCGGCCCCGGCAACTTCATCGGTGATTCCGTGCGCCGCGATGTTTTCCCAGAAGTCGATTTCGACATCGACGCGGCCGTCCTTTTGCCCCTGCACGGTGCCCGACCCCGTATTGGCATAAATCTCCAGATCTTCCGGTGATTTTGGAGCATGCGGCGGCGCAAATACAAATCGGAAGCTCAGCGCCCGCAGATCCAGATGCAATTCGTCCTCGTGCTTCAACAGCGTTGCGACTTCATTCTCAGCACCTTCGGGAATCAAGCGCGGTTCGGGGTAGACGCTTTCCAGATAAGTGAGGATATCGTTGCTCTCGATATGCACGTCGCCGTCATGAACCAGCACCGGCAGAAGACCGCGCGGGTTGATCCCGAGAAAATGTTCTTGAAGGTTTTCGTTTCCCATCAAATCGATCAGGTGGGATTCCCAATCGACTCCTTTGAGGCCCAGAAAAATCCGGAGCTTCTGGGAGCAGGACGAAAACGGAAAATGGAAAACGTGGAGCCCTTTCCAGTCGAGAACTTCACGCGTTTTGATATCTTCGTTGGCTAGTTTAACCATTTTCGATTCTTCCCTGTGTTCAGTATTATTTACACCCGGTTAGACGATACGGACAGGCAGTACAAATTCGGCCCTCAGCCGCCGGCAAGCTTCCGGTGCTGGCCAAGGATGTCTGCCAGAAACTCCGGCTTTCCGCGGCCAAGTCCGCATTCGGCACCGACCCCGGCTACCCGGGCGAATTTCTGAGCCATTTCCAGTTTGCGCGCATTGCCCCCGGCATCGCCATGGTGAACGCAACCTAGATACAGATCCGTGCCTGCCGGAAGTTTCAAACCCGACAGTGGCGCGAAATACGCTTCATCATTTCGGTCGTTGGGAACAGGCATGTGAATGTAGTTGATAGGCCGGCGAACACCGGCCGCGATGCCGTTGGCGATCTCGACCAGAATGCCCATGTCCTTGGGCAGGATCAGATGTTCGTCGCCGGGGCTACCGTAGCACAGATGATATCCGAGTTCGACATCATCCGGCACCAGGTCCGCCACCCAGGCAAGTGAGGTGAAAATTTCTTCGTGGTAATCCGGATGCTTGCTTTGATCCAGGTAACCTTCCCACATCAGCACTTCTTGGCAGACGTCCCACTGATAGGAAATCCGGTCATGGGGCAATTCCGCCATGATACGGTCGACCTCGGCGGCAAGGTGATCGCTGTAAACCTTCTGAAATGCCGGCCGCGTCGGTGGCGAAACGAACATGTAGGTAATCGCGAGCGGGGTCGCCATGCAGATCTGGTATTTGACGCCCGCCGGGATCGCGCCCTCGGACTGCAACTTATCGAATGTCGCGAAGTTGCGAATTGCGTCGTCGGCGTAACCGGTTTTGAACACCACGTCGGACGGAATCACCCCGTCTTTGAAACGGAGTTGGTCTATTTCGAAGACGACCTTGCCGTCGAACTGGATGAACTGGAACACCGGCTCTCCCGGATCGGCTTCCATATCCGGGCTTTCGATTAGGCAGTCCTTGACGAAGCTGATCCACATCCGGCGGCGTCCGGTCTCGCCGTCAGGGATACGCCGGACGTGCGGTCCCAGATCTGCGCCAAGCCTGCGGAAGACGCTTTCCGCGTCCGCCATCGGGATGCCGCCGACGAAATGGGCGATGGGTGTATCGGTACTCATGGCCGTTTCTTTCCGATGATTGTTCTACTCGCTAACACGGATGACGATTTTGCCGAAATGGCTGTCCTGCAACATGCTGTTATAGGCGCCGCGGGCATCCCCGAAGTCGAAGGTCCGGTCGATCACGGGTTTGAGCCTGTTGGCGGATATCGCCGCGTTCATATCGATGAACATCTCGCGACTGCCAACGTAGATGCCGCTAAGCCGTCCCGATTTTCCCATCAGGGGCAGCGGGTTCAGCTCGCCCTGGGTAAGCACGCCAATCAGCCCGATATGACCGCCAAAGGCGAGCGAAGCGACCGATTTCTGAAGCGTTCCCGCCCCGCCGACCTCAACCACGTGATCGACGCCGACGCCGCCGGTCAACTCCATGACCGCCTTTTCCCAGTCGGGCGTGTCGGCATAATTGATGGTCTCATCCGCGCCCATTGCACGGGCGCGTTCAAGCTTCTCGTCACTTTTCGACGTGATGATCACCCGCGCGCCCATCATTTTGGCAAACTGTAATCCGAATATTGAAACGCCGCCGGTGCCGAGCAGCAGCACACTCTCGCCTGCTTTCAGATTGCCGCGGGTCACGAGCGCCTGCCATGCGGTCACCCCGGCGCAGGTCAGCGTGCCGGCTTCCTCCCAGGATAAATGTTGGGGCAGGTGAACCAGCCCACCTTCCGGCAGGACGGTTTCTTCCGACAACATGCCTTCCTCGGCGCCGCCCAGCGCGCTCACCATTACCGGCGCGGTTATACGGCCGGCCGGCCAGCGCTTGAAAAAGCAGCTCGCGACACGGTCGCCCGGTTTGAATTCCCGCACACCGTCACCGACCGAGATCACTTCGCCGGCCGCATCATGTGCGTGATCGTGTTGGTGTGTGTACACCGCTAGCGCTTCCGCGACCTGTCGGCCGAACAGCGAGATAAACTCCGGATGCCGGGCGACCGATTCTGGGTGGCCCGTGCAGCACACGTGGTGGTTGATGCAGACAACGGTATCCGTGGCCGCCATTACCAGGTGCAGATCGTGAGACACCATCAGTACGCCACAGTTGTATCGATCTCTGACTCGCGCGATGAGTCGGTAGATTTCCGACTGACCCGCCACATCGACTCCGGCGAGCGGTTCGTCGAGGACCAGTAAATCCGGTTCACGGGCCATGGCCCGGGCGAGCAGCACCCTATGTAGTTCACCGCCGGATAGGTCGGCCACCTGATGCGCCAATATGTCGCCGAGCCCGACCTCATTGAGCAAGGCATTCAATCGCGCGTCGCCGATCGATTCCCCG
>Ga0209403_10003228_pt1 | contig 18631 bp, 18 predicted proteins | sample ArcticOcean_MG_C_8_FD_187440 | JGI IMG/M metagenome (GOLD analysis project Ga0209403, IMG submission 187440) | Marine microbial communities from western Arctic Ocean - ArcticOcean_MG_CB11_86 (SPAdes) (version 2) | ecosystem: Environmental > Aquatic > Marine > Oceanic | place: Arctic Ocean... | reverse complement strand
ATTCGATACCGTGACTTCTAAGTTCCGTGAGCAGGTAGGCGCAGACACCTTAACCATTGGTTCTGGTATCTGGGTCTTCATCAGCCCACAGGCCAACGGACAGCTTCCACACATCGTTCCGTAAGGACCTTTGTTAGAAGTAAGTACGTAAAAACTGGCGCCCCCCTTCCGAATTCTCGGAAGGGGGGCGTTCTTCTGAATACAGATATCTAATACCTAGCACGGGCGCCGGAGTGATAAATATGAAAGCTAGATTGGTACTAGTGTTAATCGTGACCTTAGTTCTAGCTGGTCTGATTTCCGGTCTAGGCGAACGTGCGAACGCTCAAGGTGAGATTCCGAGTATCTCGGCTATAACGCTGCATGGATTCGTAACAATTTCGGGTGGGGCGGATCCTAACGGGATGACCCTCACAGCCAAAATCGATGACTGGGTCTCGAACTCTGTTGTAGTGGGTGAACAGGCAGAAAACCAATTCGTTGGTCTTTTCATTCACGGCCCGAATAATCTAATAGGCAAAAACGTAACATTTTGGCTTGAAGATCAGGTAATGGCTGATGAGAAGACGCCATACGCGTTCCTAGATGTGTTTGGTGACGAAATCACCGACTGGGGACTTCCTCAGCTTCGTCAGCAAGACCTTCGATTCCCGGTCGCTCCAGTTGCCACACCTACTGCTACGTTGATACCACCGACGCCGACGGCAACGCCTGTAATCCTTGCTCCGACCTTCTATGGGGGGCGTGTTGTAGCTGGCTCTGTTCCGCCACCAGATGGGACACTTATTTACGCGGTGATTGATGATTTCATCACCCCATTTGCGTCAGTGTTCAGTGGTGAGTACTTCCTGACGGTTGATCCATATTTGGAAATCTACGATGGTCGCCAGATAGAGTTTTACATCGGTGAAATGAAAGCTCTGCAAGACGACGTGTTCGAAGATGGAGTTCGCAAAGAGGATTTCCTATTGGTGTTCCCACCTTTACCGACGCCGACGCCGGTTCCAACAAACACGCCAATACCGATTCCAACACTGACTCCGACTCCAACGCTCACTCCGACTCCAACGCTCACTCCGACTCCAACGCTTACTCCGACTCCAACTCCGGAGCCAGTTCGAACGCCGACGCCGACACCAACACCGACCGTGTTGCCAACGTCTACGCCGACACCGACTCCAATTGCCGACATGATGGCGACAATTGCGGCTGAGGTAACGGCAACCGCCGTGGCTGAAGAAGCTGCTAGTGGCTCTTGTAGCGCAAGAGAGGGCGGGCCGGCAGGATTAGGCAACATTGCTCTGTTGCTCGCTCCTCTAGCTCTGCTAGCATGGCGACGGTTCGAGCGGAACGTTCGGTAATCACCGTACTTCAGTTCGGTTCCGTTGAGAACTGCAATCAGATAAGTAAAAAGCCCCTGCAAATTGCAGGGGCTTTTTACTTATCAAATAACACCGCTAAACCAAGCACTTCAGACTCGCTACGCCTCAGGTCGTTGCTGCAGCACTACTACCGCACGTTCGTCGGGTAGCCCACTCTTGCTCACTGTGAGTTTTGATATTGCTTCAAAATCTTTCACGCCCAACTCGGTCAACAGTCGCTGCATAGCGGCGCTGGGTTTTCCAGTCACAGCATCGTAACCCGAGGGAACGATCATCTTCGGTTCAAGGTTTCTGATCACTGAAGACATTTCATCGGCCTCAAGCCCTTGCGATTCGGTGTTGATGATAAGGATATCGACTTTGCTGATCTGCTGAACCGATTGAGCCGATGGCTGGTAACCGGGGTTACCAAGTGTGGCGACCTGAAGACCATCGGCATCAACTACGTAAACCGTGTTGATATCGTGCGAAATCGCAGGGTCGTCCGCCGGTGTGGCCACTCCCCGTATCGCAAGCCCACCAATTTCATACTCGCCTGGGCCCGCGAGCACTTGCGAATCGCTTTCCGGATGACTCCGACGCTCGCCTTTGCTGTAAACAAATACAGTGTTTTCGTCTTCTAGTCCCGAGGCAGCAGGGATATCACCCTGATGATCGACAATTACCACACCCACTGAAGATTTGATCTCGAAAGTCGAATTGCCTAACCAGCGAATTTCCATGCGGACGTTCCTCGATTTGATCGATGATGCGCAATCATAGCTAAGAGAGTTCTCAACATGAACGCAGTTCAATAACTAATTTAACTACGCGCACGCGTAAGCGTCAATTGAATTCTCTGAATATCAACTCAGATGAGTTGGTATCCGAAGTCGCTCAACTGCATCGTTAGCGACTGGACGTAAATACCCCCGCCGCGTAATCAGGCTGATTCGAGTTCACAAAATAGACGCTAACCGATCGAAAGCATCTCTAGTTAGAGATTTCATAGTTTCATATCGTTTTGAAACTGATTCGACCGATCGACTTTCCAAATGAACCGTCGATTCACGTTCTCAATCGATGAATTACCGTTGACGCTCGGGAAAACTGCATGCTAACTTCATCGGGACCTATCCTGAACGGTGTACATCACCGCCTTGCGAGAATATCTCACCCAAATTGCAGTTGGAATAAGCATGCCGACTCTGACCTCTAGAAAACGAGAAATACTCAAGTTTATCGTTTCTGAACACGTTCAGACTGCGTCCCCTGTTGCCTCTAGCACTGTCGCTCGTTCGACTAGGCTGAATGCAAGCCCTGCGACGATTCGCAACGAGATGGTCGAACTCGAAGAAGACGGTCTCATTCACCGACCGCACGTGTCCTCAGGCGGAATCCCCTCCGATAGTGGCTATCGACAGTTCGTCGCCTCTCTAAACCCCGAAACGAGCCTGAACCCACGCGTTTCAGCACGAATCGATCAAGAACTTAGTTCTGTTCGGTCGCATATTGAAGAATGGATCGACTCGGCATCGGAAATCCTTGCGGGCCTCATGGATACCTTGGCGTTCACCACCATTCCTCGAACAGCACCAGCACCAGTCAAAAGTATTGAATTACTTCGTCTACAAGAAATGTTGGTGGTCGTAATCGTTGTGCTTCAAGAAGCCAGTGTTTACAAACAGGTCATAAATCTCAAGTCATTTGTTTCTAACTCGGAAATCGAACATACCCGCAATAAGCTCAGCGAAGCTATTGTCGGCGTTCCAGCCAACAACTTAGTCGCCCATTCAGCTCGCATAGGTGAAGGATTCGAGCGCCAAGCCTTCGATTCCGCTGTGACTGCTCTCCAGCAACACCACGCATCCTCCCGTAATGAAAAAAGGATCAGCGGTATAGGAAAACTTTTTCAACAGCCGGAACTGCTTGCCGATCCTGCAATGTCACAAGGTGCAACTTGGCTAATCGAAGATTCACATGCCACATCTGCCCTAGCGGGCGCTGGCGATCCTCACGGTGTGACGAGCGTTGTAATCGGCGATGAGCACAATGAAGAAGCACTGAAGAACTTCTCCATAGTCTTTAGTCGATACGGAACTTCGGCTACTGCCGAGGGAATGATCGGCGTGATGGCCCCAACTCGCATGGAATACGAAATAGCCATCCCGGCAGTTCGATACATGACGAATCATCTTGATCAGATGACTATGATGTTCTACGGTCGTTAGTCCGTCCATCATAGCCAGTCGCGGCACATACCCATTTTTTTCCTATTTGGGTTTGTGCCCTCATTCGGATTTATCTCACCTCAGGTCTATAATTAATGCGTTCCCGTGTTTCTTCGCGCCGATCTCAAACTCCACTATAAAAAAAGACTTCCGCTCCAGGATCAGTGACCGCTATATATGACAACTAGTAAACGTGATTACTACGAGGTTCTCGGTGCTGCCCGTGATGCCACTCCCGAAGTTCTCAAAAAGGCGTTTCGGAAGCAGGCACTGCAGTACCACCCCGACCGCAACAAGTCGGCGGACGCAAGTGACCGATTCAAAGAGGTCAACGAGGCGTATCAGGTTCTAAGCGATCCTAAGCGAAAAGCACAGTACGATCAGTTCGGTCACGAGGGTATGAACGGTCAAGCAGGTAGTGGATTTGACGGTTTCGAAGGCTTCGGTGGTTTCGGAGATATTTTCGATTCGTTCTTTGGCGGGTCCACTCGTCAGACTACCAACCGCGGAGCCGATCTCGAGTTTCAGATAAACATATCTTTCCGAGATGCCGCATTCGGTGTCGCTCGAGAACTCGAACTCAATCGAATGGAAAGCTGCGAGCGGTGCGACGGTAACCGGGCAGAACCTGGAACCGACATCGTTGAATGTTCTACATGTCACGGTGAAGGTAAAGTCCGACGAACACAGCGTACATTCTTTGGCCAATTCCAACAGGTCACAGCTTGTCCAACGTGCCAAGGTGAAGGCCGACAGATAAAAACCGCCTGCAAGAAGTGTTCAGGTCGTGGAACTGAACGACAATCTCGCAAGATCGAAGTAAAGATCCCTGCCGGTGTTGAGCACGGCGTAAAACTGTTGATTCACGGCGAAGGTGAATCCGGTGGAAAGGGTGTTCAAAACGGCGATTTATATGTCCACATCGGGGTGCAACGTGACAAGGTCTTTACTCGTCACGGCAACGACGTATTGATGACTGCACAAGTGAATATGGCGATGGCCGCTTTAGGCGGAATCATCAATGTGGAAACCTTAGAAGGTTCCATCGATATCGATGTGAAGCCGGGCACACAATCGGGTGCAGTCACTCGAATCAAAAGCGCAGGCATCCCACACATGAGCGCAGCAGGCCGACGTGGCGATCAGCTCGTTGAACTAAAGGTGATGACACCTAAAAAGCTAAGCGACCACCAGGCGGAACTTCTGCAAGAACTTGCAGAATCGTTCGGCCTAGAACGGGTCAAAGAAAACTCCGGTGCGGATCAACGTATCTTTGATCGCTTCAAGGATGCATTCCGCAGCGAAGACAGCAACTCGTAACGGCCACCTTACAGCCCTACCGATTTAAGCACTCTCATCCAACAAAAGAGGCAGGACAGATGCGTTGGCTTCAGCTCAGCATCAAAGCACCGCCCGAGTACGTCGAACCGCTCACACATCTGTTTAATATTCACGGTGAAGGATCGGCTTCCGTTGAACGACCGGGAGGTTTTAATCCTGACGAAGGCGAATCGCCAGATCCCACTGCTTGGGTAACGATTCGCGGTTGGCTTCCACTTGATCCCACAACAGAAAGCCGAAAGACAGCCATCGACGTTGGTGTGCGATTAATTCGACACTTGGTCGACCTTCCCGAAGTCGAAGAACTCGAAGTCAGTGACGATGAATGGCGAAATCAAAAATTCGAGCCAATCAGAGTTGGAACGAACCTCGTGATCGTTCCTCGATCTACCCTTTTTCATGCGAATCCTACCGACGTTATAATCGAACTCGAACCCGGCCTAGCTTTCGGTACAGGTCATCACCCAACAACGCTTATGTGCCTCGAAGAGATCGAAAAAGTCATAAAACCTGGTGATCGATTCCTCGATGTCGGCTGCGGCTCTGGTGTTCTATCAATTGCAGCGCTGGCGCTCGGTGCAGGCCACTCAACTGGACTCGACATCGAAGATGACGCCGTTATTTCATCGAATGCGAATCTAACTGCTGCAGGATTTTCAGATAAATCTACGATCCTCGCAGGGTCGATACCTCACGATCATGTTCCTGATCGAGGGTTCGACGTAGTTGGCGCAAATATCGCAGCAAACGTGCTTATCGCACTCGCACAGCCATTAATCGATTCAGTATCCGACGATGGAGTAATAATTACTTCGGGCGTTCTAGATACACGGCTTGATGACGTTATTGCAGCATTCAAAAAGGTCGGCGGAAAGATCGAGTCGAGCAGGATGATCGAAGACTGGACATCGACTCGGATTAAGCGCTCCGCAGGATCGAAATAGCAATGCATCGATTCTACGTCCGCGACATCGACGCCACTGACCGTTCGATCTACTTAGGCGGGTCGATTGCGCGGCAGCTGAAAACAGTTCTGCGTGCAGATGCCGGCGAGCACATCAGGCTTTTCGATGGTTCTGGATCTGAGTGGGAAGTTGAGATAGATCATGTCGGTAAAAACGAGGTTTCAACAACTCTCGTATCAGCCGTTCGACCCGTTGCAGAGCCAGCTAGCAAAGTCACGATGATGCTCGGATTGGCAAAACCCGAAAGAATCGAGCTCGCGATTCAGAAATGCACCGAAATAGGTGCTGTTCGATTCATTCCAGTGATGTCGGAACGTGTGCAAGGAGGAAATACGGGTACGCCTTCCGATAAGCGACTCGAACGCTGGCAACGTATCGCCATCGAAGCCTCAGAGCAGAGCGGCAGAGCCACAATACCCATCGTAGAGGATCCCGCTCCACTTATGGATGCAATACAGGCGATCATGAACGAACAGCCTCTGTTGTGCATGTGGGAAGAGTTGGTTGATGAATCAAAGCCACTGCGTCAGGTGCTCCAATCGCTCGATACAGATTCGCAACAGCTAGCAGCCCTGATCGGACCTCCAGGCGGGTTCAGTGCCGATGAAGCAACAAGCATTCGTGAAGCGGGCGCACAGTTAGTCACTTTAGGCAGTCGTGTACTGCGAAGCGAAACTGCGGCGATAATGGTTATGTCGGCTATTTTGTATGAACTTGGCGACCTCGGCGGTTAAATAGAACCACCTAGTAGCGCACTTCTGGCTGAAGCGATCGCCCCATAAGATTGCGGATAACCTCGACTGGCGACGTACCTTCGAACAGCACTGCATGTGTGGCGTCGGTGATCGGCATATCGATGTTCATATCCTTGGCGAGACGTACCGCCGCCTGCGTAGTCGGTGCGCCTTCTGCAGTTTCGCCCAGCTCTTCGAGAATGGCTGGAAGGTCTTTACCCAATGCCAATCCGGTTCCGAGTCGATAGTTTCGACTGAGATTCGAGTAGCACGTAGCAATCAGATCACCCATACCGCTCTGCCCGGCAAACGTTTCTGGCCGAGCACCCATCGCTACTCCGAGGCGGGTGATCTCATGGAGTCCACGAGTCACAAAAGCAGCCTTTGCGTTAGGCCCAAGCCCTGCACCATCAATGAAAGCAGCTCCTATAGCAATAATATTTTTCAGCGCCCCACCCAGTTCGACGCCTATGACATCTTCACTGCGGTAGACACGGAAAGATTCGGAACTTAGCGTCGATTGAACTTGTTCGGCAATCGAGTCGGATACGAACGCTATAGTTGCGGTTGCAGGGTTACCGGCTGCAATTTCTCTTGCAAGATTGGGGCCAGAAAGAACGCCAATTTGTGAATGATCAAACCCTGGCAATTCTTCGGCTATCACTTGCGACATCCGCTTTCCGGAGGCGATTTCGATTCCCTTAGTTGCGCAAACAATGTTGGATTCCGATGGAATAGCAGAACGAACTTTCCGAATATTCTCTCGAATGGTTACGGAAGGGACAGCAATGATTACGAGATCAGAATTACCGAGAGTTTCTTCTAGAGAGGCCGAGATGGTCATCAACTCAGGGAACTCAACGCCCGGTACCGAGCGTTCGTTCACTCTCGCTGTAGTCAGTTCTTGAGCACGTGACTCGGTACGAGACCATAGAACGGTCTTTTTTCCGTCTCGTGCCAGAAGTATTCCGAGAGTGGTTGCCCAAGCTCCCGTGCCTATGATGCCAATTTGTGTCACCAGTGCAGTTTACGGTGTTCGTTGCGCCCTGCGCGGGATTGGCTTGCCGTCCAGCTTAGATTCATCACCCTTTGCCAATCGGTCGACGTTGGATCGATGACTCCAAAAGATGAATATAGGAACGGGAATGGCGAACAACAGATACCAAATATCGTGTGCCCAACCGAGAATCGTGAGTTCGAAAATACTGAATATGATGAGCATCCCAAGGCTTAGGGCGCTACCAATAATCGAACCCAAACTCACGTACCTAGTGATCGCAGCAATTCCAACTCCGCTAAGTGCGATAACTGCCGCTATTGGGGAAATAACCGCCAATGCACCGAGTCCAGTCGCTACACCTTTACCGCCTTTAAACTTGATGTAGACCGGGAACATGTGCCCGATAACTGCTGTTGTACCAGCAGCAGCGATTAGCCAAGCATCGCCTTCAACTGCCCATCGCGCCAGAGCGGCAACCACAAGACCTTTGCCCACATCGGCTGCTAAAACAGCGCCACCAGCGACAGGGCCAAGCGTTCGATTTACGTTTGTGGCACCCGAACCGCCACTACCGTAGCTACGAATATCGACGCCGCGAAAAACTCGTCCGATTATCACTCCGAACGGAATCGCCCCAATAAAGTAGGCGATTACGAGAATAACTATTGCGATAGCGGGATCACTCATCGTCTCGAGTTTGGAATACCAATCTCATTGGAGAACCCATAAATCCAAATTGTTCTCGCAGTTTGTTCTCCAGATACCTGCGGTAGCTGAAGTGTATTAGTTCTGGGTTACGTGCGGTGAACAAGAACGTAGGAGGAGAGGTCCGGCTTTGGATACAGCGATAAATTCTTGGACGTCTGGTTCCGATGCCTGGTAGTGGATTGTCGCCCATTGCATCGAAAATCACTCGGCTAACTTCGGCTCTAGGCATTTGCTTCGAGAACTCTGCGTACACATCCAAAATTGTGGGCAACAGTGTTTCTACCCCCCAGCCTTTCAAAGCTGAAGTAAACACGATCGGCACTTCTGGAATGAACTTGAACCGGTTTCGAACAGCTTCTGCTGCCTCTGCCTTATCAAGTCCTAATTCCTCAGCAAGATCCCATTTGTTCACAACCACTACGGCAGCACGGGAAGCATCGTCTATGTACCCACCGATGTGCTGATCCTGCGCAGTTACAAATTCCGTGGCGTCGAGCACTAGAACGGCGACGTAGCATCGCTCGATCGCGCCTAGAGTTCGAATGGCGCTGTACTTCTCAATACCAGATTCAACACTGCCTCTTCGCCGTAATCCAGCCGTATCAAGGAAGGTGATTCGAGTTCCTTCGTAGTCATATAGAGAGTCAACCGTGTCACGAGTCGTTCCGGCAACCGGACTAACGACTGCCCGTTTTTCGCCTGTGATTGCATTGAACAATGCTGACTTACCAGCATTAGGTCGTCCAGCGATTGATACTCGAATTGAGTTCTGACCAATTGGTTCGTCTTCGAAAGGAGGCAGTTGCTCGAACACCTGTTGCATCAAATCACCGATACCAGTGTCGTGGTAGGCACTGATGGGCATGGGTTCACCGAGACCAAGCGAGTAGAACTCGTGGATCATGTCCTCTCGCGAAAGTGTGTCTGCCTTATTTGCAGCAAGTACGGTAGGTTTTCCAGCACGTCGCACCATGTCGGCGGCATCTTGGTCAGCGTCGGTTACACCGTCATTCACGTCGACAGCAAAGATAATCGCATCTGCTTGGTAGATAGCAATCTCCACCTGCGCCTTGATGTCATCCCACATCAAATCATCATGTGGTCGATCTTCAACACCGGCAGTATCGACAACCAGATATCGGTGTCGCCCCCACTCGGCGTCGATCGATACTCGATCACGAGTGGTTCCGGGAATATCGCTTACGATCGCGATTCTTCGCCCTGCCAAACGGTTGAACAGAGTCGATTTGCCAACATTAGGTCGGCCGATAATTGCTACTACGGGGAGTGCCATAAAGGGATTAATTCTTCTCTTGCTCGTGATCGAACAAACTATCAACACATAATTCCACGTGCGAAAAACACACGTTCGTTCTTCGTAAAGAACTTCCGAACCGTAATCGTTAGGACTGAATAAGCTTTTCCATCAATGCCGCTTGCGCCCACAGGCGGTTTTCTGCCTGATCGAACACGACTGATCTTGAGTCGTACAGCAGGCCGTGCGAAATCTCTTCGCCGGGGTGTGCCGGTAGGTCGTGCATAAAATTCACATTTGTTGAAGCTTGGTCGAGCAACGCAGGATTCACTTGGTAACCGTCGAAATCGACCAATCGCTTGGTGGTTTCGGCTTCCTGCCCCATGCTCGTCCACACATCGGTGTAAACAATGTCGGCGTTGGCGACTGCTTCTTGTGGGCTTGTAACCTGCTTCATGCTTCCACAAGCTGTTGCACCGTAAGTGTTCGCGCCCTCAAGGTCTTCAGCAGGAACGGTGTAACCGTTTGGTGATGCGACTGTTAGATGACCACCAAGTCCTGCAACAGCGTATCCGAGGCTCACTGCGACGTTGTTGCCATCGCCGATAAACGCTACGTTGGCACCTTTGACGGTACCGAACTGCTCGGTAATAGTCTGGGTGTCAGCGAGGGCCTGACAAGGATGTTCAGCGTCAGTTAGTGCATTGATAACCGGTATCGAGGCGTTCTTAGCGAACTCTTCGATAGTCGACTGTTCAAATGTCCTAATCACCGCAATGTCCGACATTCGAGACATTACCTGAGCAACGTCGGCGATAGGCTCTCGTTTTCCAAGACCAACTTCTTCTGGTGCGAAGTGAATGGGATTACCACCGAGTTTCTCAGCGCCTACCCAGAACGAAAGCTTTGTACGTAGAGAAGGCTTCTCGAACAGAATCGCCACCGACTTACCAGCGAGCGCGTTGCTCGATGTACCGGCTTTTAGGGCGATTGCGCGATCGAGTATCGGCTGAATTTCATCAGGCGCAATATCGCTAAGTTTTAGGAAGTGATTGACCATCTTTAGAGTGACCTCGACTCGAATAAGAAATAAAAAAGAAGAACGCTAGTATTTGCGGGGGTGCTTATGCACCCCTAGTTAGGATCCGTCGAAGCACACGGCGAGTGTCGTCTATGTATAGACCGAATGTTAACGTGAACGTTCTTGTTTTCATGGTCGAGATTCGAGATTCGATACTCGTCACTAAATACGATTCGTGTGACGAAATAACAATTCTAACTCTGCATTGCACGCGAAACTACGCCGATTGGTTTACACAGCGAATATCAGGCCGGAGTGAACTTGAGCAGTGTCTGGCCGTCGGGGTCATGTTCAAACACTGCTTTCAGTGCCATTCCGATATGAAGCGACTCAGGTTCGGGCGTAACTCCGACAATGTTCGTAGGCACGATCACGTCTTCTTCCAGTTGAACTAGGGCAGTTATGTAGGGCAGATCACCAACAAACCCCATTTGGGGTGCGACGTGGACAATCGCGAATGTGAACAGCTCTGCGTTGCCCGATGCTTGTACCCATTCGATTCCATCACTCCCCGTTTCAGGGTCAGAGATTGAAAAATTCCTTGGATAAAACTGGTACTTACCGGTAGCTTTCGATCGCTGAAGCCAGATTTCTTCGTTCTGCAGACCTTCCCAGTATCGATCAGACTCGGGCTGCGGAACTGGCTGAGGTTTTGGTGTAACGTTGCTCATATCTAATCAACCCCCAATACGACTGTTCCGGTCGATGATAAAAGCCCGCCTGTGCCGTGAGCTACCGCCAAATTGCAATCTTCTAACTGACGCTCGCCGGCCTGTCCTCGCAATTGTCGTGCAGCCTCAACGACGGTGAAGATGCCGTACATGCCAGGGTGCGTGTACGATAGTCCGCCTCCATTAGTGTTCATCGGGAAGTCGCCCCCGGGCGCAGTACGCTGAGAGGCAACAAAGTCAGGTCCTTCTCCCGATGCACAGAACCCAAGATTTTCAAGGCTGACCAAAGCGGTATACGTAAACGAATCGTAGATCATAGCCAAATCGATATCTGAATGCGATACACCTGCCATTTCCAGTGCTTGGGGTCCTGTATTTCTACCGAACGCACGTGTGAGATCGGGCATTTGAGAAATACCTGAATGATCGTGCCCTTCACCCGCCCCAAGAATTTTCACACTGCCGTTCTTGGCGTCTCTCGCTCGCTCCGGCGTCGTAATAACAATTGCTGCCCCAGCGTCGGTTACAAGGCAGCAATCCAGCAGATGGAACGGCCAGGCTACCCACTTAGAGTTGTGATAATCGTCAAACGTGGTCGGCTTATCATAGAAGTAGGCCATCGGGTTCAGATTCGCCCATTTGCGAGTCGAGACAGCGATTTCGGCCATCGCCTGTCGAGTTCGATCTTCGCCATATTGGTGCATGTATCGTCGAGCAGCCATCGCATACGAAACCGGAGGGCCAATAATACCGTACGGTGCCTCGTACTGGGCCATAGGCGTGCCTGGATTACGTGGAATAGGAACCCTATCACTGCGCCCAGATTGTCCGTGCGTAATCAGCGCAACTTCGCAGTACCCAGTGGCGATCGCTGCAAGTGCGTGCGCAACGTGAATAACGAAGGATGATCCGCCAACCGATGTGCTATCGGTGTAGCGAGGTTGAATGCCTAGATATTCGGCGACATCTAACGTTGACCATCCAGCGGTGAATAGAGCATCAACATCAGATAGCTCTAACCCTGCATCGTCCAGCGCATTGATAGCGGCCTCTGAATGATGAGCGAGTGGTGATTTTTCCGGAACCTTCCCAAGCTTGTTCGATTCGCCAACGCCCACGATGTGAGCCTTGCCCGATAGATTTTTAAGTTTCTGAATATTTGGCATGTTTTATTAACTTTATTCAACTACCGGTCACCGATTATCAGGCAACCAATTAGTGGTGGTGACCGCTTATTGCATTGGGGAGTAAGGGGTCGGAACTAACAATTGATTCCGCACGTTCTTCACGACCTGGCCATCTTTGTGAGATTCCTCAAGAACTCTGTCCCACTCTGGATCAGCGCGGAAATTCGCCCAAGATTCCATTCGACTGTTGGCGTCTTCATAGGCCAACATGTAGGTGAGTTGGTGATTGCTTTCACCGAATTCCGTAGTCCAGTAGCCAACGTTCTTGATGCCGTGCTTTTCAAAAAGCTTAGTTGTGTGGTTGGCAAATCGGGCATGAAGATTCGGTAGCTGGCCCGGCAGACATTCATACACGCGGATTTCGTAGAGCATCAGAATTCCTATCACCAGATCATATCGATCCCAAAGTGGTAATCGAGAATTTACGTTCTGGCAATATTCTGAATAGTAGCGCCCGGCTCGTCAACCGATAATACGGTCGCAGCTTCGATCATTCGCTGAAGTGTCGGGTCATCAGGTTGGTGAGCGAGTGTTGGACCTTCAAGGGAAGAAATCGCAATTCGATTGCGGCTTAGCACTTCGATGTCAGTTCCATAAACCAGTTCTAATCCGTCGATGTGTACGGCCAGTCCAGAAATAATTTCAAAACCACCATCGCTTTGTGGCTCGATGAGACTCCTAAACTCGGAGGCCGCCGGCGCAGCAGCTTCGACTCCTTCGATTGGAGTTTTGTCGAATGTGGGAATGTTCACGTTGAACAGTGCGCCGCGCTCAGTCTCAGCACTAAGCAGCTCAGTCGTAATCGCACCGATAACGTCTTTAACTTTAGGGTCATCGAAATTGTCAGAAGCATCCATCGAGAATGCACAGGCTTTCACGCCCTTTGCCGCAGCTTGTATCGCAGCACCCATCGTGCCTGAGATGAAAACGTTACGACTCGTATTGAAACCGGGATTTATGCCCGATACGACAGCATCTGCACCACCAATTAAGACATGCTCTAGTCCTAAAACCACCGAATCGGCAGGTGTACCACTAACGGCGTAGCATTTCACTCCGTCCACTCGGCTCGGGGCTTCATTGATTTTCACTGAGGTTCTGAGCGTCAGCGCAGTGCCGACACCAGACTGGTTACCAGCGGGAGCGACGACTGTCACTTCGCCGAGATCTTTTACGGCTCGCACCAATGACCAAATCGCGGGGTTGTCGAATCCATCATCGTTAGTTACAAGAATTTTCATGCGCTAAATCGTAGAGATAATCCAGAGGCTTTGTGTGACCATCAAAGACGGAGTTTTACTGATCTCAACTCTACACGAGAAGAAAATTGTCTATAAGACGAGCGTTCCCAATTTTTACAGCCAACAACGCCTGAGCTGAGTAATTGACTTCATCCAACTCTTCGAAAGTATCGACATCAGCTATCGATGCGTAGTCGACTTCGGCAAGAGGCTCTCGGGATAATATCGAATTAAGCATAACCCGCAGCACTTCGCCTGATCGCTCTCCTGAATCAAACGACAACTTGGCGACTGTTAGTGCTTTGAACAAAACCGTTGCGGCTTGTCGTTCTTGAGGAGACAAATAAGCGTTGCGGGTGCTAATGGCGAGCCCATCTTCTTCGCGAACCGTCGGGATCGGGATAATTTCAATCCCGAAACTCAGTGATTCGTTTACGTGCTGAATGATTCGAAGTTGCTGAGCATCTTTCTCACCAAACGTCGCTTTGGTTGGCGAGATAATCGAGAACAGACGCGCAACTACAGTCGCTACTCCCTCGAAGTGACCAGGCCGTTGTGCACCTTCCAGCAAGTTTGCAACAGGACCAGGATCAACAACTGTAAGAATTTCACCCGGTGGGTAGATCTCTTCTTGCGATGGCACGAACACGAAGTCGGCTCCATGTTTTTCAAACTCTGCAAGATCGGAAGTTTCGTTCGACGGATATGTCGAAAGATCTTCGTTTTCGCCAAATTGCGTTGGGTTCAGAAACAACGATCCGATCATCACATTGCAGTGCGATCGAATTGTGTCCAAATGCGCACTGTGTCCACGGTGCAAACCGCCGAGGGTAGCAACAAGACCCACTGAACCAGTCAGCACGCGCCGAACTTCCCGCATCTCCGCGGCAGTACGAATAACTCGCATGATCTAGTCGCTTAGTTCGACAGGGTTTGCCGCATTTGATTGAACGTGAGAATCATCAGAGAAGAACGACTGTGCATCGGTCGGGAACGTTCCTTCACGAACGTCGTCACTGTATCTAATTAGCGCATCCTCAATGATCGTAGCCAAGTCAGCATATTTTCCTGAATGACGAGGTCTAAAGTCAGGATCAAGACCGAGCATGTCGTGAAATACCTGAATTTGTCCATCACAATGAACACCCGCACCAATTCCAATCGTAGGAATATCGAGCGTTTCTGTGATTTTCTTCGCCAGTTCGACAGGAATTAGTTCGAGGACAATCGCGAATGCTCCAGCTTCCTGAAGTGCGATAGCATCTTCTAGAACCTCGTTGGCTGTCGATTCAGTCTTGCCCTGCACTCGGTACCCACCGAGTTTATTCACGTGCTGTGGGGTGAGACCAATATGCCCCATCACTGCTAATCCAGCATCTGCAAGTCGACGAACAATAGGTGCAACCGTTTTGCCTCCTTCGAGTTTTACTGCCTGCGCTCCGCCTTCTTGAATGAGGCGTGCTGCATTTCGGAGAGCCGTCTCAGCATCGATCTGGTAGCTAAGGAAGGGCATGTCAGCAACGATGAGTGGGTTGGTCGTACCGCGAACAACTGCAGCGGAAGCGCTGACGATATCGTCAACGGTTACTGGAATTGTTGAGTCGTGACCAAGAACAACATGCCCCATACTGTCTCCGACCAGGATCATAGGAATACCTGCTGCGTCGATAATGCGAGCTGCCGTGTAGTCGTATGCCGTCACCATTGGGATCGGCTCGCCACGGCGTTTCATCTGCTGAATCTTGTAGGTTGTGATTCTGCGTAAAGCCATTCGTGTACCTCCGCTACCGGTCGACTGCACCTTGCTAGCCGCCAAGCCTTAGTTCACTTGCGTTAAGTCATTATTACCCATTTTGGGGTTTTTGTGGGCGTTCTTAGTTTGATTTTCGTCAGAAAGTAACGTTTTGAGGCTTTCAAACTTCGATTCCGACATTCCGCCCTGCTCTTCAGCGATGTGCAATGACGCCAGCGCCAGTGCCGAGTACGCCTGACCGATTTCAGGTGATTTTTCTGAAGTCGCCGCCAGGTGAGTAGCGATTGTCTCGACATCCCCGCGGACGAAAGGACCAGTTATCGCGTCGGGAAGTCCTTTTTCATCTAAGGCGTCGACGGTTGCTCGCAGCAGAGGGACAAGACGCTTCAGTGCGTCTGAGCGTTCAATTCCCAACGGTTCCCACATTTCGGCGGCTAATCCAGTTAGGCCAGCCAGCAGACCACATGCCATCACCGCGGAAGCGTGGTAGGCAGCTCTTTGAGATGATTCGATTCCGAATGCGGAACCTCCGAGGTCGATCGCAAGCAGCCGAAGCCAGTAGAAAAGCATTGGATTTGCCGATTCTGTGGCAAAGGAAACATCTTTCAACCGTTCCGAAGAATCGTTTGTTGGGAATGTTTGAAGCGGATGGAATCCAGCCGTTTCCGCACCCGCTATTCGCGCTTCGTCCAATACAGCGAGCGGTAGAACCCCGGCGCAGTGAACTACAGCCTGATGCGATCGCCATTCAACCTCTGAACATATTTCCTCTATATGGGCGTCGGGACCAGTTATGAACACGATGCTGGCGACGTTTGCTGCAGTTTGAACGTTTTCGACAACGATAGCGTTTGATATCTGATCGCTGAGCCATTTTCGGTGGCTCGATTGCCGACTCGTTACAGCCGCCACGTTGTAATCCGCCTTCGATAGAGCAATTGCAAGGCTTGATCCAAGTCGCCCTGCCGCAAGCACAGCGATCGGTGATTCTTTATTCAATTCAGGAAGAGGACTCACTATTTTCCTGCTTTCGTTTGAGCCGATTTAGCATCGGCTGCCGACATGACCCCACCGAGTGTTTCGGCGGAATCTATTGCGCTCAAAATCGCCCCTGTAACGGCTTTTAGTGCTGCGGCATGCAATACATCACCAGGAACGGCCTCAGCATGATTACTGGTCGAAAGGCCGAACATTATGTCGCCATCATTAGCAGTGTGCGAAGGGCGTATCGCAAGTGTGATGCCATCTTGCGCTGCGATTGCGAGCCGAGTGGCACCGATCTTGTCCAGAGGGGCATCAGTGACAACGACACCAATCGTTGTATTGCGGAAGAACCCTCGATCTTTAGGCGGAGACTCGATCATCAGTTCAATCGAGTCAGCGAAGCCTTCATCGGTCTGAGGTCCGGCAACGATCTCACCGGTCGTTGGATCTACTACCCCGCCAATAGCGTTCACGACCATCAGTGCTCCAACCGTTGCTCCGTTTGGCATGCGCACAGATGCAGTGCCGATTCCGCCTTTAATGGAAGCGTTCGCACCGAGCAGCTTCGCAACGGTCGATCCAGTACCTGCCCCGGCGTTGCCGATTGCGAAATCTTTCGCAGCACTAGCGGCAGCAGCATAGCCGTCATTTATGGTGGGGCGCACTTTCGAGTTGATAAATCCTAGATCGAATACAACTGCAGTTGGAACAAGCGGAATACGCGTTCGACCAAACTGCACCCCAACGCCTTGCTCTTCCAGATAACGCACCACACCTCCGGGCGCATCAAGTCCGAACGCGCTACCACCTGTGAGAGTTATTGCGTTCACCCACTGAGCACTTGCGAGAGGATCCAATAAAGCCGTCTCTCGACTACCCGGAGCGGCTCCTCTAACTTCCATCCCGGCGTTGGCGGGTTCGTCGCAAAGTATCACCGTGCAACCGGTTCCATTTTCAATATCGGTATGGTGTCCAACCGTGATTCCAGCGACGTCGGTGATGCTGCCTGAATAGTTCATATTTCTACCGAATACACTTGGTATGTTTAACCGGGTGGTAACTGTTAATTATCGTGCTCATATTATCGAATTAACTGGCCAGACCAGCACAGTTTCCCGACCTCTTTTATGACCTTTAACGTTGACTTAATTTCGCAGTGTACTAAGCGAAATATCTGGGCGTATACTAAGTCCGAATTTACCTGCGGCGAAATTCGTAACCACCTCCGGACACCGACGTGCCGGAAGGTCAATTTCTTAGTAGGAATAACAAATTCGGCTCGTAACCGATGTGAGGAGTCCCGAAGGTGCCACGTAACTTCAAGGAACTTAAGCACGCATACGGATTTGACGATGTCGCCATTACACCAGGCGACATCACGATTAACCCGGAAATGGCTGACCTGTCGACGAATTTCGACGGAATCAAGCTAGATGTCCCATTTATTGCCTCTGCAATGGACGCTGTGGTTGATCCGAAATTCGCTATCGAAATGACCAAAGCTGGCGGCTTGGCTGTGATGAACATGGACGGGCTACACACCCGCTATGAAGATACCGCACCAATATATGAAGAAATCGCTGCTTCCCCACGTGAAGAGGCAACGGCGATAATGCAGCGGATCTACTCTACTCCGCAGAAGCCTGAGCTAATTGCGAAGAAGATCGAAGAAGTGAAAAAAGGTGGCGGTATCGCTGCTGTTTCCTTCGTACCGCAGAGCGCGAAGCGAATGGGTCCACTGGCTGTTGAAGCCGGTGCAGACATGATTGTTGTGCAGGGAACTGTTGTTACAGCCCGGCACTCATCGAAGAGCCTTAAAGGCCTCGTCTTCTCTGACATGATCAAAGACATCGACGTTCCGGTTCTAGTTGGTAACACCGTTTCTTACGAAGTAACCAAGGAACTGATGCAGCAGGGAATCGCTGGAGTTATGGTCGGTGTTGGACCCGGATCAGTTTGCACAAGCCGTGAAGTTCTAGGCATCGGCATCCCTCAGGTAAGCGCCACTATCGAGTGTGCGGCAGCCCGAGATGATTACTTCAAGGAAACAGGCAAGTACATTCCGATCATCACAGACGGTGGTATCCGAACTGGTGGTGACGTTTGTAAGTCATTCGCC
>Ga0209403_10003226_pt1 | contig 18638 bp, 16 predicted proteins | sample ArcticOcean_MG_C_8_FD_187440 | JGI IMG/M metagenome (GOLD analysis project Ga0209403, IMG submission 187440) | Marine microbial communities from western Arctic Ocean - ArcticOcean_MG_CB11_86 (SPAdes) (version 2) | ecosystem: Environmental > Aquatic > Marine > Oceanic | place: Arctic Ocean... | reverse complement strand
ATAATATTATCTCCACAATCAACATGAGGAGTATATGTTGTCTTGTGCTTGCCCCTGAGGCGCATGGCGACAATACTTGCTAGGCGGCCTAAAACCAAACCGTCTGCGTCAATTAAAAACCAATCTCGTTCTACCTCTCGTGGTTTTTGCGAATACGTATTCATTTAGAGTCCAATCTCATAAAACGTTTATCACCTAAAGAAGGTGAAAAAAACATAGCCAGAATCGAGCCGTAGTATGGCAAAATTTATCATCCAGTCAATGCTCTTTTTTCTTATTTTATACAATAAATACAATGTTTTATAAGTGTGGTATATTAATACCACATCTGTTTTAGATTTATAGACTAACTAATTATTAGTTTATAAAGATCCTTATCGCTATATTTTCTATTGCTAAATTGGCTAAAATCTCGTCAATCTATACGAATTTATAAGAAAATAGTTTGGATGAAGAAGTTAATGTCTGGGAATACTGATAAACCGCCACTTTTACGCGAAGTAACAGATGGTGTTTGCACGCTTACACTCAATCGACCTGACAAACGAAATGCCCTATCAAGCGAACTTCTAGGCGAACTTCAACGCGCTTTTGATGACATTGCTTCAGATAAGACTATAAAGGTAATAATTTTAGCTGGTAGCGGACCTATATTTAGTTCAGGTCATGATTTAAAAGAGATGCGGAAAGATTCTAGCTACAGTGCCATGCATACCTTATTCAATCAATGCAGTAACATGATGATATCAATGAAAAAACAACCTCAACCTATCATTGCAAAAGTTTACGGATCCGCCATGGCCGCAGGGTGTCAGCTTATGTGTAATTGCGATCTGGCAATAGCGGCAAAAACTGCAAAATTTGCCCTGCCAGGCTCTTCAATTGGATTGTTTTGCTCATCTCCCGCTGTTGCAGTTGGACGAGTAGCAAACCCAAAGCACACAATGGAAATGTTATTGATGGGTGAGACGTTTAACGCCGAAGATGCGTTTCGGTTTGGTCTGATTAATAAAGCAGTTCCACCAGAAGAGTTAGACAAGACCGTCATGGCTTACGCAAACAAAATTACCAAGCACTCCAGCATGACAATTTCTATGGGGAAGAATGCTTTCTATAAGCAAATCGATATGGATTTAGAAGCGGCCTATGCCTTCACCTCAGAGATCATGGCTAAAAATATGCAGGAGCACGACGCGCATGAAGGCATCGACGCATTCCTAGAGAAACGCGATGCCACTTGGCGAGGTCGATAAAGTAATAATGTCATCCCTGCATTACACTGATGACCACATCGCCAGTATTTTTCAGCGAACGAAAACAATAGCAATGGTGGGTGCTAGCCCTAAACCTCATCGAGCCAGCAACAGGGTTATGCAATTTCTACAAGAACAAAATTACAGAGTAATACCTGTGAATAGTCTAAATAGTGATCGGCGTATCAACGGAGAGAAAGTGTATACAAGCCTTGACCTAGTGCCAGATGAATTTCAAATGGTTGAAATATTTCGTAACGTCCATCATGCCATTGAAATTACCAAAGTGTCCATCAGCTTATCAAAACTTAAAAAGATTGAAACAATATGGATGCAACTTGATATTCGAAGCGATCACGCAGCACATATTGCGGAAAAAGCTGGTTTAAATATAATCATGGATAGATGCCCTGCAATCGAGATCAGACGGCTCACAAAAATAGGCCATCTGAGTTCGGGCGTGGACGGAGGCCAACAATTCAGTCATAAAGATGAGCACATACATCTAACCTAATAGATTTTTGAAAGTTATGCAGTTTGCTAAGACTACGTACACATGAGTTTATGAGCATTGCAGTTCCAGGCGACCGGTTTGGGCTTATTTTTGATCGGTTTATGATAGCACTAATTCTGCTTAATATACTCGCGATCATGCTAGAAACAGTAGCGTCGATAAATGCTTCATATGAAAATATCTTCTATTATTTTGAGGTGTTCTCGGTCACTGTCTTCACAATTGAATATATGCTTCGGGTATGGTCCTGCACAGAAGACAAAGATAATGACTATTCCAACCCAATTACAGGACGAATTAAGTACATAATGTCACCAATGGCGATAATCGACTTACTCGCCTTTCTTCCTTTTTACCTTACTATGTTTTTTGCTATCGATTTGCGGATACTTAGAATTTTAAGAATGTTGCGATTGCTCAAACTAACTCGTTATTCCGAGGCACTTTCTGTTGTTTGGGCTGTTTTAACCAAACAGCGCCGGGCTCTAACAGCAGCCTTTTTTATTATGCTAGTCGCTCTTCTTTTTACATCCTCAATCATATATTTGTTTGAACATGAAGTTCAGCCAGAAAAATTTTCTAGCATCCCAGAATCCATGTGGTGGGCTCTAGCTACACTCACCACAGTGGGCTACGGTGACGTAACGCCAATTACAAATGGTGGTAAATTATTTGCAGGCATGACAATGATACTAGCGATCGGCTTAGCTGCCTTACCCATTGGTGTAATTGCAACGGGATTTGCAAATGAAATTCAAAAACACGAATTTATTGTAACATGGCGGCTGATTGCAAAAGTTCCCTTATTCTCAGATTTAAATGCAGATCAAATTGCTAATATTGCTGGAATGTTGACACCACTTCTTGTGCCTCCTGGCCATGTAGTCGTGAAACAAGGAGATAATGCGGATGCGATGTTTTTTATTATATCAGGTGAAGTTGAAGTTGAAATCAAGACCAACCCCGTGATACTTCGACCTGGAGATTTTTTTGGTGAGGCAGGCATCCTGAGAGAATCTGTCCGTATGGCTGATGTTATATCACAAACAGAGTGCCAACTATTAGAACTTAGAAAAGAAAAATTTAACGAACTAATAAGAATGTTCCCCGAATTAGGGGTGCATGTTGAAGACGTCATGGAAAGTCGAATTAACGACAATACGGATATAACAACTAAAACATTATCACCAAGTTAGAATTTGATTGGGACTACCTTTTGATAAATGATGCAAAAGCCAAGGCAACCTCTTTCATTAGCGAGCCCCATTCTCCTTTTTTTCGCTGTCTATAAACGCGAACCGATGGATGCCACAGATGGTCGGAGCGATTTAATCCAAATCGCCACTCTGGGGTGCTAGACAAAAGCACCCAAGTTGGCACCCCTAGTGACCCAGAAACTTGCATAGTCGAATTATCGACTGAGATTACATGATCCAGGGCCCCTATTTGAGAAAACCAATCTTCTGCATTATTTATGGGGTTTATCGAATTATCTTGAAAAATGCTTACACCCGTCGTCTCAAAAACGCGTTTCAGATCTTCTTCAAATTCTCCGTATTGCAGATTAATAAAATGACAGCCTCTTAAGGTAAATATTTCGTGCCAAAATTCTATTGGAATAGAACGCTCATGTCCGACTATTGGATTACCACTTTTCCAACTAATACCCACTTTTATACCAGACCCTAACGACGAATAATGGGATTTAATTTTTGAGGTCAGTTTAGGATCAGATTTAAGATAACCGCCCAATACGGCTGGAAAGTCTTCAGCTTTTTTTCGATAGAAATTACATATAGAGCCTAACGGTATCTGAACATCAGCATTAATAGTTTTAATTTCAGAGTTGGGTGGATCTTGCCGCGCAAAAGCGTGCACGCCTTCAAAGGAACGCTTAAAAACTGGCACTAAACGATCACTACATTCCATCACAACACGCCCACTATTCTTGATAAGTTCTGGGAGCGTATTAGCAAACATGATCTCGTCGCCAATACCTTGTTCGCTCCAAACTAAAATTTTCTTATTTCTCAGGTCTTCGCCTTGCCACATCGACTGTGGAAATTCCCGCCATGTAGACGGGAAAGTGGAACAAAGCCAACGCCATTCGTTGTGTTTCCATCCTGCTTTAAAATTTTCAGCCATTAACATTACACGGCTGAGATTAAAGTGAGCTTCAGCGAAGTCTTGATCAATAGCCACCGCGTCTCGAAGGGCCTCTTCCGCTTGTTCTAGTTTGTTTGAATCAAGAAATGAGACGCCCAAATTATTGTAGGCTTGCGTATTATTTTCATCGATAGAAATAGCCTTCTTAAAACAATCAATAGCCCCTTTGGTCTCCCCTTTCGCGCGGTAAGCTAATCCCAAGTTTGTATGAGCACTTGCAGAAATCGCATTATATTCCAGTGCCCTTTTAAGACTTTTAATTGCTGGATTAATTCGGTTCAAACCAAGTAAGGCTAACCCCCTTGCCTCATAAGCTTGGACAAATTTTGGATCACTTAGAAGAGCTTGTTCCGATGCGACCAAAGCCTCTTCATTACGATTTGCTAGCCCAAGAACAAACGACAATCTGCATGTAATCGCTGCGTTATCAGGACTAAGTATTAATGCTCGCTCCAGCATTTCTATTGACACGGATAAACGTCCTAAACCACACATATTTTTACTGTAAAACTCAAGACACTTTATTAGATTATCGATATAATCTTGACGATCGGGCAAAATATGGTGAGCCTGTTCAAAAAAACTAACGGCTTCGTCAAAAAGTTCAAGCTGCATACTGATAAGACCGAGACTATTTAAAGCATCGGTATTTTTTGGCTCAACCGACAGTATTTTAAGGGCTAAAGATTTTAATTCAACAAGCCTAACACCAAGGTTAGTTTGTTGGTGTAGCCTATTGTTTTTAGTAGGCATAAAATTCTGCTACCCTTGAATACTAATTATAAGATCGCAAATTTCCCGAACAGCTCCCTCACCACCTTTTTTCTTTGTGACAAATAGCGCTGATGATAATGCCTCATCTGCTGCATCAACCACTGTCATTGGACAGCCAACCGCATCAAAAACAGGAAGATCGTTTAAATCATCTCCAACATGTCCAACTTGATCGAGGTCTATACCCATCTCATCACAAATACCAACAAGGGTTGCGAGCTTATCATCACAATCAAGGAAAACATAATCTACGCCAAGCCGGCGTCCACGATGGGCTATGGAGGGCGTTGAACTAGCTGTAATAATGGCTACTTTTACACCTGCAGCCTGGACACGTTGAATGCCAAGGCCATCTTTCACATTGAATTTGCGTAGTTCTTCGCCATCATCGGTGAAATAAAGTCCGCCGTCTGTTAAAACACCATCTGTATCAAGAGATAATAGCTTGATATCGGCAAGACGTTCTAAAAATTGTTCTTTGGTCAACTGGTTCATTATTTTTTCCTCAGGATAGCTTCAACTTTGATAAGATCTTCTGGTGTATCAACACCAAAAGACCCCGGCGTTACTGGCACACAGGCAATCCGATAGCCATGCTCAAGATACCTAATAACTTCAATACTTTCAGCCCGTTCCACTGGTCCGCGTTCAAGTTTAGAAAACAACTTTAATGCTTTTCGTGTGAAAGCGTATAAACCAACATGAACCGTCCGCTGCATGGTCTCTACAAGTGGATAGGGAACCGGTAAACGGGTAAAAGTGATAACGCAGCCATCCATACTTGGCACCAAATGAACAATGGAAGGGTCATCCAGCTGTTCTCCACTTGCCTTTTCAATATAACCCGTGGCCAGTTCAATCCCGCGATCCATTGCAGTCAAAAGGCAAGAAGTGACCGCATCAATTGCCTCCGGTTCAATTAGTGGTTCGTCGCCTTGGACATTAACATAGACATCGGCTGAAATTTTGTCAGCAACCTCAGCTAATCGATCACTTCCTGTTGGATGAGATGACGACGTCATCACAAAATCGAGATCATTTATTCTACAATAGTCAGCAATGCGTTTATCATCCGTGGCGATCACCACCTCCGATATAATTGCAGATTTTTTGGTCTGATCCCAAACCCAATGGATCATAGCCTTACCGGCAATTTGTTTAAGTGGCTTGCCTGGAAATCGCGTTGACGCCCAGCGTGCCGGAATAACACCAAGTACTTTCATCAAGATTCCTTATATCCATTGTACGATTTATGCCTATGTCTATCATGATTGACAACCCGCCTGTTAATTAACAGGCGTCCAATCTCCATCCCGTATCTCGACCATCCTAAAGGCTCTAAAATACAAACCCATATGATTTTTAGGCGACATTTTAACCAATCCATTAGCCCCAACATAATTGTCTGTTTCTTCCAACGCTTTTCTGATCTTTCTGGGCTCAAAACTGCGTGCTCGGCGAATTGCGGAGGCGTATAGCCTAATTGCGTCGAAGGCATACGAACCGTAAACATTGGGTGTGACCTCCCAGCGTCGCTCATATAACTTTATATAGCTTAAAAGTATCAATTTTATTGGATCCGCATCATCCAATTTATCCGCAATAACAATCGGAGGAACCGGCAGTCTTACACCTTCTGCAGCCACTCCAGATAAATCTAGATAGTCAAGTGTGGCCACCCCATGGGTCTGATATAATGGTATATCAAAACCAAGTTTGCGGAAATCACGCGTCACGTAGGCGGGTGACGAGCCAAAATCCACATTAAGCACTGCCTGTACTTTTCTTTTCATTCTAATTCTCTTGAGCGGCTCCAAAACTTTTCTTGTTTGAGAGCGATATACCTCGTCAGCAATTACAGAGATACCGAGTATTTTGGCTATTTCGATGCAATGTGCTCTCGTAGTCGAGGCAAACCCATCATCCCCTGAAATCATACCGAGAAATTCTATCCCACGCCGTTGCATGTCATTTAGTATTGTTTTGCATGCCATCCGGTGTGTCTGTGAAGATTTAAATACCCAACTACGAATGGGATGAAGCAATGCTCCAGAATTAGCCAATGCTATAAATGGGATCTTGGCCTCACTAATAATCGGTAATACCGACATAGTCGCTCCTGAGGTCGAGCCTCCAATGATAGCATCAACTTTATCAAAATATATCAGACGTCTCACTGCTATTTGTGCTGTTCTAGGATCAATACCAACATCATAATCAATCAACTCAACTTTACGACCTAACAAGCCCCCCCTAATGTTAAGTAAATTGACATAAAGTTTGAGGGTAGCAAGAGCTGGCGCCCCAATAAACGCTGCTTGACCTGTTATCGATAAAAACGTCCCAATACGCAGTGGCTCAATAGGAGGCTCTTCCGCTAACAAAGTATCTGAGTGTCGCATCATCCCTAAAATAACAAAGGTTAAAATAGCGAGGAAACGATATAATAATTGTCTAAATTTTAAAAAATATTCCTGCATATCTATAGTCAGATGGATTCCCATTGAGCGGTTATTAGAAAGTCTACCTTAGGCATGAAATACGACCCCCTTTCAAATTGTCTCATACATTCCATTTTCTATTTCATTATTTCTAATTTAAAGGCCTAAATTTATACAACATCCCGCTGCCATCGCATGGTTTTTAGCAGTGTATCAAGTGTAATAGAACCAAAGGTTGCCTGCGTAATTTCATCAATTTCGTTACAAATTACGAGAAGAGCACGCCCAATATCTGTTCCATCACCTAAATCGGAAGTTCCAGACGCCTCGCTACCAATATCTTCGAATATATTTATAACATCCATCAGCGTCACTCGTTTTGAATTACTAGAAAACCGATATCCACCACCTGCACCACGAACTGCATCAACCAAACCTGCCCGACCGAGATCTCGTAAAACTTTTGCTAGATGGTTCGATGATATACCATACTTATCCGCAATCTCTATGGCGGAAAGTTGGCGAGAGGGATCACGAGCAAGTTCTAAAACCGCATACAGTCCAAATTGAGTTGCCTTCTGTAATTTCACCCAGATAATCTCCCACAGATACTAGGTAATTTAACGGAGAGATTTTTCCAATTCAATGAAAGGCCCCCCCATCATACCTTGAGCCCTAAAAAACGACATGTTGAGTTGATCACGTCGCGCAATCATAGTTCGAATAGAATTTGCACCATCTTTCTTACAGGATTCACAAATAGCATCAAATAATTTTTCACCGATCCCCCGGACACGATAATCAGGACTAACACCAATCGCAAATATCCAACCGCATGGGCGGGAGCCAAATTCCCAAGCACGAACCTCGCCCACGATAAACCCCAGTATCTCATCGGGGCTTTTAGGATCCAAAGATCCGGCAACAATAAGATGACTAGAATCTGCGCTTTTCAAACGATCAAAGCGATCTTCCCAGTATGTTTTCTTTTCTATACCACTTACTAGCGTGTCTAGATCTATAATTTTTTGCAAATCATCAACTTCTGCTGGTCGTAATTTAATATCAAATTTCCGATCTTCCGAGTACATAATTGCCCTTCAATTTATATTAAAATTTATAAAATTAGATACTTGACAGAATGATGCGAAAAAGAGATTATGTAAATAGGTATTTTAGTACCGAATTACTTATTTTAGATTTTTTGTTAGATTCTAAGGTATTAATATAAAAAAATAGATATACATACTCTTTGATGTTTATACTGTATTCGCTACCAAGAAGCATTTAAGCGGAAAAATAGGAAAAGATTCTATTATGATTGATTTTTCAACCAACCCTGATCAATACAAACATTGGAAGCTAAGCTTCGAGGGGCCAGTTGCAACTATAGAAATGGATGTGGCAGAAGATGGCGGTATGGTCCCGGGGTATGAGCTCAAATTGAATTCATACGACCTAGGTGTAGATATAGAGCTCTATGACGCTACCCAACGTCTAAGATTTGAGCACCCAGAAATTAAAAGTGTTATAATCACTTCCGCAAAAGATCGAGTATTTTGCGCCGGCGCCAATATTGCTATGCTAGGAACATCAACCCATGCACATAAAGTAAATTTCTGTAAGTTCACGAATGAGACACGTAACGGCATAGAAGATGCAACAACAAAATCTGATCAAAAGTACCTCTGCGTCGTTAACGGCACAGCTGCCGGAGGTGGTTATGAACTCGCTCTCGCAGCAGACCACATTATGCTTATTGACGATGGCGCGAGTACAGTTTCTCTTCCTGAAGTTCCTCTTCTCGCCGTTCTACCAGGCACCGGCGGCCTCACTCGTGTTGTCGATAAACGGAACGTACGCCGTGATCACGCAGATTATTTTTGTACACTTAATGAAGGAATAAAAGGTAGACGCGCGGTGGAGTGGAACCTCGTTGATGAATTAGTCCCGCGTTCAAAATTGATGGATAAGGCTAAAGAAAGGGCCAAAGAATTTGCTGAATCTTCATCTCGTCCAAACAATCAAAAAGGGGTGGTCCTATCACCTTTGTTACGAGAAATCTCAAATGATGAAATTAATTACAATTCAATTTCTTGTAAAATTAACCGTGAAGTCCTTACCGCTGAAATAACCATCCACGCTCCAACCAATAAACCTGAGCAAAAGATCGCTGCTATCCAAGCTGCCGGTGTTAACTTCTGGCCTCTAGCTTTTGCCCGTGAATTCGATGATCTGATACTCCACCTTCGTACCAATGAAAACGAAATTACGACATGGGTCTTTAAAACCGAGGGTAATGCAGATTTTATTGCGGCTGCTGACGAAGCACTTATTAATAACGCCGATAATTGGCTTGTTAAAGAAATCATACTCTATATTAAACGCACTTTTAAACGACTAGATGTTTCTTCTCGCAGCATAATTACACTTGTAGAACCTGGTAGCTGTTACACTGGCACTCTGATGGAACTTGTTCTTGCTGCTGATCGTAGTTTTATGCTCGATGGTATTTTCGAGGGTTCCAACGTAGCGGCAGCAACTCTGCGACCAACTGCTATGAATTTTGGGCTTCTTCCAATGTGTAATGACCTAAGTCGGCTTGAAACACGATTTTTAGATGATGAGACAAAGATTGCGGCTATCAAAGCAGAAATAGGCATAAACCTGGATGCAGAGACAGCCGAAGGCCTCGGCCTCGTAACCTTTATTCCCGACGATATCGATTGGGAAGATGAAGTCAGAATTGCGATAGAAGAACGTGCAAGTTACTCCGGAGATGCTCTCACCGGAATGGAGGCCAGCCTGCGATTTGCTGGCCCTGAAACTATAGAAACCAAAATTTTTGGCCGACTTAGTGCTTGGCAAAACTGGATTTTTCAACGGCCAAATGCGGTTGGTGAAGACGGAGCCCTGAAACTTTTTGGAACGGGCAAACAAGCTAAATTTGACAGAAAGCGAGTATAATTATGACCACGATCGATTATTCCCAGAAAATTCCAAACAACGTTAATCTAGCTGACGACCGCCGTCTGCAACGGGCGTTAGAAGCATGGCAACCGGCTTTTCTGAATTGGTGGGATGAGCTTGGACCAGCTGGAAGCTCCGATTACGAAATTTTCTTGCGCACTGCAATCGACGTTAGCGCTAAAGGCTGGGCTCATTTTGACATGGTTAAAATGCCTGAGTATCGCTGGGGTATTTTCTTAGGGGATAAAGAAGAAAATCGAAAAATTGGTTTTGGTGCCCATAAAGGTGAAGATGCTTGGCAAGAAGTTCCGGGCGAGTACCGCGCGGAACTCAGACGATTAATTGTTACTCAAGGTGATACAGAACCCGCTTCAGTTGAACAGCAACGACAACTTGGCCGAACCTGTCCGTCGCTTTACGATCTTCGAAGCCTTTTCCAAGTAAACGTTGAAGAAGGTCGACACTTGTGGGCCATGGTATATTTACTTCATGCTTATTTTGGACGTGATGGGCGCGAGGAAGCAGAAGAAATGCTAATGCGTCATTCAGGTGATGAAGATAAACCCCGGATTTTAGAGGCCTTTAACGTACCCACCACAGATTGGCTCTCATTCTTTATGTTTACGTACTTCCAGGATAGGGATGGTAAATTCCAATTGAATTCACTTGCTGAATCTGGATTTGATCCATTATCACGAACATGTAACTTTATGCTTACAGAAGAAGCACACCATATGTTCGTTGGAGAATCTGGCGTGGGCCGAGTGGTAGAGCGAAGTATCGAGTTGATTAAAGAACATGATACTTTAGATATTAGGAAACACGGTGGTATAGACCTCGCAACAATACAAAAGTGGATTAATTTTCATTTCTCTATCTGCCTAGACCTTTTTGGTCAGGAGAAATCAACCAATGCAGCTAATTTCTATAATATGGGCCTGAAGGGTCGTTTCCAAGAAATGAAAATTAATGACGACCATCAGTTAGATAATGACGTTTATATGGTACCCGAGATCGAAGGTAATAGAGTTATTATATCTGAAACGGGAGCTCTAGGCTCAATCAATGAGCGCCTACGAAATGATTACCGTGATGACTGTCAACGTGGTGTAGATCGCTGGAATAAAATGATAGCAAGTGCTGAAATTGATTTTAAATTAAGCTTGCCCCATTCGGCCTTTCATAGAAATATCGGTGTTTTTGCAGACATCAATGCTGATGTCGATGGCAATATCATCTCCGAAGAAAAATGGAACGCTGATAGAAATAATTGGATCCCAACAGCAGAAGACAGAACTTTTGTTGAAAGCCTTATGACACCTGTAACTGAAGTTGGTAAAATAGCCGGATGGATTGCGCCCCCAGCGCGTGGTATTCAAGGAAAGGAGCCCAACTTCGAATACGTCAAATTTCATTAAAAAAATAAATCAATTACAAATAAACCTCGATTGCGCAATTTTAGAATTGCGATTGAGGTTTATTTGTAATTGAATGAAGTAAAATTAAGGAGGTATGAAGGAGGTATGGATGTCAGATAATGTTGTATCAATAGACGCCACAGTAAGTCCTGCCATTATCAGTTATTCAGATACATTTAATGTGGCCGTACCTTTCATTGACCGGCATCTAGAAGAAGGTCGTGGCGATAAAGTCGCGATCCGAATTCATGGTGGCGGAGTAGTAACCTACAGAACACTAGCTGAGCATGTAAATCGGGCAGGAAATGCTCTTGTCAATTTAGGTGCTAGCAAAGGTGACCGTATCTTGATGATTGTTAAGGATAGCGCTGAGTTCTTCTACTTATTCTGGGGTGCAATAAAGGCCGGTATAATCCCGGTTCCCTTAAATACATTACTTCGGGCCAAAGACTACGCTTACATGATCGAAAACTCTGAGGCAGCGGGAGTTTTATACTCCCCAGAATACTCCTCCGAAGTTAATTCTGCTCTGGAAAAATCAACGCACAAACCAAAAATAATGTTATTAACCGACGGGTCAGGTGAAACTATTGCTAAACAAATGCTAAATGCATCGCCGTATCTTGACGCAGCAATAACGGCAGCTGATGAAGATTGCTTCTGGTTATATTCATCTGGCACTACCGGCGGCCCTAAAGGCGTTATCCATGCCCACAAAGATATGGTCGTTACCAGCCAACACTATGCGGTCGGAATTTTAGGTGTAAACGAAAGAGATATTTGTTTCTCTGCCGCAAAATTATTTTTTGCCTATGGCCTTGGTAATGCCATGACATTTCCACTTTGGGTTGGGGCAGAAGCAATTCTCTTGCCTGGCCCACCCACCCCAGATTCATGTCACGAAGTTATTGAAACATATAAGCCTACTATTTTTTATGGGGTTCCTACACTTTATGCAGCTCAATTAAAATCGATGGGATCAACTGAGAAAAAGGACCCTGATCTCTCTTCAATACGTGTATGCACGTCTGCAGGCGAGGCATTGCCACCTGACTTATTAAAACGTTGGGTAGATAAGACAGGCATCCCACTTTTAGATGGTATTGGTACTACTGAAATTCTACACATTTTTTTATCTAATCGAATTGGGAATGTAAAACCTGGCGCAAGTGGCCTCGCCGTTCCAGGCTACGAGGGCAAGGTCGTTGACAGTAAGGGTCAAGAAGTGCCAACCGGAGAAACTGGTGACCTAATGATTAAAGGCGATTCACTTTTAAAACTTTATTGGCGTAATCCAGAAAAAACGACTGAATCTCTAAAAGATGGATGGATGTATACGGGCGATACTTATTATCAAGATGGTGACGGGTTCTTCTTCTGCTGTGGACGCAGCGATGACATGCTGAAAGTAGGAGGCATTTGGTGTTCTCCGGTTGAAATCGAAAACAAACTTGTTGAACATCAAAAAGTATTAGAAGCCGCTATTGTTGGCAGAGAAGATAATGAACAATTAATAAAACCTGAAGCATTTGTCGTATTGAATGATCCAACTGACGCTGGAGAGGACCTAGCGGCTGAACTTCTTGAGCATTGTAAATCTGGGTTAGCTCGTTACAAATACCCCCGTTGGTTTAATTTTGTTGATGACTTGCCAAAAACAGCGACTGGGAAAATTCAAAGATTTAGATTACGTTCCAATTAGTCAATTACAGCTTTAGTTAGAAGGCTAAAAAAGCCCTCCAACCACTCCCGTAGGATAAATTTAACCCAAGTTTTGGAGTGTGCGGGAAATTTAGAGAATAGAATGGTTAAATAAATATATGATGTTGAGTTAATACGTTCAAAGTGCGTTATGAATATCAAAAATCGCCTACTATGTCCTTTTAGGAATATAGAACGCTTATGATAGCTTTGATAAGAGAGGTCTAAAGATGAAAATCTTGGTTTTACAGCATGCACGTATAGAGCATCCAGGAGCATTTCGGAAATTCTTACAAGAAGATGGTCATGAGTGGTTCCCAGTAAATCTTGATGAGGGAGAAAAATTACCTACACTGGATAGTTTTGACGCGTTATGGGTAATGGGTGGGCCAATGGATGTATGGGAAGAAAATAAATACCCTTGGCTTCGCGATGAAAAAAAATTCATAAAGGAAGCCGTTGAAATCCGGGGAATTCCATTTCTAGGTTTATGTTTAGGGCACCAACTTCTTGCTGAAGCACTTGGCGGTAAATGTGGAAAATCACAACGGCCAGAAATAGGTGTAATGGAAGTTGCTTTAACCAAAAGCAGTGAATCTAAAATCATATTTGATGATTTTCCTGAGAAGTTTTTATGTCTCCAATGGCATGGGGCTGAGGTTAGGGAAATGCCTGTTGGTGCACAATGCCTTGCTACTTCTCCATTATGTGGAGTTCAAGCAATGAGCTGGGGACCAAGGGCCTACTCAATGCAATTTCATATAGAAGTTGAGTCTGATACAGTAGAGAATTGGGCAAAAATTCCCTCTTACCAGTCAGCACTCCACGCGGTGTTGGGCAAGAATGGCACCGGAGCTTTAAAAAAATCCTGTATGGACAATATTAACGATTTTAACAGACTTGCAGAGAGGTTCTATATAAACTGGCTGCAGACCGCAGCCCAAGTTAATTGAAAAAAAACTTATTGCATTCTAAAGATGTCATTGTTTCAAGTTGAAGTAATTCTGGTAAGAGAAAGGCGTGCTGTCTCGAGGTGACTTTGCATTAACATAGCAGCGCGTTCTGGCTCCCGTGCTTTTAATTCGTTTAATACCTGACGGTGCTGGTTGTTATACTCTGCGATTGAGTTTTCATTTAGTGTGAGGCGCCGCATTCGGGACCATTGTTCCTGATTACGAACGGTATTTATTTGAGACATGATCCATATCAGAAGCCTATTTCCTGTCGTCTTCACTAGTAATGTATGAAATGCATTATCAGCTTCGGAGAACCTGTTTGGGTCATTAACGCTGGCATCCATTTGTACGAGAAGTTGATCAGCTTTATCTAAGTCCTGTTGAGTAGCATGCAGTACCGCCAATCGACAAATATGTGGTTCAAGGGCAAATCGGGCATCAATCAATTCAAGTGGGCTAGCATTTTCTATGATTGTATGTGTAGCCCCTGATTGTGTGAATTTAACAAATGTTCCGCTGCCTGGTCGGATATCTACAATGTTCTCAATCGCTAGGATATTTAATGCTTTACGGACAGTGCCACGTGCGACGCTATATGTATCAGCAAGCAATCTCTCAGCAGGTAATCTTTCACTAGTTTTTAAAAGGCCACTGTTGATTTTTTGACGCAAAACGCTTGCGATTTCTGGGGCCCCACAGCGTGATTTATGATTTTTAGTCATTTGGCATCCAAATAATTTTTGATATTTTATACCAAAATTATACCAAAACAAGGTATATAATCTATTTTGATATAAAATTGGATCAAAAGGGTTGAGTATTAGAGAGAACTATAACATTATTTGAAAAACTATGAAGATGGCTTCTTTTTTAATTTTGAGAGAAAAATTTAGGAGAAATAATGGCCTTTCCAGAACATGCAGATTATGTGGTGATAGGAGCAGGTATCCATGGGCTGTCATCTGCATGGCATCTAGCTGAGAAATTAAAGGAGGCCGGTGAAAATGTCGAAGGGCGAATTATTGTTCTTGATAAGTCCGGTATAGCGGCTGGGGCTTCTGGTATCGCTTGTGGCGTTGTACGCAATAATTATTTTCAGCCTGCTATGAGGAACTTAATGGCACATTCTGTGGGAGTCTGGGAAAGTGATCCAGAGGCATTTAGTTATCATCCTGTTGGTTATATGCAAGTTTCTTGTGAGTTAATGCGTGACGATGTTGGGAAGATATTTTCTGAGCAACAGGCGATTGGATATGAGAGTATATTTATAGAAGGATCAAATACTTCAATGAGCTATATGCGAGGGCTTTTTGACGATTGGCAGGCAAAAGGAATTACTTCGATTCTACATGAAAAACGTGGCGGTTATGCTAATAACACAAAATCTATTTACGGTTTAGCAAAGAAAGCTGAAGATTTAGGCGTTAGAATTTTGACCGGGGTTGAAGTTAAAGGTTTAATCTCAGAGAATGGATCAGATGCTGTTTCAAAAATAGAAACTGACCATGGTATTATGACTTGTTCCCATGTAATTATTGGTGTTGGTCCGTGGGTGCGAGATTTATGGCAAATGCTTAATCTGCCAAAAAAAATTGATGTGAAGGATCTTGAAGGAATCGTTCATAAAGATATAGATATGTGGCGTTTTTGGCAGTTGGAAGAGGGAGTACTTCAGGTTAAGCCTGAAACGTTGTTGATGAATGATGGAAAACCACCTCCAGTAATTCATGTCGATACCGATGCACCTCTAATATCGGATGTAGATGGCTCAGTTATTACTGACCATTTGTGGGGGATATATTATAAACCCGATTGGCATTTTGGTGGTATACAGGGTGGCGCTGCTCCTTATAAGGTAGAAACACAAGTTGATAAAGTTGCGATAGATCCTTATGGACCTTCAAGCCCAGAGTTTGTATCAAGCCCAGAGTTTGCTCATATGTGGGTTTCTGCATTAGCTCACTGCCACAAACGATTTGAGGGTATGATGCCAAAATATCATCGAGAAGCTTCTGGTGGAATTGGTTGTTTTACAGCAGATAGTTTCCCTATTTTTGACCATTTTAATGAGAATGCAACTGTAATTGCTGATAGTAATCATGGTTATAAGATGCTGGGAGTTGGGCATCTAATTGCTGATGAAATTTTAGGAGAAGAGCAAGAACTCCTCCAGCCATTCCGTTTCGACAGATTTGAGAAAGGGGAGTTACACCCAGTTTCAAGTAGCCCATTTCCGTGGAGTTAACATTAAGAGGTGAGTAACAATAATTATACGGGAGAGATAACCCAATCATAAAAAATAGGGAGTAAAATCATGGATCGAATGGATATTGAAAATTATGTAGAAGCTGAAGGTCGTGACAAGCTTGTCACAGAAGTAAGAGAAAAAATTAAAGAATTAGGTATTACTTACATATACTACCAATTTGTTTCAGTAACAGGTCGTATTGTTGGAAAAGGTATCCCAGCAGACCACTGGGAAACCATAGCTGAGCGGGGATTTCAATTAGTTTATGGGTCAACCGCCAATCTTTATACTGATCGTCATTCTAATTATATTGGATATGGACCAGAAGCTTCTGAATTGGTAGGCATCCCCGACCCAGAGACTTTTGTTCAGTTGCCTTGGGACAAAAGGGTGGCACGTGTTTTCTGCACCTGTTTTCGGAACCGTGAGGAAAGGGAAAATCCAGGAGGATTTTTAACCTCAGATTGTCGGGGGAATTTGCGCCGAATACACGACCAATTTAAAGAAAAGCATGGAGGATTACATCTTCGTCATGGCACTGAACCTGAGATGATGTGGCTTAAAAAGGGTGAAAATGGATTACCAGACGGTGGAGCCTCCAAACCAAATTGTTATCATCTTGATCAATTTGAAATTTTACGGCCAGTATTCTTAAGGGTTATAGAGTATAGTCAAGCGATGGGGTTAGATATGATTCAAGGGGATCATGAAGATGCCCCTGGACAACTTGAACTTAATTTTATGTTTGATGATGCACTTCGCACGAGTGATAGGTTAACTACTTATCGTCAAATATGTGCAGCAGTGGCGCGTGAGTTTGATCTCATTGCGTGTTTTATGTCGAAACCGTTCATGGGAGTGTCGGCCAACGGTTGCCATCATAATATGTCATTATGGCGTGGGGGAGATGAAGTCATTGTCAACACGCCACATTCTGATTCAAAGCCTGGCCTGGATGGAAATTTCACATACCTCAAAGGAGGTCAAAATACTTTTCTTCCTGACGTAAAGATTGATGCGAGAAAGCCTGGTCCTATTGGACTTCAAAGTATTGGCGGTGTTATGGAGCATGTAGGAGCTCTGACTGCTCTTGGTTCTTCGACTGTAAATTCATATAGACGATTATGGGATACAGGCTTCTGGGCTCCAGTATTTGCTGATTGGGGATACCAAAACCGAACTTGTGCCCTTCGTGTCTCTGCTCCAGGACGTTTTGAATATCGCTCGGTTGACTCTATGGTGAACCCTTATTTGATGGCAGCTGGTTTATTAAAATCATTTGATGATGGAATATCCCGTGATCTTGATCCAGGTGAGCCCGAGGAACGGAATATCTATGAAGCTATGGAAGCTGGCAAACAGGTAGAAAAATTACCAATGACACTTGGTGACGCACTTGACCGCCTTGAGGCAGACGATGTTGTTATGTCTGCACTTCCAGATGAAATGGCAAAGGTTTTTTTCCATTATAAACGAGACGAATGGGAGAAATTTAATGCGACTGTTACCAACTGGGACTTAGAGACATACTGGGACTGCTTGCCTTAACGGGCTTATGCCAGGACGTTTTAATAGTAAAGAGTTTGAGTTGTCTGTATTGCTATAATCAAATAGGGGGCATTAATTAGATGTGTGGAATTGCAGGAATTATTCATCGAGGGAAGAGTTCTAATGTTGGCTCAGAGATGACATCGATGCTTGTCGCACTCAAGCATCGTGGTCCTGACTCTAGTGGTTTTGCAGTTTATGGAGAGCCTAAGTCTGGGGAATTTTTGATGCGTATTAAGGTTGCAGAGCAAGAGGACATGGACAAAGGCCGCGGCGCAACCACTCTCATAAGAGATAGAATTTGTCAGATTGATGAGATTTTGACTGAGCATAATGTTGAAGTTAAGGAAAAGGAAAATATTACAGCTTATGCACTGCGTTATGTAATTAGTCATAATGGTGATGTCCAAGCGATGGCACAGCATATAGAAGAAGTTGGAGGGGTGGAGATATTGTCTCTAGGTAGCCGTTTAGAGCTAGTCAAAGACCTTGGTGATGCGACGATTGTTTCTGAGCAATATGGACTAAGTAATTTCAGAGGCACTCATGCAATTGGTCATACGCGCATGGCTACCGAGTCAGATGTAGATATTCGTTCAGCTCATCCCTACTGGGCATTTCCGTATAACGACATTGCCGTTGTCCATAA
>Ga0209403_10003223_pt1 | contig 18646 bp, 18 predicted proteins | sample ArcticOcean_MG_C_8_FD_187440 | JGI IMG/M metagenome (GOLD analysis project Ga0209403, IMG submission 187440) | Marine microbial communities from western Arctic Ocean - ArcticOcean_MG_CB11_86 (SPAdes) (version 2) | ecosystem: Environmental > Aquatic > Marine > Oceanic | place: Arctic Ocean... | reverse complement strand
AGCGGTATTCAACGGAACTGTTGTTGCTGAAACCGAAGATTACGAAGTAGTAGAAGGCAACGTCTACTTCCCGCCCGGGTCGATCAAACAGGAATACTTCTCCGACAGCGGCCTTCATACGTCCTGTCCCTGGAAAGGTCTGGCAAGCTACTACACCGTGAACGTCGATGGGCAGGAAGCACGTGATGTTGCGTGGTACTACCCGCAGCCCTCAGACGTCGCAAGCAACATTAAAGACCACGTGGCGTTCTACCCACAAGTTGTAATAGAAGGCTGAAAGTCCGGCTGGCTGGGCGCACTTCGAAGTCTCTTTAGTTAGAACTTTAGAAGGTGCTCAGACCACGCTAACCACCCAAGTCGCTCGATCAACTAACCGAGCAGGGACCGGAGCTTTCCGAGCAACCCGGTTCGTTTCGGCAGCAGATTCTCAGCAATGAAATCGACTGTTTCTGGCGCACCGCTCAGCACAAGTCCCTTCCACTTCCTGATCCTGCCGTACGTTGCGGAATCATTCGCATAGTCCGTGCCCCACGCCTCAAACGGTGTGAATCGGCGGTCTGAATCCAACGACAACACTTTTCCGCCAGCTTCCTTAATAAGAAGAACTCCCGCAGCAAAATCCCAAGAGTTCGCGAAGCCAGTAATAGCAAACTGCATCGAGCCGCGCGCAACCATGAACTGCTCGTAGCAAGCACTACCGGCATCTCGCAGTTCACCAAAATTGCCCTGCAAAGGCTTTTGAACATCGAATGCCCGCTGAATCCACCTCGGTGCCGACGAATGTAAACCGGCGACAGGCACGCCCGTTTCACTCGGTGAACGAACACTCATCTTCGTATCGCCAATCCACGTACCGTTTCCGGCACGGGCGTGCATCAGCAGATTCCCTTCATCGTTCGACCACGGAATCCACATCGCCGCCACCACCGGAACTCCCCGGTACAACGCAGCGACTGAAACGGCATGAATGAGTGACGAGTTAATATAGTTAGTCGTGCCGTCTATTGGATCGACAATCCACAGCCAGTCGGCCGCAGCTGGTTCTTCAGCCGGTGGATCTTCTTCACCAAGTAAAACGTGATCCGGGCAAGTCTCCGCCATGATCTCAGCAATCAGTTGCTGCGTTTTCTTGTCGACGTCGGTGACGAGATCCTTGCCAGGCTTGTCACCCTTGTTCGAAATCTCAAGCACACTACCAAACCGACTGGCCACATATGCGCCAGCTTCTGTTGCCGCACGGATTACGGATTTTTCAACGTATTCAAGTTCGGAGTCGGGAATCACCTGCGCTGGCGTTTGTGTCGACGATTCGTTCAATCTAAAGAGACTCCATATCCGTAATACCGTTTAGGCGAGCAGGTTGCTCGAGAAGCACGAACTGTCAAGAATTATTTATCACCTTTGCCCGACACTCCGGTAAGATTCTACGTGCAAGTTTGAACGTGGGTGTGGAGTGACACCCCACGTAACACCCAGAGGTAACGAGTTTGAGTTCAACTACGACGCGAAAATTCCACAAAGATCGTGGATTGGTCACCCGCATGTACTTCACCATGTTCATGCTCGGGATGCTATACGCGGTATTCGCCCTGTTCTTGTGGCAAGCCGGAACCGCAATGATATTCATTGCTCCGATCATTGGAATTATTGTGGCGGTTCAATACTTTATGTCCGACCGCCTGATCCTGATGTCGACCGGAGCAAAAAAGGTGACTGCCGAGCAGGAACCCGAACTGCACCGAATGATCAAGACTCTGGCAGATCGTTACGAAATGCCAACGCCCAAGGTTGCGGTTATCGATACCGCTATCCCGAACGCATTTGCCACAGGTCGTAACCCCAAAAACGCTCTCGTTGCAGTTACAGCCGGCATTCAACAGCGACTGAGCGAACGAGAACTCTCAGCCGTTATTGGCCACGAACTTGCACACGTAGCGAACCGGGACATGAAAGTTCTGGCAATCGCTAACTTCCTCGTCACACTTACCAGCTTCCTGATGACCATGCTGTTCTGGAACATGCTTTTCGGAGGTATGGGAGGGCGCCGGAGCAACAACGGTGGCGGAGTGATGATGGTCTACCTCGTCACAATAGTTGTGTACTTCATCGGCCAACTGCTTGTTCTGGCGCTAACTCGATATCGTGAATACGGCGCAGATCACACTGGCGCTGAGATATCAGGCGATCCGGGAGCTCTCGCAGATGCACTCGAAAAAATCAGTGGCACAGTAGCCAACATACCGGACAAGGACCTCAGAAAATTGCAGACGGCCAACGCCTTCCTGATCATCCCCGCTGCACTCAAAGGCGAGGGTTCGATGAACCTCTTCTCGACCCACCCACCACTTCAAGAACGAGTCAAACGCCTTCGTGAACTTGAACAGCGCATGCGCTACGGGTTGCGATAGGTATGGGATTTTTCGGCGGAGACAAAACTCTAAAAGACGACTGGTCGGCGATGTCGACCGTGATCAAGGCTGAGACAAAACTTCAGACGCTTGGCGAAATCACTCCTTCGCGCCGTGCAGGTGTGATCTATCGCGATAACGAAGACAACGCGTTTCTCCGCGACATCGAAAGCGAACTGAAGCCGATCCTGTATTCCGGTCAGGGTTCTACCAAAACGTCATTTGAAATCCACGACGATGATCGTGGGATGAGATGGATTGTTCTGGATGACGGTAACTTTAACGACCTCGTATCCAGCGTCTACACCGTCGGAAACGCCATCGGAGCAAACGATGCTGGCGACAATCTGCTTGCCGCTGTTTTCGAGCTGTACTTCACCGGCACCGTGGAGGACAACACATATCGCTCAGGGCTACGAACGTACTGGATATACCGGTACGATCGGAAAGCCTTCTACCCGTTCGTCCCGACCGGAGAAAACGAGGGCGAGAGAGATCGCCCGACCGAAGCACGGCTGGGGCAAGACCTGCGCAAGCACGGCCTGAGTATCGAAAAGTCACTCACAGAGTGGATGGGTCTCTGGGGCATCCCCTTTTAGGCTCCTGTCCACCCCTAACCAAGCGCCCTGCCAGCGCTCGAACCGATGCCCAATGTCAAATGACAACCCCACGCGGGTAGCTCTCCTCGTACCACCCGGTGAAGAGCCACAACCTTTTATCGACGCGATAGCCCACGGCGATGGACAGGCTGAAGCTTTCGATGTCACCGAAGGCCTCCCTGAAGAAGCCACCGGCCTGCTTATTGCCGGAGTTCGTGCATTCGGCGAAAATGAATCCGTCCCACCAGCCCTAGAACAGGCGATAAAAAAGGGAATCCCGGTTCTGGGTATCGGATGGGGCATGCATGCTTTGAACGTCTCTCTAGGCGGGCAGCCACCGATAAAAGTCGAAGGGCACGGCAGCCCCCCTGAAGATGAAACGGCAGGTAAAACGGCAGGCGAAACAACGAAGCACCCGCTATTCATGGCACCCGGTGGGAAGGTTGGTTACACCATCGCTGGCTCGGGCTGGGTGACCGTCCCATCCGCTCACACGCATGGTCTCCTGCCAGCGCAGGTGGCCGACGGATTGCTCTCATCTGTATACGCCGAAGATCAGGTCGTGGAGGCTATCGAAATGCCAGGCCGTGAATGGCTGATCGGTGTTCAGTGGCCCGCTCACCTCCCAGGCAGCACCCCAAAGGGGTTCGACAGCCTGCTGCTCGCCCTCGTCGAACGCAGCGAGCACTAACACCATAAAACGAGCAGGGCTCGCGGGTACTCGCCCGCGCGACGCGTGCGTTGCGCGGGCGCATGGGAAAGCGTAATGTTGAGGTATTAACTTTCGCTTTTTGTGCTCGTTTAAAGCGGACTGAATTCGAAGCAACCCATTAGCCGGAGAAACATATGGCCAACAGCGACCTCGGCAGTGTCAGGCCAATTGGCATTGAAGATGAAATGAAGGCGTCCTATCTGGACTACGCGATGAGTGTCATCGTGGCCAGAGCGCTTCCAGACGTACGTGATGGCTTGAAGCCAGTGCAGCGTCGCATCCTCTATGCCATGCACGATCAAGGTATGCGTCCCTCCTCTTCATACAAGAAGAGCGCACGCCTTGTTGGTGAAGTGCTGGGTAAGTACCACCCGCACGGCGACCAGTCCGTGTACGACGCCCAGGTTCGAATGGCACAGCCCTTCTCGCTCCGCTACCCGCTCGTAGACGGGCAGGGTAACTACGGCTCTGTGGACGGCGACCCCGCCGCTGCGATGCGATACACAGAGTGTCGCCTATCGTCGATCACCGAAATGATGCTCGGCGATATCGACCGGGACACCGTCGACTGGCAAGAGAACTTCGACCAGTCGCTCAAAGAGCCAGCCGTCCTTCCGGCCCGCCTCCCCGCTCTATTGGTGAACGGTGCCTCAGGTATTGCTGTTGGAATGGCGACGAACATTCCACCGCACAACACAACCGAAATCTGCGATGCAATCGTCCATCTGATCGGCCACCCGGACGCCTCGGTCGACGATCTAATGCAGTTCGTCACCGGCCCCGACTTCCCAACAGGAGCACACATCTGGGGACAGGAAGGCATCAGGAACGCATATGTAACAGGCCGTGGTCGTGTGATAGTCCAGGCCGATCACTCGATCGAAGACATGGCACGTGGCGAACGAAAACGAATCGTTTTTAACGAGATTCCGTTCCAGGTCAACAAAGCCAACCTCGTCGCGAAGATTGCTGACCTGATCAAGGCCCGCAAGATCGAGGGTATTAGCGAGGTGCGAGACGAATCAGACCGTAAAGGAATGAGAGTCATCATCGAACTTCGCCGAGGTGCACACGTCGCCGTAGTGCTGAACACCCTCTACAAGCACACGAACCTTCGCAACTCGTTCTCAGTCAACATGATCGCTCTTGTCGACGGAACACCGCGAGTCCTCACTCTTAAGCAGTCGCTGCGCCACTACATCGAATTCCGGGAAGAGGTAGTTCGAAGGCGCGCTGAGTTCGATCTCAAAAAGGCGAAGGCACGCCTCCACGTCCTTGAGGGGCTCAGGATCGCGATCGACAACCTAGATGAAGTGATCGCACTTATCAGGGCATCTGCCGATGTCGAAGAAGCTCGTACGAACTTGATGACTCGGTTCGACCTGTCAGAGATTCAGGCACAAGCCATTCTCGACATGCAACTGCGCCGTTTGGCCGCACTTGAACGAGAAAAGATCGAAAAAGAATACAACGAACTACTCGCAATCGTTACAGACCTCGAGGAACTTCTCGCCGACGCCGGGAAAATTCTCGCAGTAGTCCGCAAGGAAACCCACGAGCTGAAACGAAAGTACGGTGACGAACGCCGCACCGTGGTTCACCCTGAAGAGCTTGGTGACTGGCGTCGTGAAGACACCGAGCCACGCGAAGATGTTGTTATCACGCTGAGCCGTAACGGCTACGTGAAGCGAGTTAAGCTCGACACATACAAGCAGCAGCACCGCGGTGGAAAGGGCGTCCGTGGTCAGCGTATGACCAAGGAAGACGACGTAACGCCACACCTCCAGATCGCCAATACTCACGACTTCCTGCTGTTCTTCACAGACAGAGGAAGAGTATTCGCATCGCGTGTATTCGAACTGGCGCCTGATCAGTCGAGAAACTCACGCGGTACCCCCGTGCAGAACCTCGGGTTCAACATGGAGCCCCGTGAAGAGGTTCACGCTGTTGTCGCCGTTTCAAGCTATCTCGAAGATACCTATCTCGTGTTGGCAACAAAGAACGGACAGGTAAAACGAATGCACCTGCCGCTCCTGCGCAACATGAACCGCAGTGGACTACGTTGTTTCAATCTCAAAGGCGATGACGCTCTGATAGGCGCTGTGCTTGCCGACGATGACGAGGACGTAATCCTCGTCTCGAAGGAAGGCATGTCAATCCGCTTCAAGTCTTCCGAGGTCCGAGCACGCCAGCGCGCAGCCGGTGGCATGAAGGGCATGAACGTTCAGAACAAAGACGAGATCGTCTCGATGAACGTCGTCGATGACGAGGGCTACCTGCTTATCGTTAGCCAGAAAGGCTACGGAAAGCTTTCGCTCCTTCGCCACTACACCCAGCAGAAACGGGGCGGTAAAGGACTGATCACGCTGAAAGTAACACCCAAGACCGGCAAAATCGCCGACTCGGCTGTTGTCAGTGAAGAAGTCCGAACCGATTCCACAGGCAAGCTCGTTCTCGTTACTGAAAAAGCACAGGTCATTCGTACAAACCTTGGCGAGATCAGATCGACTGGCCGAATTGCCCAGGGTGTGAAAATTCAAGTACCAGACGCTGGTGACAAGATCTCTGCCATCCGAGTTATCGCCGAACGACGAGAAGCCGGAGAAGAAATCGATCTGGCGGCACTAGAAAACGCCAATGCCAACGGAAACGAAGAAGAAAACTCCGAAGGTGACGAGGAGATCACTGTAGCTTCTGTTGAAGAGACCGGTGACGAAGTGGTCGCAGAAGAGTCTGAAGAATAGTCTCGAGACTATTCAGAGACTCAAGATAAGAGAAAACGACCGGGCTGCCTGTAAAACTGGGCAGCCCGGTCTGATTTAACCAGCAGTCCGAAAAAAAACCGTCCTGATAGGTCTAATCGCCTCATATTTCACGTAAAAAATGTTGGATAAAACTGAAATTACGGCTGGAAGCACTCAGAATTAGCATATGCTCACGGCAATTGGTTCATTCGCTGTACGGCGCAAATACATAGTTCTAGCCACGTGGATCGTTGTGATCCTCGGTGCCCTGCCGTTCGCCGATCGCGCAGATGAGTTTCTGAAACCAGGTGGATTCTCAAATGAATCGTTCCCATCCGTTGAGGCACGAAAAGTACTCGAGGAGCGACTCGAGCTCACCACGCTGACTATCGATTTCGTGTTCAGCCACCCGGACTGGTCACCGTTCGACCCGCGGTTTTCAGCAGCTGTTGAAAGTGCACTCGAAGGCCTAACGGATCACAGCGAAATCGCTTACGTAGCGACACATCTAGATGATCCCGGACGGGCATCGAGTATCAGTAACACGGTGCATTCTTCGGCAGGGCTAACGCTCGAACTGGACGCCTCACTGGAGTTCCTCGAAATCGTTACCGCCGAGGTCGATCCCGGTCCACTCGACATGATCATCACAGGCGGACCAGCGCTCTATCGAGATATCTCGCTCGCCAGTGAACGCGACCTTCGCCGAGGCGAGACCGTTTCGTTTCCAATAGCAACTCTAGTGCTGCTAGTCGTATTCGGCACATTAATCGCAGCCATACTCCCGGCAGCAGTCGGCGGAGGAGGCGTGCTCGTCGGACTGGCGCTCGTCTTCTTCATGTCGCAAGGCATCGATATGTCGGTGTTCGCTCTAAACATTGTCAGCCTGCTCGGAATCGGTATCGGAATCGACTATTCTCTGTTCTACACATCACGATTCCAGGAAGAGCTGCGCAAAGGCAAAACAGTCGATCAGGCCGTTATCAGCTCGCATTCTCGTGCCGGCAAGGCGATCTTATTCTCAGCAGTCACCAGTCTGATCGGGCTGCTCAGCCTGCTCGCTTTCGATGTCATGATGCTGCGCTCGGTCGGCATGGGAGCAGTGGCCGTAATTTTCGCTGCCTTGCTTGCAGCCCTCACGCTGATGCCAGCAATACTCTCCATTCTCGGACACCGGGTGAATCGATTCAGAATCGTGCCCAGATGGCGATCGAAGTCGTCAGCTAATTCGCCAAACGGATCAGGCAAACGCATCAGCTTCTGGGTACCGCTCTCGAACTGGGTGATGAAACGACCCTGGATGGTGCTGGTGCCAACATCAGCCGTGCTGATATTGCTCGCTGTACCTGCCTTAGATATGAAACTCGGCGCGGTCAACGCAACTATCCTCCCTGATTCACTCGAATCTCGAAAAGGCTTCGACGTACTTCGAGAGGAGTTCGGATTCGCATTTAGAACAATAATCCCGGTCGCCTACACCTTTGCTGAACCGGGAGATGAAAATGCCAGTCCGTTCGCCCGTGAAAACCTTGAGAACGCCTACGACATCGGTCGTGAACTCGAGCGACTCGAAGGAGTTACAGCCGTCATGAGCATCGTAAATCTCGATCCTGCGTTCGGACCCGACCAGTACGAACTGCTCTACCAGCACCCCGAATCGATCACCGATGTAACGGCCGCCCGTATCGTGCGGGAGTCAGTTCGAGAAGGCGCAATTCTGTTTCTCGTACACAGCGACCTTCATCCGTTCTACCCGGAGACACGCCAGCTCGTAACTGATATTCGTTCGCTGATTCCGCCAGATGCACCGTCCGGTGGAGAGCTGCACGTAAACGGCGGTGCAAGTGAAATCACCGATATCGTCAACGCCCTCTACGGAAAGTTCCCGTACATCATCGCAGCAGTACTCGGCATCACCTACCTCTCGCTCATGCTGCTTTTTCGATCGGTGATTCTGCCCCTGAAAGCAGTCGTGCTGAACGTGCTTTCGATTTTGGCAAGCTACGGAGCCCTAGTATTCGTATTCCAGCAAGGTCACTTCAGTGGAGTGCTCAACTTCGAGGCGATGGGCGTGATCGAGGCAACCCTCCCGATCCTCCTGTTCGCAATCATTTTCGGGCTGAGCATGGACTACGAAATATTCCTGCTGTCTCGGGTAGCTGAAGCCTACGACCGAACCGGCGACAACGTTGCGAGCATCGCTGAAGGGCTGCAGAAGAGCGGCCTGATTATCACGGGAGCCGCCTCGATCCTGATAGTTGTTGCAGCTAGCTTCGTGCTCGCCGACGTCGTTGTGGTGAAGGCGATCGGACTCGGGCTGGCGATAGCTGTCTTCGTAGACGTCACATTAGTTCGAGCGCTCGTTGCTCCAGCGATCATGCGCATCGCTGGGCCATGGAACTGGTGGCTCCCCGGTTGGCTCGACCGAATCCTGCCAGAAACAACGATGAATCACGATGATTGATCACCGACGTATTGTCCTTTCCATAATGATTCTGGTGCTCCTTAGCGTGACCGCGTGCGTCACATCGGCAAGCCCCAGAGAAGTTCCCACCAACGCGAAACCAGATCCCACTGCCACTCCAGCACCAGTCCTGTTTCCCGAGGATGAGCTTGCACACGATTCACGACTTGAATGGTGGTACCACTCCGGACACCTCGTATCGGAATCCGGCAGAAAATTCGGGTTCCATTTCGTAGTTTTCAAAGCTGATGATGGTCTCGGCGAACCGAATTTGGTCGCCCAGCTAGGACTGCTTGATGTCGAAACAGGTGGACACTTCGATCTCTCCCGCGCTGAGGCCGGAATTCGATCGCCAGACGCAAACTCAGCGATGGTGGCAATGTCTCTAGGAATAGCCAGTTGGAACTACGCCGTCTCGCCAAACGCCGGAAGTCAAAGCTTCAACGCCAAAACGGCAAGCGTAAGCCTTTCGCTTCAACTTGAAGCAACAGCTCCCGTGATGCTCCACAACGAAATCGGCTGGATACCCACAAAAACCGGCGCCACCTACTACTACTCATGGCCGCGGCAGCAGGCATCCGGAGAGCTCACGATAAACGGTGAAACCCTTCGAGTTACAGGCTCGGCATGGTTTGACCACCAGTGGGGCGATTTCTTTGTTCTCAGCAAACCAGCTGGCTGGCAGTGGTTCGCAATCCAACTTGACGACGGCGGATCACTGATGATCACCGAAGCACGCGGCATCGACGGTAATATCGCTGAAACCTACGGCACATACATGTCGCCAGATGGCGAAGTCAAAACTCTTCTTGGCGATACAGATGGCATCGACATCCGCACAACTGGCGAATGGACAAGCCCAGCCAACGGCGCGACTTATCCCTCAGGATGGACCATCAAAATAGAATCACTCGCGATGGATCTGGCATTGAACCCCATCGCGAAAAACCAGGAAGTTCAGGGAGGCCTCCCCGCTGCATCAACCTACTGGGAAGGGAAAGTAACAGTCGAAGGCACACAGCACGGTTCACCGATTTCCGCAGACGCCTACGTTGAGCTTTCCGGATATGTCGATCCGGAGCCCGTAGAGTGGATACATAGATAACAGCCGACCCGTCTATAATCTCGCCACCGGTGCATTTTATACCGGGTGTTCGTTCGAGATATGGCGACATGTGGCTACTCGGAAAACTCCGCAGGCCACAGGTACGTAAGGGCAGGGGACAACAGGTTTGCAGTCAGCCGAATCCATTGGTGAGATGTACCGCGACGCATGGTCAAGATTCGCGACCGGGGTCACAGTGATCACAACTCTCGAACCCGACGGCTCACTACATGGAATGACGGCGAGCAGCGTGACGTCGGTTTCACTCGACCCCCCATTAGTACTTGTCGTGATCGGCGAGTCGAGACAGTCGCACGGCCTAGTCGAATCAACCGGTCGTTTCGGAATGAGCATCCTCGACACTGGCCAAACGGAAATAGCAAAACATTTCGCAATGCCACCGGAATCTCATGGCAAGCTTGACCCCAAGCATGTGACTAGGCTTGCTGAAACTCCGGTTATTAGTGGAGCCATCGCCGCCATGGAATGCAAGGTATCGGCAGCACACAAGGCAGGCGACCACACCGTATTCATTGCCGAGGTACAGGCAATTGAAGTAGGGGGCGGTGAACCGTTAGTCTGGTTCCAGCGCCAGTTCGGTGGATTCACAGACCAAAACGCCAATAACGTCAGCGGTAATAACGACTAGGAAGTATTTTGCGAATTGCGGCGATCTCAGTAGCCCCAGTGTTCAGCGATCACGTGATAGGCGGGTCGCAGAAAATACTCGCCGATGTCGCGGTCGGCCTGAAAAATAACGACCACGATATCCAGATCTGGTGCACAGGCACAGATTCCCACAACGGCGATTTCGAAGTCGGTAGCGTTCGAGTTCATCCCGATCTGAAACTCCGAGGCGCATTTCCCGCCACACACCAGGTTTCACCCGCAGCTCTTGCTCAAACCGCTGATGTACTGCGAAAAGCCGCGGATTGGGCCGACCGGGTCTACCTTCACGCCGATGCGATATACCTCAGGCACGCTATCGAGGGCACCGCGATTGTCCGCTCGATTCACGACTACACCTATGAGGAAGCGCTGATTTCGACACTCACTCTTCCAGCCGATACGACGATAGTACCGAGCGAGTACCTGAAAAAATGCATTGAAGCGACTGTTGCAATCTCAGGTCGGAAGTCGATTGAGCCAGTTGTAACGGTCCCTAACGGCCTACAAGTACCAGAGTCGCCACCCGACCCAGCGCTCCCGAGTGAGATCAAACCCAGAGAAGATAACGACCTGATTCTGCTGTTCCCGCACCGGCCCGAACCGAACAAGGGAATCGACGAAGCAATACAAGTAGCGGTTGAAGTTCAAAGGCTTGAACCAACTCGCAATGTCAGATTATTGATCCCCGCATACCCGTTCGGGGCTAACCTCGATGAAACCAATATTTCAGCCGACGAAATCACGGGTATTGTCGAAGCGAGAGGTGCTGGTGATATCGTCGAGCTCCACCGCTGGCTAAGTCCATCCGAAATGGCCGGGCACTACGCCGGTGGTGATATAACGCTCTGCGTCGGCTCGTTCATCGAATCGTTCGGACTTGTACCACTCGAATCAGTTGTCAACGGCACGCCCGCTGTGTGTTCCCGGGTAGGTGCGCTCCGGCAGTTCGCCGGTATCGACGGTGTTGAACTGGTGCCTTACGGAGACGTTCAGGCCGGTGCCAAGACGGTGATAGCAGCAGCTTCAGCTTCACCCGGCCTGCTGGAATCTGGCCGATCGCAGATATCAGCAAAGTACTCTCATGAAGCCATGATTTCAGACTTCGAATCGGTCATTACGCGCTTCCTTGGGAGCGAGCGAAACATCACAGAGTCAAACAATGGGCGACTCAGTCTCGCACCGTGGTGTGACATCCAAAATGATCGAATCTACGACGACTACGATGCAGCCGCCCGCCAGTATCCCGAACTCACCCGGGCACTAGCTCAGGAAAACGGATCGGTGCTTTCCGATCCTCTCCTCATGTCAGCTGCACTCGATGCTGAAGTCAGGTTTGCCAGAGAGCAGCGAATACTGATTCCAGAATTCGACATTACCTGAGCGGCTAGCCCACGTAACTTCGAATCTTGATCGCCGCGGAAACCCTGCTGATAGCGACTGCAAATGCAGCCTCTCTCATGGTTCCACCATTTTGGTCGGTATATGCCTTTGTCACGTCGTAGGCCTCGTTCATTTTCTTGTCGAGTTAACGATTGACTCTCTCGAGTTCCCAACTGAACACCTGAATGTTTTGCGCCCACTCGAAGTACGAAGCAATAACCCCTCCGGCATTTGCGAGAATATCCGGAACAATGCTGTGATTCGCATCGACCAGAATTTCATCAGCAGCGGAAGTGACGGGTCGATTCGCACCCTCAACAATAATCCTGGCCCTCACCTTTGAAGCGTTCTGCGCAGTAATTACGTCTTCGATAGCCGCCGGAATCAGCACATCGCAGTCCAGTTCGAGTAACGCCGCATTATCCAGAGCATCGGAATCATTGAAATCAGAAACTGTTCCACCCTCAGAAACTATTTGTTCGAGTGCAGGAATATCGAGTCCCGACGTGTTGATGATCGCGCCATCAACATCAGAAACCGCAATCACTTTCGCCCCGGCGTCGAACATAGTCCTTGCCGCAGCAGCGCCCACCGCACCGAATCCCTGAACTGCAATGGTGCTCTCATCCGGCGTCGAACCCGAATCGACGATCGCACGAAATCCAACTATCGCAGCCCCTCGACCCGGTGCTTCCGTTCTACCCAGCGACCCGCCCAACTCTATCGGCTTGCCTGTCACAATCCCCGGTGTATGGCCGTGTATCGATCCATAAGCATCCATAATCCACGCCATCGTCTGAGCAGTAGTTCCAAGATCGGGAGCCACGATGTCTCGATTCACCCCCAACACGTGGTGCATGCTCATCGTGTAACGCCGCGTAAGACGGTTCAGCTCGCTGGTTGACAACTCTCTCGGATTTACCGATACACCACCCTTAGCGCCACCAAACGGCACATCAGCGAGGGCGGTTTTCCAGGTCATCAACATGCCGAGAGCACGAACGTGCTCAAGATCTGCGTTCGGGTGATACCGGATACCCCCCTTGTAAGGACCACGAGCCGCATTGTGCTGTGAACGGTACCCTCGAAAAACCCGAACATTCCCGTCATCCATTCGAACGGGCATCCCAACTTGGATCTCCCGCCATGGCTTGACAAGAACCTGGCGCATATCATCTTCCAACCCGAGACTACGTACTGCGCCATCGATGCTGGCTATAGTCCCATCGAGCATTGAGCTGTCTTTTGCCATAGTCCGACTCCTGTCAGGTGCTCTCAGAATTCGACTCTTACGTGCAAGAAACTAGATTTAGGTCAAATGTAAGCCAAATCGAAGTAAATTGAAATTGACCATGCGGATGACTCGTATTTAGAATAGTTAGGTTGGGCAACGAACGGATGAGACAGGCATGACAACAGATTACGCAATTATTAACACAGGTGGTAAGCAGTACCGAGTTCGCGAAGGCGACACTTTGTCTGTAGAAACCCTCGACGCAGAGGTCGGATCCGACTTCACATTTGACCGTGTGCTGATGACATCAGTAGACGGCAAACTTACGATCGGCGCTCCCTCAGTAAAAGGCGCTACGGTCACTGGTGAGATCGCAGAACACGGAAAGGCCGACAAGGTCATATCGCTGCGATACAAGAATAAGACACGTCAGCGCGTAAAACGCGGTCACCGACAGAGCTTTACGTCGGTAACTATCAAGACGATTTCGGCGAAATAGCCAATTCTGCATCGCTGCAGCAGTCTGGAACATCTAAATGGCACATAAAAAAGGTGGCGGGACATCCCGCAACGGTCGCGATAGCGCAGGCAAACGCCTGGGCGTCAAGGCATTCGCTGGCGAAACTGTAACCGCAGGAGCGATCATCGTTCGGCAACGCGGTACCAAATTCCACACCGGTCTGAATGTCGGCATTGGCCGCGATCACACCATATACTCATTAGTCGATGGTCAAGTCAGGTTCGACTACGCTCGCAAAAACACCAAGCGAGTGAACGTCGATCCTTCGGCTTCCTAGTCAGGCGAGAATAAGATATGAAAGCCAAAATACACCCGACATACCACGAGAGTGCCACAGTCACATGTGCATGTGGAAACTCCTGGGACGTCGGTTCAACTAGCGAAACTCTACGAACTGAAATTTGCAGTCAGTGCCATCCTTTCTGGACTGGTGAACAACGGATCGTCGACACCGAGGGTCGTGTCGAGCGCATGATGCGCCGATACAACCTTGGCGGGGGCGGCTCCACCGACAAGAGCTAAACAAAAAGGGGTGCCAACCGGCGCCCCTTTTTTAGTTCAACGGTGCACACGTTACAGCATTTGCAGAAACGTCCTGTTCTATACGGCGGTCAGGCAGTAATCGAAGGCGTGATGATTCGAGGGCAGAGTCGTGCTGCACTCGCAGTTCGCCGACCCGACGGCCTGATCATTCGCCGCTCCATCCCACTCGAAAACTGGGCAAACTCCTCACTGCGAAATATCGTTCTGATTCGGGGCGTGCTCGTTCTGCTCGAAACACTGCTCGTTGGCATGAAGTCACTAACGATCTCGGCAAATGAAGCAGCGATCGACGACAGCTCCGACGAGGAAGATGCCCAGCTCTCAAACGTAGCGATGGCAACATTGCTCGGCGTTTCGCTCGTGCTGGGTATCGTTATTTTCTTCCTGATACCGGTATTTGTTTCACGGTTAGTTGAAAACGCTGGCGCCAACAACTTCTATGCAAACCTGGTCGAGGGCGGAATTCGACTCGGACTGTTCATCGCCTACGTCTGGCTCATTGGCAAGATGAACGACATCAAGCGAGTCTTTGGCTACCACGGTGCCGAGCACATGGTCGTGCATGCCCATGAGGCTGGAGAACCCCTAACCGTCGAATCAGTCAAACGCTTCCCACCGGCTCACCCCCGCTGCGGAACCTCGTTCTTGATGACAGTCGTTCTCGTCTCGATCATCATGTTCATGTTCTTCCCGCGTGACCCGTTTTGGTTCCTCGTGGTATCCCGAATTATTCTGGTTCCGATCATTGCCGGCATAAGCTACGAGTTCATTCGTTATGCCGGAACCCATCAGAGAAATCTCTGGGTACGGATGTTCAATGCCCCCAATATCCTACTTCAGGACTTAACCACTCGTCCGCCTGACGAAGGAATGATGGAAGTGGCGATAACGGCGATCGAGTATGCGATTGCAATCGACGAAGAGCGAGCAACGCCGAGTGATAACGCCACTGAAATGTCGTCGGATCCGTTCGTACCGCTCAACTCGACTGCATCACTTCAACAAGAATCAGTCCCGCCGACCGATTCGCCGACGTCCAGCGGCTAACCGCGGCGTTCTGCCAGTACTTTCCAAACCTTGTCAGCGGGCATTTCGAGCGAAGCCAGCAACACCATGCAGTGGTAAAGCAGATCGCCCATCTCGTTCGCAACGTCATCTGCCGTCTGGCTCACCGAAGCGATAGCGGTCTCACCAGCCTCTTCGACAACCTTCTGGGCTACCCGACCGGGACCTTCCTCAATGAGCTGAACGGTGTACGATCCCTCGGGCTTCTCGGCAACCCGCTGGTTAATCACGTCGAGAAGCTCCTGAAGAATCCCAGGGCCAATCCGCTCAGACGAACCGTCCGTTTCGAATAACGCCGAGTCGAGTACCGCGGTGTCGAAGCATGACTCCGACCCCGTGTGACACGCCGGGCCGACCGGGTTCACTTTCACCACGATCGCATCGCCATCACAGTCCTGCTGAACTTCAGTGACCTTCAGGAAATTCCCAGACGTCTCGCCTTTGTGCCAGAGTTCCTGCCGACTGCGAGAGTAAAACCACGCATCTGGTCCTTCGAGCGTGCGCTTCAACGCCTCTTCGTTCATGTACGCGTGCATCAAAACCCGACCGGAATCGGCGTCTTGAATAATTGCTGCTAGCAGCCCGCGATCATCGAACTGAATCATTTCGAACTTCCTCGTGCGTTTGTTAGGGAAGGTAGCTGGGGTTACCTGAAAGCTGACTTCGACCAATACATGCCGGTACCTGAATAGTACGACAGATGATTCAAGAGCGAACTATCCGAAACCTACCCGCCGATATGCTTCAGTATCTCGGAAATCTCCCGAAGATCAGTGATTTCGATATCGGGTTCTGGCTCGCGATCAACCTCTTCACCGTTTCGGTTGATCCACACAGTCGTTGCACCCGAACGATACCCGCCGAGTACATCGTCAAACAACTTATCGCCCACGTACCAGATCTTCTTAGGGTCAGTCTCAAGCCCCGCATAAAGGTGCTCGAATGCAGCCAGTGCCGGCTTGTAGACCTGTGCAGATTGAGAACTGGCAATGAAATCGAACTCGAGACCCTCGCTCTCCAATAACGGCAACAAACCCTCATCGTCGGCATTCGAGAACACGCCAAGCTTCACACGCCCCTTGAGCAGATTAAGCGCATCAACGGTTTCTGGAAATACCGGTCGATCAGTCATGTGCAAAGCCGCACGATCCCCGGCTGCGTTCGCATCTGCATCAAGCTTCAGATCGTCGAACACCTGCTGAAAGCACTCGGTCCACGCCTGTCGATACGACTTGAACGGTGGGCTGTTGTACGGCCGTCCAAGATCGGTGCGAATCTTTCGAAAGTTCACCTCGTACTTGCGCCAATGAGTCCAGAACTCATCCGGGGTCAGCGGCAGGTTTTGCGCTTCGATAATCTCCGCAAAACTGACCTTCCAGCCGTCGTGAGAATTGAGGAAAAGAGTGTCGTAACAGTCGAACGCTATCGCTTCCGGCAGTTCAGGCTGCCCGGATCTCAAAGTAACCGCCAACTACTAGACCTCCCGCACTGGAATGCCGCGTTCGGCAAGGTGCGACTTGACCTCGGAAACTCGTAGTTCGCCGAAGTGAAAAAGTGACGCAGCAAGAACAGCATCGGACTTGCCGATGGTCAATGCGTCGTAAAAATGATCGAGTTCTCCAGCACCACCGCTGGCGATAACAGGAACTGTCACTGAATCGGAAATAACCGAAAGCAACTCGTTGTCGTAACCGGTCTTCTGGCCATCGGCATCCATACTCGTCACCAGAAGCTCACCCGCGCCAGTTTCAGTAGCAAGACGCGCCCACTTCACAGCGTCGAGGGCAGTAGGGCGGCGACCGCCGTGGGTCACGATCTGAAAAATAGCCTCGGCCGGAACTTCGCCATACTCTTCGAAATTGGCAACCACCGGGTTGTCGACCCTCTTCACGTCTATCGCCAACACAACGCACTGCGACCCGAACTCCTTCGCACAGTCCTCAATGAGTTGAGGATTGGCTACCGCGGCACTGTTCACCGCAACCTTGTCGGCTCCGGCCTCCAGCATCCTGCGCATATCGTCGACCGACCGAATCCCCCCGCCAACAGTCAGAGGTATAAACACCTCCGACGACACCTTCTCGACAACGTCGACCATGGTGTTACGGGCATCAGACGACGCGGTTATATCGAGGAACACAAGCTCGTCGGCACCCTCGGAGTTGTAGAACGCGGCAAGCTCCGCCGGATCGCCCGCATCTCGAATGTTTACAAAGCTGACACCCTTGACCACGCGACCGTTATCGACGTCCAGACATGGAATGACGCGTCGCGTCAACATCGTGATATCTCCGGTCTACTTGCGAGCGACGATGATGTATCGGTGAGGGGTTAGCTGTCGAGATGTGAGAGTAGTGAAACCAAGAGCTTCAACTGTTTCGCGCATTTCCTGCTGATTCAGACGCTTCGAAGCAACCGGTCCAACCTCCGGCTTTCCTTCTATTGGAAGCCACTCAACGATCGCCATCCAACCCGCCTTTTTCACGAGCCGGGTACCCTCTTTGATCAGGCTCTTAGGTCGTTTTGCCTTGTTCAAGACATTCGAGAAAACTACTCCGTCGAGAAACGCATCATCAAGGGGAATCTCATTCTCTTTAGAAACTAGGGTTTCGATGTTCCCTAGTTTTGCAAGTTCGCCCTGAGTCTTGACGTGTTCCAGCATCTCTTTTTGAATATCGATGGCGTAACAGGTGCCCGAATACAGGTACTTGGCAAGCGGGATCGAAAGCCAGCCAGGGCCCGAACCTATATCAGCGACCTTCTGGTCGTTGTGGATCGGCACAAGCGCAATCAACGACTGAGGGTCGTAGGTCTCCTCGAGCGACGGGTGCAGTAGAGCTTCGATTTTGTCTACTGATATTTTCGTTGGCATTCGCGTCTTTTCCGTTCAATAAATCGTGCCGTTGGCAAATCAGTTGCTTGCCTTCGTCATTGCATCAATCGTTTCGATGGCGCGCTTCAAGTCCAGCGCACCGGAATAAATGGCCATGCCTGAAATGGCACCCTCCACACCCAACTCCGCCAATCCGACGAGGTCTTCGATGGATGAAATCCCACCAGCCACAATAATAGGATATCGCAGGTTGTCCCTAAGTTCGGCAACTGCAGCAAAATTTGGATGGGTCAATGTGCCATCAAGACTTGTATCCGTGTAAATAAACCGCCGAACACCGCGTTCGGCCATCTGTTGGGCAAGGTCGATA
>Ga0209403_10003220_pt1 | contig 18667 bp, 16 predicted proteins | sample ArcticOcean_MG_C_8_FD_187440 | JGI IMG/M metagenome (GOLD analysis project Ga0209403, IMG submission 187440) | Marine microbial communities from western Arctic Ocean - ArcticOcean_MG_CB11_86 (SPAdes) (version 2) | ecosystem: Environmental > Aquatic > Marine > Oceanic | place: Arctic Ocean... | reverse complement strand
TGGCCTTGGCCATGTGGCGGTCGGTGCCTCCTCGCCCATTCCAGGTGCTGCGGCTCTGGTGGCGCGCGCCCGGGCCAAACAGTTCCTCCGCGTCAGTGTGCTCGCCAGTCAACGTCACAATGATTTCACCGATGGTGGGCGCGAACTGTTCGATTGCGCCGCCCAAGGGCGAATCGACGCCTTCTTCCTCGGTGGCGGGCAGATCGACGGCCAAGCGAACGTCAATCTGGTTGGCCTCGGCGATTATCCTGAGCTCGATGTGCGCTTCGCCGGTTCCTACGGCTCGGCCTATCTTTATTTTCTGGTGCCGCGGGTGATCCTGTTCCGCCAGGAACATAGCCGCCGCGTGCTGGTGCCAAAGGTCGATTTCATCTCAGCGCCGGGCATCAGCCCGCCCGGCATTTACCGCCCTGGCGGGCCCCATGCGCTAGTGACGGAGCGCTGCGTTTTCTCGTTCGACCGCGCGGCAGGGCGCTTCACATTGCAAAGCATCCATCCAGGCGATTCGCTGGAAAGCGTGCGCGACAATACCGGCTTTGATTTCGATTGCCCGGCACAGGTGGCCGAAACGCCACCACCCTCCGGCGAAATTTTAGCCCTGATCCGCGGCCAAGTCGGCGTCGGTATCGCCGAGGTCTATCCCAAATTTGCGCGCAAGGTTTGGGGCATCGGCTGAATCATCGCCAGCCCGCCACGCCGGTATATTCTTCAATGTCCTAAAGGCTTTAACAGCTCAAAGCCGCCCCAGAGCGGCAACAAAGATAGTTTCACCGTAGGGCTTCTTCCTGAGAATGATTTTCTATGGCTTATAGGGGGCAAGGCCGTAAATTGCGATGGCGAGGGTTGGTTAAACACGAGTTACATGCCTCTTCGCGAAGACTAATCAATTTTTAGCTTCGCCATCCCACCACCTCAATAGGCGTTCACTACCGTCAGCCTTTTCTTGCGCGGACCTGAGCAGCGCAGTTTCACGCGACTTGAATTTGACTGGCGCCGATCTGAGAGGGGCTAATTTGCAGGGGGTGAATTTTAAGGGCGCAAAACTAAAGGGTGCCGATTTGAGCAACATGGCGGCGAGCGGCCTTGATCTTAGCGGCGCGGATTTACGGGATGCAAACCTGAGCGGTACGGACCTGAGAGAAGCGGATATTTGGCAGGCGGATTTGCGCGGCGCTTGCGGCGGTGCCGAGACATTACCGCCCGAAGGGTTTCTGGATTTACCATTATGCCCGTGAGCGATATGGGCGCGCCTCAGCCCCTTTTATTCAGTCTTCAGCGCCTCGAGCGCTTCGGCGGCTTGTAGCCAGTCGGCTTCGGCGTTCGCGATGTCGCGTTCTGCCGTACTTAATTTTCGCCCCAATTCGACCAGGCGTTCGGGGGCGCCTTCGTAGAGCGAGCTGTCGGCCATCTTGGCTGCGATATCGGCTTTGTTTCGTGTTGCTTTGTTGAGGCGGAATTCGGCGCTTTCGGCGGCGCGCTTCAGGGGTGTTAGTTTGGCGCGCTCACTGACGGCGTCGCGCCGTGCTGATTTTCCCTTGGCGGTTTTTTCGCGGGCTTGTTTTTTGCCGCCTGAGCCGCCGTTACCACCCTTCCGCCCGAGGATTTGCCGGCGGTAATCATCAAGATCGCCATCATAGGGCTTCACCGTGCCATCGTCCACCAGCCACAGGCGCTCGGCCGTCAGTTCGAGCAAGTCCCAATCATGGCTGATCACCAGCACCGCGCCGGGAAAACTGTTGAGCGCCTGCACCAGGGATTCGCGCGTCTCCAGGTCAAGATGGTTGGTTGGCTCATCGAGCACCAGCACTTGCGGCGCGCCGTAGCTGATTAGGGCAAGGTTGAGGCGCGCTTTTTCGCCGCCGGAGAGATTGCTCGCCACCACATTGGCTTTGTCCTGGCTGAAGCCGAACGCGCCGAGGCGGGCGCGCACCTGGTGCGGCGCGGCCTTCGTCATGGCCCGGCCTAATTGTTGAAAGGCGCTTTCATCCGATTCCAACGTGTCGACCTGATGCTGGGCGAAATAGCCGACGCGCAATTTGGCAGCGCGGAAAATATCGCCGGCCATGGGCTGGAGCTCGCTCGCCAGCAATTTGGCGAAGGTGGATTTGCCATTGCCGTTGGCGCCAAGCAGGGCAATGCGATCATCCGGATCAATGCGCAGGTCAAGATTACTGAGCACCGGCGTATCCGCCACATAGCCCGCCGATACTTTGTTGAAGGTAATCAACGGCGGCGCCAGACCTTCCGGATCGGGGAAGTTGATATCAACGCTGGAGCCATTCACGGCCGGTGGCGCCTCGCCGAGTTTTTGCAGCGCCTTCAGGCGACTCTGCGCCTGGCGCGCCTTGCTGGCATTATAGCGAAAGCGAGCAACGAAGCCCTCGAGCTTGCGGCGCTTGGCTTCCTGGCGCGATTGACTGGCAGCCTGGGCGGCGCGGCGCTCGGCATAGGTGCGGGCGAAATTGTCATAATTACCCGGATAGAGCGTCAGCGCGTAGCCCTCAAGATGGAGAATGCCGTCCGGCACGGAATTAAGGATATGCCGGTCATGGCTGATCAGCAGCAGGGTGCGCGGATAGGCGCGCAGGTGGTTTTCGAGCCACATGGTGGCTTCGAGATCGAGATGGTTGGTCGGCTCATCGAGCAGCAGCAGATCAGGCTCGGCAAATAGCGCCGCCGCCAGGGCGACGCGCATGCGCCAGCCGCCGGAGAGATTCTGTGTCGGCTCATGCTGGGCGACTTCGCCAATACCCAGTCCGGCCAGAATGGAGGCGGCGCGCGATGGTGCGGAATGGGCGCTGATATCATTGAGCCGAGTTTGAAGCTCGGCGATGCGGTTGGCATCCTCGGCGGTCTCGGCCTCAGCCAGCAGCTCATGGCGCTCGGTGTCTGCGGCGAGAACGGTCTCAAGCGGCGTTGTATCCCCGCCCGGCGCTTCCTGGGCCACGGTCGCCAATTTGGCGCCGCGCATCAACGACAGAGCGCCGCCATCCGCGTCGATAGCGCCGGTTATCAGGCGAAACAAAGTGGTTTTGCCGCTGCCGTTACGTCCGACCAGGCCAATCCGCCGGCCACGCGCAACCCGCGCGGACGCTTCTTCCAAAAGAGCGCGCCCACCAATGCGATACGTAAGGGAGGAAATTGTCAGCATGGCTTGCGGGCCAGCCTCATAACATGAGGCAGGGCGGCAAAGATAGCGCTTCCGCAAAAAACAATGAAAAGCGGTGAAAAGCGATGAGATTCATATGTGCTCTAGCCAAGAAAGTGCGAAGCGACCAGACTCTCGCCAATGAAATCGATTCTTCAGCCGGCTGATCCGGTTCGCCAACTTGCCTTGCCGGATGGACGCGAGATTGCGCTGATGCTGCGACGTAGCGCCCGGGCGCGCCGGGTGACGCTGCGTATTGATGATGCCAATGGCAAGGTTGAGCTGGTGATGCCGCGCCGCGCGGCGCTGCGCGATGGCCTCGCCTTCGCTCAAAAGAAGGCCAATTGGATTGCAGCACGGCTCGATGCATTGCCGCCGGCGGTGCCGTTTCGCCCCGGCGCAGTGCTGCCGGTGCTGGGTGATTCAATTGCGTTGATGCAACCTGTCAACGGCGCCAAGCGCCTGCGCCGGGTTGAGGATACGCTTCAAGTGCCGGGCGAGGACGCGGAATTCGCCGGTCGGGTGCGGCGCTGGTTGATTGCTGAGGCACGGCGTGAGATTGGCGTTCGGGCGCATGAATTGGCGCTTGAGGTCGGGCGGCCGATCAAGCGCATCGCCATTCGCGACCCGGCGACGCGTTGGGGCAGTTGCTCGGCAGCCGGCGACCTCTCCTTTTCGTGGCGGCTGATCCTCGCACCACCTGATGTGCTCGAATATGTGATAGCGCACGAGGTGGCGCATCTGCGCCAGATGAATCACAGCCACCGCTTTTGGGCGCTTGTCGAAACGCTAATCGGCGATTGCTCAGCCGACCGCGCCTGGCTGCGCCGCAACGGCACACTGCTCAGGAGATATGGCTGAGGGTTTTTTGAGGTTGTTTGTAGGCGGGCGGGTGTGCTTGGGATTTTTGTTTGAGGGACCTAAAACAAAAGTGCGGCTTTATTCGGTGGCGCTTGATGCTTCTTTGATTTGACCATCACCGTCGAGCCCGAGGCCGCGCTTGGCGGCTTCAGCGAGGACGTCATCGCGCCAACGCACGCCGCCCGGATCGGTGCCGCCGGAGAAGGCCTTCTTCATCGCCGACATTGCGGAAGCCGCGCATCAGGTTGGGCGGTGCGGAGGCCACATCAAACGGCTCGAGGATGACGAAATTGCTTTCTTCATCCTCGCCCCAGAAGATTTTCCATTTGCCCTTGAGCGACATGAAGACCTCGTTGGTCTTGTGGTCGTGATGCAGAGTGCCCTTGCCCGGTTCGCAGCGGACGATGGCAACATTAAAGCCGTTATTATCAGTGATCGGGATATTTTTATTCGGGTCTTCGCTGACGCCTTTGCCGATGATCTGATAAATTTCCCGTTCCTGACCGGGAATCACGGCGTCGAGCATGGGCCGGTTGCTGCCTTCAAGCTGGTTAAAGCGCGCGACGCGGGTACGCTCAAATTCTTCTGCGCTGATCACAGAATCACTCATGCGGTTGCTCCTTCTTATATAAAGAGTTTAGCGGGCATGAACGGCCTATTTAGCTGCCGTTTCAAGCACCACCAGGTCGCCCTTGTCATCCAAACCGATACCATGCTCGAGCGCCATATCGACGGTTTCCTGCGGCCATTCGACCCGACCCGGATCGGTGCCGCCGACGATCGCCAACATCATGGCGGTTTCATCGCCGGCATTGCGGAAGCCACGGCTAAGACCGATCGGTACCGACACCGTATCATATTGGCACAAAATGACCTCATGCTCGGTGCCGTCTTGGTTAACCCAATAGATCGACCATTTGCCGGTCAGGGCAAAGAACACTTCGATGGTCGCGTGGATATGGGGCGAGGCACCTTTGCCCGGCTCCGCCTTGATCAGGCCGAGATTAAAATCGCGATTGTCGGAGATCGGCGGGATCAGGTCTTTATCCTCAACCACACCGCGTCCGATGATGTTGTAGAGATCGCGCTCATAACCGGGAATGAGGGCATCGATAAATGCCTTGGCGCTTGATTTCAGTTCCGTGAAGCGCCCGACGCGCTCGCTCTCGACATATTCGACTGTAGCGTCAATCCGTTCGACCATTTACCTGCTCCTTTGATGATGACAGCAGGCTGCCCTAGCGCGCTGCAGAGTTACCCCTAGGATTTTCCGTAATATTTCATGGATTGCGCCGCAGGCCAAGACAAACAGCCTCAGACACCTGCAGCGAATTGACCTTGCTTTGGAACAAAGTTAAGTTATAAATGAACAAAATGATTATTATTCAATATTCATATACGCGGACTTAATGAATAAAACGACAGCGGCTCTGGCCGAAGACACCCAGGCGCAGATTTTGCAGGCGGCGACCGAGCGCTTCCGCCATTACGGTTATCGCAAAACCACGATGGCCGAGGTGGCGCGTGATTGCTCCATGTCGGCCGGCAATCTCTATCGCTATTTCGAAAGCAAATCAGATATTGGCGCTGCCGTCAGCGTTGCCTGGTTCGCCGCCCTGCATCAGACCGTGCGCGCCGCCATCACGCAGCCGGGATTCAGCCCGCGGCAAAAGCTGGAAGCCTATATTCTGACCGTTAATCGCTTCACGCTGGAGAGCATGCGCAGCACGCCCCATATACAGGAAATGGTGGACTTCCTTAGTGAAGAGCGGCCTGATTTGGTTGAACAGCATCTCTCAACTTGTCACGAAATTATCACCACTATTCTCGAAGAAGGGGTTGCTCGTGGCGATTTTGCGGTTCCTGATACGGCGCTCAGCGCGCGCGCTGTGCTGAATGCCTTTGTCCGTTTCGAATACCCCCCGCTCCTGGCATTGAGCAGTCATGACAAGCTTGATGAAGAGGTGCGAGAAGTGGTCGCACTGATCGTTGATGGATTGGGCCGGGGCCGCACGGATAGGCACACTTGAATTATGGTAAACGATTTATATGATCGGCGACCGCTTGAATTAGAACAATCAAATCACTAAATAATACCGGATGCGTTCATTTTTTATTGAACGAAGTATCTGGGAGGCCAAATTGACCGAAATCGCAACAGAGGCTACTCGACTGGAACGCTTTGGCGCCGGCGTATTGCGCTGGCGCTGGGTGATTATTGCGCTCACGCTTCTGTTCGTGGTCTTTATGGCGGCCGGTGGCCAATATCTCAAAATCAGCAATGACAGCCGCATCTTCTTCAGCGAGGACAATCCGCAGCTGATCGCCTTTGAGGCGCTTGAGGCGACCTATACGCAAGCCAACACCGTTCTCATTGCGGTCGCGCCGAAGTCGGAAGCGCCGTCGGACGGGATATTCACGCCGGATGCGCTCAGCGCTATTGCCGAGCTGACGGAAGAGGGTTGGCTCCTGCCATTTTCCACCCGGGTCGATTCCCTAACCAATTACTCCCATACCTGGTCCGCGGAAGATGATTTGATCGTTGAGGATTTGGTGCCGGACACAGGTAATCTCAGTGCCGCGGATTTGGTGCGGGTTGAGAAGATCGCGATGAACGAAATTCAGCTGGTCAACCGGCTGGTCGGCGCGGACGGTCGCACCACGGCGGTGTTGATCAACTTTGTATTGCCCGATGAATCGGCTGAAGCGGTGACCGAAATTTCCGACAAGGTGAAAGTCATTGTCGATGCAGCCCGCATCCAGCATCCCAATTTAAATTATTATGTCACCGGCAGCGTCATCACCAGCCGCGCCTTTGGCGACGCCACCTTTGATGATCTTGCCACGCTCGGGCCGATCATCATCGGCGTGATCATGGTGGTGATGGCGCTACTGCTGCGCTCGATCACCGGCACCATCGCCACCCTTTTGGTGGTCGTGTTTGCCGCCATCACGGCGATGGGATTTGCCGGCTGGTCTGGCATGATACTGTCTAGCGGTAATATCGGTGCGCCGACTATTATTATGACGGTGGCGATTGCCCATTCGGTGCATGTCATATCAACCGTCATGCTCAATATGCGATCCGGGCTCGCCAAGCGCGAGGCCATATTAGAATCGATCCGGGTCAACGTCCATCCAGTGTTCCTCACTACCTTGACCACGGCAATCGGCTTTTTGAGCATGAATTTTTCCGATGCACCGCCGTTCCACAATCTCGGTAATCTGGTGGCGCTCGGCGTGGTCGCGGCTTTCGTATTTGCGCTCACTTTCGTGCCGTCTGTTATCTATATATTGCCGCTCCGGGTGCGCCCTCGAACGGAAGGGAAGAAGGCGTTTTTCGATGGCTTCGGTGATTTTGTTGTGCGCCGTCGCACGCCGCTTCTGATCGGCATGACGGCGATCATTATTGGTCTTGGTGCGGGCATACCACAGGTCGAGCTCAATGACAATTGGACCAAATATTTCGATGATCGCTACGAGTTCCGCCGCGACACAGATTACATCATCGATAATCTCACCGGCGTCGAAGCGTTTGAATTTTCCTTGCCGGCTGGTGATGAAGGGGCGATCAACGATCCGAAATATCTTGCCCGGGTGGAAGCGTTTGCTGACTGGTACCGCACCCAGCCGAAGATCGTCCATGTCTCGGCGTTCCCTGATATTATGAAGCGCCTCAACATGAACATGCATGGCGATGATCCGGATTATTACCGCATTCCGGAGGAGCATGATCTCGCGGCGCAATATCTCCTGCTCTTTGAATTGTCCTTGCCGTTCGGGCGCGATCTCAACGACCAGATCGATGTGGCGAAATCCTCAACCCGCATGACCGTGGTGGGCCGCGATATGTCGGCCAAGGAACAGCGCGCCTCGGCGGATGCTGCCAATCAATGGCTGAAGGATAATATGCCGGCAGAGATGGTCACCGAGGCCACTGGCCTGACCATGATGTTCGCCTATATTTCAAAGCGCAATATTGAGGGCATGTTGCGCGGCACGGTAATCGCCATGGCTATTATTTCGCTGATCCTGATCATCGCCCTCAAGAGCATTCCCATCGGCCTCCTCAGCCTGATGCCAAATTTCGTCCCGGCGGCCATGAGTTTTGGCCTTTGGGGCTATTTGATCGGCCATGTCGGCGTTGCGGCGTCCGTGGTGACGGCGGTGACGTTCGGCATTGTGGTCGATGATACGATTCACTTTCTGAGCAAATATCTGCGTGCCCGGCGCGAGCGTAAGCTCAATCCGCAGGAGGCGGTGCGTTTTGCCTTTAGCTCGGTTGGCCACGCTCTTTGGACCACCACCGCAGTGCTCGCCGCCGGCTTTATTGTCCTCTCGACATCCGGCTTTGAAGTGAATTGGAGCCTCGGCCTCCTGACCGCGCTGACGATTGTTATAGCACTGGCCACCGATTTCTTCTTCCTGCCACCTCTTTTGATGAAACTCGACCGGAGCAAGTCATGAACATTCTTTCCCGCCGTCCTGCCGCTGTCCTTTCGGCAATTGCGCTCGGCGCTGTGGTTGCATTCACGGCTCTGCCGGCATGGGCCGAGAGCCCGGAAGAAAAGGGCCTGCGCATCGCGCTGGAGGGCGAAGGGCGTGACAAGGGTTTCGGTGATTACACCGCCGACCAGACCATGGTGTTGCGCAACAAGCGCGGCCAGGAGAGCGAGCGCAATCTCAAGATCAGCGTGCTCGAAAACGACGTTGATGGCGACAAGAGCCTGATCGTTTTCAATCGCCCACGCGATGTGAAGGGCACGGCCATGCTGACCCATTCGCATAAGGTTGATAATGATGATCAATGGCTTTATCTGCCGGCGTTGAAGCGGGTGAAACGCATTTCCTCGTCCAACAAAGCGGGCTCTTTCATGGGTAGCGAATTTGCCTATGAAGACATGACCAGCCAGGAAGTTGAAAAATACACCTATCGCTGGCTGCGTGATGAGCCCTGCGGAGAATCCGGGGAGCTTACTTGCTGGGTTTCTGAGCGCTTCCCCCTGGACAAGAAATCAGGCTATACGCGTCAGGTTTCCTGGGTCGATCAGGGCGAGTTTCGGCTGTGGAAAGTGGAATATTACGATCGCAAGGATTCACACCTGAAAACTCTCACAGTGCCGAGCCACCAGCAATATATCGGCAAGCATTGGCGCGCCGATGAAATGCAGATGGTCAATCATTTGACCGGCAAGAGCACCCGCCTGATCTGGCAGAATTATGTCTTTGGCGCCGACCTGGATAACAGCGACTTCACCAAGGTCAGTTTGAAACGAGCGCGCTAATGCGACGTGGCGGTGTCTCCACCCTCATTCTGGGCGGCCTGTTTCTATTGGCGGCGGCATCTGCCAACGCGGAGACGGTGTTTGAGGAGGTGAGCGGGCGCTTTACTGTGGAAGGGCGTTATTTCCCGCAGCCGAGCATCCAGACCGGGCAGCGTGAACACAGCCTCTCCCTGGTTGCTGAGCCGGAAGCCTATCTTGAAAATGAAGCCGGCTATGGCTTGGCGCTGAAACCTTATTTGCGCTACGACAGCGCCGATGCGCGCCGCACGCACTGGGATATCCGCGAGGCCTATGGCCTGTTTTTCGGCGAGTTCGAAGACAGTGAATGGGAACTGCGCGCCGGTTTCGATAAAGTGTTTTGGGGTGTCGTAGAATCGCGGCATTTGGTTGATGTCATCAATCAAACCGATCTGGTCGAAGCGCCGGATCAAGAAGAAAAGCTTGGCCAGCCCATGGTGCATGGCACCTGGCTGAATGATTATGGCGCGTTCGAGGCTTTCGTCCTGCCTTATTTTCGCAAGCGCACGTTTCAGGGCCAAGCCGGACGCCTGCGTACCGGCCTGCAGGTCGATAGCGAATCCACCAGCTATGAAAGTGCAGCCAAACAGCATCACCTTGATCTTGCAGCGCGCTACAGCCACAGCATTGGCGCGCTTGATTTCGGTCTTGCCTGGTTCGAGGGCACCAATCGCAGCCCCAATTTTAGCCTCGGCCTGGACAATAAAGGCTCGGTAGCGCTGCTGCCCTTCTATGAGCAGATGCGTCAATTCAGTCTCGATGCGCAGGTTACCACCGGCTCCTGGCTGATTAAGTTTGAAAGCTTTTGGCGGGACGGTGAGCGCAACGCCTTGTCGTTGGAAGAAGATTATCTTGCTGCGGTGGGCGGCTTTGAATACACGTGGTACGGCGTCTTTGACGGCGATACCGATCTCGGCGTGCTGCTTGAATTTCTCTATGATGATCGCGGCCGGCGCGCCACTGTCGTGACCGAGGAAGATGTCTTCGCTGCCATGCGTCTCGCCTTTAATGATGAAGCCAGCACGGATATCCTGTTTGGCATCATGCAGGATTTGGACAAGCCGACGCGCAGTCTTTTTATGGAAGCCAACCGGCGGATCAGTGATAATATCTCGCTCGGTATCGAGGGTACGGCGTTTCTCAATATTGATGATGCGGACGGCCAGTTCAGCCTGCGGCGCGACAGTTTCTTAGAGCTCAATCTAACCTATCACTATTAGCGGCCTCAATTCATGACCTATTCGCTCAGCTCCGACCATAACGCACTCGATGAGGCGATTGGCCGAATTTGCGCGGATTTTGGTGATGATTATTGGCTGGCGCGCGATAGCGACGGGCAATTTCCGGAAGAGTTCGTTGCCGCCATTGCTGCCGGCGACTGGCTTGGCATTGCCATGCCGGAAGAACATGGCGGAGCCGGTCTTGGCGTTACGGAAGCAGCCTTAATGATGCGCCGTATCGCCCAATCGGGTGGCGGTTTCACCGCCGCCTCATCTGTGCATATCAATATTTTCGGTCCCCATCCGATCACAAAATTCGGCAGCGCTGAGCAGCAGGCGCGCATGTTGCCGCCGCTCATTAGCGGAGAGGACCGAACCTGTTTCGGCGTCACCGAGCCCAATGCGGGCCTCGATACCAGCGCCATTGAAACCCGCGCCGAGTGGGATGGCAGTCATTATGTGGTGACCGGGCAAAAGATCTGGACCTCAACCGCTCAGCGCGCCAATAAGATTATGCTGCTTGCCCGCACCGCACCGAAAGGCGCCGGCGCCAAGCCGACAGACGGCATTTCTCTCTTCTATACCGATCTTGACCGCGATCATGTGGAAATTCACGAGATCGCAAAAATGGGTCGTAAAGCGGTCGATTCGAACTCGTTATTTATCGACGGCCTGAAAATTTCGCGTGCGGATTTGATCGGCGAGGAGGGCGCGGGGTTCCGCTGCCTGCTGCATGGTCTCAATCCGGAGCGCATCCTGATCGGTGCCGAGGCCATTGGACTGGGGCGGGCGGCGCTGGCCAAGGCCACAGCCTACGCCCGTGAGCGCAATGTATTTGGTCGCCCTATTGGCCAGAACCAGGCCATCCAGCACCCCCTCGCCGAGGTTTGGGCGGAGCTGGAAGCGGCGGATTTGATGATTTTTAAGGCCGCCCATCTCTACGATGCAGGCGAACCCTGTGGTGCCGAAGCCAATGCCGGCAAATATCTCGCCGCCGAGGCCGCGCACAAGGCCTGCGAACGTGCCGTTCTGACCCTCGGTGGCATGGGATATGCGCGCGAATATCATGTCGAGCGATATTTACGCGAAAGCTATATAGCCCGCATCGCGCCGGTAAGCCGCGAAATGATCCTCAATTTCATCGCCGAACGGGTGCTCGATCTGCCGCGCTCCTATTAGTTTCAAGAGAAACAGTTCTACGTACTCGACAAGCACGCGCCCATGCGCCAAAAAAGACGGCGTCGCGGTGGCGGCGCCATCGACCATAACAAAAACAGCGAACGGGGCGCCGCATGGCATCCTATCTTTGCGGTATCGATATTGGCGGTACCTTTACAGACTGCGTAATTGTTGACGGTGAAGGCGCCGTAACCACAGCCAAGGCGCCCTCGACGCCGCATGATTTCGCCCAAGGGGTGCAAGATGCGCTGAAAGCGGCCGGCGCCAAGCTCGGATTGGGGCTGGATGCGCTGTGCGCCGAGATTTCCATGCTCAGTCATGGCACCACAGTCGGCACCAATGCCATTATTCAAAAGCGCGGCGCCAAAGTCGGGCTGATCACCACGCGCGGCCATAATGATGTGATTCATATCATGCGCGGCTCGCGCGGCCTCACCGGCCATGATATCCGTCTGGTGGTGCATATTCCGGAAAGCAAAAAGCCGGATCCAATTATCCCCAAACGCCTGGTAGAAGGCGTATCGGAGCGTGTCGATTGCTTTGGCAAGGTCATAGTCGAGCTCAATGAAGAAGAAGTGGCAATCGCCATCCGCCGTCTGGTGGAGAAAGGCGTTGAAGCCATTGCCGTCTGCTTCCTGTGGTCGTTTCTGGCGCCGGCGCATGAGGCGCGGGTGAAAGAGATGATCGAAGAAATCGCGCCCGGCATGTTTGTCACCACCTCGCACGAATTGGTGCCTAAATGGGGCGAATATGAGCGCACCGCCGCGGTTGCGCTCAACGCCTATATCGGCCCGCTGACGACCGGTTATCTGGCCGGCGTGGCGCGCGATGTGAAGGGCCTCGGCTATCATCAGCCGTTGCAGATCACCCAATGCGCCGGCGGCACAATCTCGGTTGAGCGCGCCATGGCGGCGCCGCTGTTGACCCTCGATTCCGGCCCGGTGGCGGGCGTCACCGGCTCACAATATGCCGGCAGCCTGATGGGCTACGATAACGTCATCACTACCGACATGGGCGGCACCTCGTTTGATGTCGGTATTATCCATGACGGTAAGCCGGCCTTTTCCTATACCAGCTTGGTGCATCAATACGCCTATTACCTCTCCAAGGTGGATATCCAGACGATTGGCGCTGGCGGCGGCTCTAAAGCGTGGATCGATGAAACCTCCGGCATGTTGCGGGTTGGCCCGGAAAGCGCCGGCGCCACACCCGGCCCGGCCTGTTACGGTCGTGGCGGCGATGTGGCGACGGTCTCGGATGCCGATCTGCTGCTCGGCTATCTGGACGGCGAGAATTTCGCCGGTGGCACTATGAAGCTCGACCGTGCGGCAGCAGAGACGGCGGTCCAAAAACTTGCCGACGCGCTCGGCCTCAGCTTGCTTGAAGCCGCGGCCGGCATCGTCAAGATTACTGAATTCCAGATGGCCGACCTGATCCGCAAAGTGACGATCCAAAAAGGCTTTGATCCGCGCGATTTCGTCCTCTTTGCCTTTGGTGGCGCCGGCCCGGTTCATGCTGGTGTGTTCGCCCGTGAGCTTGGTGTTTCCAAGGTCATCGTGCCGCAGCGTGAGACCGCTTCAGTATGGTGCGCCTTTGGTGCGGCGGCGGCGGATGTGTTGCATGTGCATGAGCGCGTCAACATGATGCGCTCGCCCTTTGATGTCAGCGAATTGAACGCCGCACTTGGCGAGCTCGACAGCCATGCCAAAGGCGAGTTGGCGGCGGATGAAATCCCGCCCGAACGCCAGCATTTGAGCTTCGCTCTTGATATGCGCCATAAGGGCCAGATCAATGAGGTCGAAGTTGAGATCGGTAGCGCGTCCTTGGCCGAGGCGGATATGCTCGGCCTGCATGACGCCTTCGTTGCGCAATATGAGCGCCAATATGGCAAGGGCGCATCCTTGCCCGGCGCCCGTTTGGAAGTTGTTACCTTCCGTTGCCGCGCGGCGGCGGAGACCGCCAAGCCGCGCCTCACACGCAGCGAAACTATGACCTCTGAGATCGATAGCACAGCGCATCGCCCGGCCCGCCCGGTCTATTGGACGGAATCAAGCAAGACGTTGGAAACACCTGTTTATGAAGGCGAAAAGTTAGTGCCAGGCAATAGCGTTCCCGGCCCGGCCATTGTCGAGACGGCGGACACCACCGTGGTGGTGCATCCGGGTCAAATTCTGGCAGTGGACGAATTTAGTAATTTCGAGCTGACGCTCGATACGGCACAATAGGCGATAGAGAGAGGGCGAATCATGCCACGTATCAGCCAGATCACCGACGTCGCGTTTGACGGGGTCAATAGTCCCTATGTGCCGCCGAAAGAGCTCACCATATCGCCGAGCCTGACATTGCACCGAGATTGGGACGATACTGTCGACCCCGTTACCTATGAGGTGATCCGCCATAATTTGTGGAACATCAATGAGGAGCATGGTGCGACGATCCAGCGTATTTCGGGCTCGCCGGTGGCGATGTTCGCGCTTGATCTCAATCCCTCGATCCTCACCGAAGATGCCGAATTCGTCTATTTCGGTCCGTACATGCAGTATATGTCGGGCGTGACCGATACCCAGGTGAAGTGGATTTTGGAAAACCGCTCCGACAATCCCGGCATCACGGCGGGCGATATGTTCCTCGCCAATGATCCCTGGGTGGGCGCGGCGCATCAGATGGATGTGATGCTGATCTGCCCGGTGTTTCATGAGGGCGAGCTGTTCTGCTGGATCACCAATTGCCTGCATCAATATGACATCGGTGGCATCACGCCGGGCAGCTTCTGCCCGTCGGCTGAAAGCGCCTTTGACGAGGGCATCCTTATTCCGCCGGTGAAGATCGTCGAAAATGATGTGGTTCGCAAAGACATCGAGGAGCTTTACCTGCGCTCGTCGCGCAAGCCCGAAATGGTGGCGCTTGATTTCCGTGCCCAGCTGGCCGGCAATATGACGGCCAAGGCGCGCATTGAGCAGCTCATCACGCGCTATGGCGCTAAGACGGTAAAGACCGTCATGAAGAAGGTGATCTATAATTCCGAGGCGGCTTTCCTCTCCAAGCTGGAGAGAATTCCCGATGGCGTGTGGCGCGACCGCACCTATATCGAGGCCTGTCGTCCAGGTGATCGCCGCACCCACCGGGTGCAGATCGCGCTGACCAAGAAAGACAATAAGCTCATTTTCGATAATGAGGGCACAGCGCCGCAGGACGGCGCCATGAACGCCACCTATTCCGGCTGGCGTGGCTCGGTGATGGTGGCGATCAATGAGCTCTTGAGTTGGGATCAATATTTTGCCGTCGGCGGGGCGCTGAGACATATCGAGTTTGATCCGGTGCCGGGCACGCTCAATTGCGCCGATTTCCCGGCGTCGGTCTCCACCGCACCAACTCAGTCCATGGAGATCTCGCTCTATCCGGCCTACAACATCATTTCCAAGATGCTCTATTCCGATACGGAGTTGCGCAAGGATATCATGGGTATCGGCGGCACTAGCCAGTGGCCGACGACGATCTTCCGCGGCACCGATCAATGGGGCGAGAAATATGGCTATCTGCTGATCGATCCGATCGGCGGCTCGATTGGCGCTTTTGCCCAAGGCGACGGCATCAACACCGGCGGTCAGGCGCGCACGCCGATCGGTCAATTGCCGAACGTCGAGCATAATGAGCAATTGTTTCCGCTGTTGTTCCTCTATCGCAAGGAGCTGCCGGATTCAGGCGGCGCCGGTAAATTCCGGGGCGGCCTCTCGGCGGAGAGCTGCTTCATCCCGCACAATACGGATTTCATCACCCAGGATACTTTGTCGTCAGGCAATGCGGTGCCGACATCAACCGGCATGATGGGCGGCTACCCCGCGACCACCAACGCCTACACCTTCATTACAGAGAGCGACATTCTCGACCGCATGAAAGATTCGCGGCTGATTGAGGATACTTCAGAGGTTAAAGGAAATTCGGTATTGCTTGGTCTGCGCCAGGAAAATTTTACTCAGAACGCGGCTGATGTGTATGCCGTGCGCTGGTCCGGCGGTGGCGGCTTCGGTGATCCGATGCTACGCGACCCTGAGCTGATCGAGCATGATCTTGAGCATCTCAACGTTACGCCCGAGGCGGCGCGCGATATTTTCGGCGCGGTGGTGGATGCGGACGAGCATGTGGACGTGGCGGCAACTCTTGAAAATCGCAAGAAAATCATGGCGGCGCGGGTTAAGCGTCTCGGCAACGGCAATGCGCCGCGTGAGATTCATAGCGGCGATGCGTCTCTGGCAGCTGGTGATAATCTTGACGTTTATGGCAGCGGCGATGCGGCGCGTTGGGCGTGCAGCCATTGCGCTGCCGATCTCGGCCCGCTCGCGGATAATTACAAGGATGTTTGCCTGCGTGAAGATTTGCCGGTTTCGGCCTCCAATCCGCTTGTGGGCGACCCGTTTGATTTTGTCGACGATGAAGTTGCCTTCCGGCTCTTCCATTGTCCGAGCTGCGGCAGCCATATCGACAATGAGATCTCCGTTACGCGCGACCCGGTCATGCGCGATATCGAGCTCACTGTGTAATCGATTTTGGCATTTCACCGGAGAGTGCTAAGCTCTTCGGATGAAAGCTCGATTCGTGACAATTTTTTTCGCCGCCGTTACTTTGGCACTCTGTGCTTGTGATCGAGGCGCCGAATTGCCGGCGAGCTCTGCGCCCGTTGCCGTCGATGGCGGGCCAAGTGCGGCTTTTCAGCCGATTACCGATATTCCCATTCCTGAAGGCGCGCGGCTCGATAGTGAGCGCAGCCTGGTGCTCGGCGGCCAAGATAATTGGACCGGGCGGCTGGTCTTTACCATCGGCGAATCCTCCGCCGATTCCTTCGCCCGCTATCATCAGGAAATGCAGCGCTTCGGCTGGCAATTGATCACCAGCGTGCAGGCGGAATCTAGCGTGTTGGCGTTCTCTAAGGATGAGCGCGTGGCGACTATTCAGATCGAAGGCCGCACCCTTTCCGGCTCGACAGTCGCCATCACCATGTCGCCGCGCCATGCCGGCGATAGTAGCTCGGTGCAGATTGTTCCGCTCGGCGAATAGGCCCGGCTGGAAGTAGAAACGAACATGATAACAGAAAAAAAGTTCGACTTCTCCAATGCACATAAAGACCTGATTGCGCGCGACGCGGAGAGTGTTCTCGGCTGGCGCTATGCGCCGGGCATTGTCTTTGAGCAGGGCCGGGGTAGCACCATTATCGATGTCGACGGCAATGAATATCTCGACTTTACCTCAGGCATGATGTGCCTGCCGCTTTCTGCATGAGAATAGCTGGTACACAAACCCGCAGCTGATCGCCTTCGCCGAAGCTCTGACGGCAACCCTGCCCGACGGCCTAGATGTGGTGAATTTCACCGTTACCGGCTCAGAGGCCAATGAGGTCGCCATGCGCATGGCGCTCGGCGCCAGCGGCAAGCATGATATTACCTCGGTCATTCGCGGCCTGCATGGCGGCAGCCTCGCGGTTGAGGGCCTGACCTCCATCGGTGGCGCCCGGCGGCGTAATTTGGGGCCGCTGCTGCCGCCGGCCAATGCGCCGGCGATCTACCCGCCATTTTGTTGACGCTGCCCGATCAACCTCGACTATCCATCGTGCGGCGCCGCCTGCCTTGCGGCCAGTGAAGAACTGATCGATCAAACCACCAGCAGCGACGCGGCGGCGATCATCGCCGAGACCATAATGGTCGCCGGTGGCATGATTGTGCCGCCGAAAGAATAGCTGCCCGGCCTCAAAGATTTGGCCACCCGGCACGGCGCCTTTTTGGTGCTTGATGAGGCCCAATTGGCGCCGGCGCGCACTGGTAAGATGTGGGGCTTTGAGCATTATGATGTGGTGCCCGATATGGTCACTTTCGCCAAGGGCATGTCGGCCGGGCTCGCTATTTGCGGCGTGGTGACGCGGCGTGAAATTGCTGATGAAGCGCGCGGGCGCGCCGGCACGCCCTGGGCCGGAACTTATTCCGGCGATCCTCTGCCGGCAGCGGTGGCGCTCAAACAATTGCAGATCGTCGAGCGCGATAATCTTGCGGCGCGGGCTAAAATATTGGGCGCGCGCTTGACCAATGGCCTGGAGAAGCTGTGCCAAAATTATGACGCCATCGACGATGCGCGCGGCAAGGGGCTCTACAGCATGATCGATGTGGTCACTGACAAAAAGAGCAAGCGTCCGGATGCGGAGATGGCCGAACGCATCCGCTATAATGCGGCGCTCGAAGGGTTGATTTTCATCTGCGTCAAGAATTTCATGCGCTTTTGCCCGCCTCTTATTATTACCGAGGGCGAGATTGATCAGGCCGTGGCTGGATTGGAGCGTGCGATCAAAGGCGCGCTCGCCGGCTATCCGAAAAATATCGATTTCCGCGCGTCTTCTTCTCTGGCGTCGGGCCAGGAGCGCGTGCCTGCCTAATCGGCGTTGCGTTAATTGGCAAATCACATTGTATCACAAACGGTTAACCATTAAAGTCACCGGTAATAAGGAATTTTTAGTCATTCGTTTTTTAAAGACAGGGATTTTGTTGTTGGGAGCAGGCGGTGTCCTCTCGGGCTGCGCTTTGCCATTTATGGGCCCCCTAGTACTAACCGATATTCTCACCGGCGCTTCGATTATTTCCACCGTCACCACCGGCAAAGGGGCGACCGAAATCGCCCTCGATATTCTGACCGGTAAGGATTGCCGGCTGCTGGAAGGCGCCCTGCGCGAAGACCGCAAATTCTGTGAAGAACAAGGTTCGCCGGCAACTGAAGAAGATTTTAAAGGTGCGACCGCCTGGCTCGAGGAAAATGAACCGCAAGGGCCGCTGCAAGACGACCTCGATGACGGCACGGTCCTGGTTGCGCAAATAAGCACGCGCGACAGATACCGTTCGTTTGAGGCAACGCTTACTGAGAGTGCGCCGACACCGATCTGGGTCGCCACAACATTTGAGCCACTAGCGGATCAACCGGTG
>Ga0209403_10003211_pt1 | contig 18715 bp, 18 predicted proteins | sample ArcticOcean_MG_C_8_FD_187440 | JGI IMG/M metagenome (GOLD analysis project Ga0209403, IMG submission 187440) | Marine microbial communities from western Arctic Ocean - ArcticOcean_MG_CB11_86 (SPAdes) (version 2) | ecosystem: Environmental > Aquatic > Marine > Oceanic | place: Arctic Ocean... | reverse complement strand
ACTTGATATGCAACAATTGGAAGGACAGATGTTTCAGATGCAGTTTTTATTACATCAAGATAAAAGGAAGCAGGTTTTACAACTAATAGGTCTGCACCTTCAGCTTCGTCTAGTAAAATCTCCTTAACGGCTTCCCTATAGTTCTTAGGATTTATTTGGTAGGACTTCTTGTCGCCACTTTTAGGTTTTGAATTTAAGGCTTCCCTGAAAGGCCCATAAAGTGATGAGGCGAATTTAGCTGCATAAGACATAATCGCAGTATTGTAAAAACCCTTTCTGTCTAAAGCCTCTCTTATTTTTGCTACACGACCATCCATCATATCTGAAGGAGCAACTATGTCAGCTCCAAATTCTGCATGGATACAAGCTTGCCTACATAGTATCTCTACGGTTTCATCATTCAATATTTCTCCATTTTTAAGAAGACCATCATGTCCATCTGAGTTGTATGGGTCAAGCGCAACATCAGTTATGACAAGAATTTCAGGAAATTTTTTCTTAATAGTTGATATTGCTCTCGGTATTAAGCCTTTCTTGTTGAGAGCCTCCTTACCTAGAGGGTCCTTTAGCTTTTCATTTATAGCAGGAAATATTATTATCGCGTTAATCCCCAGTTTGATTGCAGAACTAATATCTTTAAGTTGATTATCCAATGTTTTTCTAAATATGTTGGGCATTGAGTCAATTTTCTGAGACTTACTTTTCCCATCTATTAAGAAGATAGGCATTATAAGGTCATTAACAGACAAATTTGTCTCTTCCACAAGATTCCTAATATTTTTATTTTGTCTTAGTCTCCTACCTCTTATAAACATAGGATTCTATTATATTATTTTTTAATTCCTTTTTAAAGTTAAATTTAACTTCACTTACTTAATAAAAGGAGATATCATAAAGATTTATGAGTGAAAAGAAGCTTATAATTTTTGACTTTGATGGAGTTATATATAACTCTGAACCTCTCCATTTTAAATCATTCAATTTTGCACTTGAACCAACAGGTTTGACAATAACTAAAGAAGTTTATTATGAATCTTACTGTTCTTATGATGATGAAGGTTTTTTTAAGAATTTTTTAAATGATAACGATATTACTTTTGATTCAGATTTAATTCTAAAATTAATTAAAGAAAAGCATTTTTTCTTTGATAAAAACTATGATTCAGAAACATCAATATTCCCTGGATCAATTGAATTAATTAAAAAATTATCAAAACGTTATATTTTAGGAATCGGATCTGGAGCTAGAAGAGAGGAGATTGTAAGAGTTTTAAAGAAAGAGGATTTGTTGTCTTCTTTTGAAGAAATTGTTTCTTCAGATGATACAAGTCATCCGAAGCCTAATCCAGAGACTTATATTCTATTGCTAGAGAGAGTAAATGAAACATATCAGATTAGCCCTGACGAATGTGTTGTTATTGAGGATACAACTAAGGGTGTTGAAGCTGCAAAAACTGCTGGGATGAAGTGTTTTGCTATTACTAATTCTGTAGGATCAGAACTTCTTAATAATGCAGACTTAACAATATCTGATTATTCTGAGATTACTGATAAATCTATTAACGAAATTTAGAGCTAGCTTTTTATTATTAGTGAATTTAAAACTATGTTTGCTGATTGATAGAATTCCTTAAGTATAAGTTTTTCTTTTGTTGTATGAAACTCTCTCATGCCTGTTCCTAAATTTACAGTATCGATACCATTTTGTACAAAGAAATTGGCATCTGCTCCTCCGCCTGTTTCAACTAAATCAACTTTATAATTAAAATCTTTACATGTGCTTAGAATGCTTTTTATTATGAAAATATTTTTAGGGATATTTATTGAGTTATATATTCGATTGACTTTGATACTTGCATTAAAATTTTTATTTATTTTTTTATATTTCTTGTTTGCAGCTGTAAGAGTTTTTTTTATTTTGTTTAATTCTGATTTAATTTTTCTTTCATTATGACTTCTTATCTCACACATAATTTCTGTTTGGCCTGGTACAATATTCACCGCTGAGCCGCCATTAATTCTTCCAATATTTATAGTAGTATTTTTGTTTATTCTTCCTGTTTTCATTTTAGTTATAATTTCTGCTGAAACCGCAATAGAACTTAAACCATGTTCAGGATTGATTCCTGAGTGAGCCTCAATACCTCTAATTGTTATATTAAAATAATCAGAGCTAGGGCCTTTGAATACTAATCTTTCAGGGCTAGTGCTATCAAGAACAATACCTTCCTTTGCCTTTAGAAGCTTATAGTCCAGGTATCTTGCTCCTAGCAGTCCTATTTCTTCACAAGTTGTTATAGCAACCTCAATATTACAGTGCTTTAATTTATTTTTTTTTAATACCTCTAGTGTTTCAAGTATTATCGCAAGCCCACTTTTATCATCAGCCCCTAATATAGTTCTTCCATCACTAGTAATATAATTTTTTTTAACAACAGGCTTAATACTCTTTCCGTTCGTGACAGTGTCCATATGAGAAGAAAGTAAGATTGTTGGATACTTTTTATTTTTTCCCAGCGTAGCGATTATATTTCCATGATTAGATTTTGTTAATTTCTTCGAGCTATCAATCTTATAGCTTATTCCTAGTTTCTTTAATTTATTTTTAATATAAATTGCCACGTCAATCTCGTTTTTTGACTCACTGTCTATTCTAACTAAATCGGTAAATGTTTTAACAAGTCTTGCTTGATTTATCATCACTAAGAATTTCTACCTTTATCTTTCAAATTTAGTGAAGTTTCTAGGAGCATCTCAGAAAGAGTAGGGTGCGGATGAATAGTTCTTATTATTGAATCAATTTTTAATTTATTCTGCATAACAAGTGTAATTTCAGAAATCATTTCAGAGCAACCTTTTCCAATAATATGAGCGCCTAGTATCAAGTCGTCTTTATCTATTAGTATTTTACAAAACCCAGACAGATTATCATCAGCAAGGGATTTTCCATTAGCTTTGAAAGGAAATTTCGCGACTCTATAGGCTAATTTTTTTTCTTTTGCGTACTCTTCTGTTATTCCAACGTACGAAATTTCAGGTTGGCAGTATATGCATGCTGGGACTATGTATTCAGTATCAATAGAATCGCTATTTAAAATTTTATTTATAACTCTAAAGCCCTCTTCGGAAGCTTTATGAGCCAACATTGAACCTCCAATGACATCTCCAACAGCAAAAATATTTTTAATATTTGTACTATAGTTTTTATCGACCAAAATAAAACCAAAGCTATCCGTGTTAACTCCAGAAGCATCTAGATTTAAATTTGTAGTATTTGGTACTCTTCCTGTTGATAGAAGAAGTAAGTTTGACTCTATTATAAGAGCTTCTTCGGAATTACTAAGATGTATGACAATATTGTTTCCCACTTCTTCTGTCATAGTCACTTGAGTAGATTCATATATTTTAATACCTTTTTTTAAGTAACTTTTTTTAAGTTCTTCAATAATTTCTTTGTCCACAAAGCTTAATATTGAGTTGCTACTTTCGACTATTGTTACATCTACACCAAAGCTATTATAAAGATAAGCAAATTCAATTCCAATATAACCTCCGCCTAGTATACAGATGCTATCCGGTAAATTGTTAGAATCTAAGACAAAATCGCTATCAATAATCTTTTCTCCATTGGGAGTTAGGTTCTCTGGGAAAAAAGGTCTGGATCCTGTTGATACAACTATATTTTTAGAAGAGATTTGAATTTCTTCATTTTTAGTTTGTATCTTTAAATTATTTCTATCTATAAATGATGCCTCACCATCGTATATTGAGATGTCTTTTTTTGATAGCAGGCTTGTGAGGCCACTCTTTAGTCTTTTAGTGTTTTTTTTACTGTTTTTGATTATCAAATCATAATCGAAAGCTAAATTCTCAAAAGAAAAACCTCTTTTTGTAGCTTTATTCCTTAGTAGGTCAGCAATCTCTGCTGATTTAAGAAGTGATTTTGATGGTATGCATCCATTGTTTAAGCATGTACCACCAAGTGACTTTTTCTCTATTAGGGCAGTCTTAAGACCATGTCTTGAAGCCTCGATTGCAGCTACATATCCTCCAGGACCACCACCAATAATAGCTATATCATAAGTTAACATATTAATAGTAAATCTATCATATTTTACTTATTTCTTTAAATTTATTTACAAAAGTGGGTATCATATAATTTTATGGAGATGCAAATAAGGTCAGAAACTCCTAGAGCAAAAAAAGGTTGGGGTATGGGCTCAACAATGATGGCCGGAGGGTCTAAAATTAGAGGTGTCCAGATCTTAATAACTGAATTTACAGATGTAGATGAAAAGAATGTTTTAATAATGCATAAACTCAGCTCTGTTTTTATGTCTATGATTAAGAATGATGATGATATAGAATTAAAAGAAGAAGAATTTGGTATTAGAATATCTAAGGCAGTAAGTCAGGAAAATTATAATAATGACATCTGGGATCAATGGGTCCTTTTTTCTAGAAAAATATATGATAATATTTCCAAGATTCTTAAAGGAAAATGATTGAGCCAAGATTATAACGAAACATTAAACCTTCCTAAAACAAATTTTCAGATGAGGGGAAACTTGCCTCTTAAAGAGCCTGAAATATTAAAATTTTGGGAATCCCAAAATATCTACTCAATAATGCAGTCAAAATCAGAGGATGTGTTTGTTTTGCATGATGGACCACCATTTGCTAATGGAAAGATTCATATAGGGCATTGCTTTAATAAGATATTGAAAGATATGATATTGAAATATAATTCATCTATTGGGCGAGGTATTAATTATATTCCTGGTTGGGATTGCCATGGCCTACCCATTGAGCATCAAGTTCTAAAAAAAATAAAAACCAAAAATATTACGAAAATAGAAATAAGAAATAATTGTAGAGACTTCGCAATGAAATTTGTAGATAGTCAAAAAGAAGAGTTTAAGCGTTTAGGTGTAGTTGGTGACTGGGGGAAACCTTACTTAACTATGAATCAAGACTTTGAGGCAAACCAAATTAAAGTCTTTTCTGAAATGTTTTTTAGTGGTTTTATTTATAGAGGCTTAAAGCCTGTTAATTGGAGTCCAAGCTCTAGAACTGCTTTAGCAGAGGCAGAATTGGAATATCCGGAAAAGCATGTATCTAAAAGCGTTTATGTTAAATGTCCTATCGTCAAAGAGTCAGTCCCTAGTCTTAATTTTAAAATTAAGGGGCCTGTCTTTCTTTTGATTTGGACAACTACTCCTTGGACTATTCCTGCTAACAAAGCTATATGTATAAATAAAGATTTTGAGTATGGAATTTTCCAGGATGGTTCGGATTTTCTAATAATAGAACTAAGTTTATCTGAAAATATTCAGACCAAATTAAATAGGGAGCTAGTCCTCAAATCGAAAACTCTAGGTGTTGACCTTCTTAGTGTTAACTATATCTCGCCAATTTCTGACGATATATCTCCTGTTCTTTTGGCTGATTACGTTACACGCGAAACTGGCACAGGCCTTGTGCATACAGCTCCAGGTCATGGAACAGATGATTACGTAACAGGAATGAAGAACAATCTCGAAGTATTCTCTCCTGTTGATTCAGCAGGCAGATTCACTGACGAAGTATCAGAGACATTAACTGGATTAAATGTTTTGACTGAAGGGAATGATAAGGTGATTCAGATTTTAGACGAGAAAGGATTTCTTTTATTAGGAGAAGATTATGAGCATAAATATCCCTATGATTGGAGAACTGGAAAACCGACTATATTCAGGTCAACTTTTCAATGGTTTGCTTCGGTAGATAAGTTTAGAGATAAATCTTTAGAAGAAATCTCAAAGGTCCAATGGTACCCTGCATCGATTGTTAATAGAATTACAAACATGGTTAAGGAAAGATCGGATTGGTGTATTTCAAGACAAAGGTCCTGGGGATTGCCAATACCAGTCTTCTACTATCTCGAGACAGGAGAAGTTTTTATAAATCAAGAAGTAATCGATAACATAATTTCTATATTTAGGAATGAAGGATCATCAGCCTGGTGGAAATACAGTATTAAAGAATTACTACCTGATAAATTCAAGGATGAGTCTGAGAAACTTATAAAGGGAGAGGATACTCTTGATGTTTGGTTTGACTCCGGGACTTCGTGGAAGACAGTTCTAGATGAATCAAAGTCTTATCCTGCAGATTTGTATTTAGAGGGAAATGATCAACATAGGGGTTGGTTCCAGAGCAGTTTATTAACATCTGTAGCTACGAGAGGTATTGCACCTTACAAGGAAGTTTTAACTCATGGTTTCGTGGTCGACAATAAAGGTCAAAAGATGTCTAAATCTAAGGGAAACGTTATAGATCCACAAAAGATTATAAATGATAGTGGAGCTGACATCTTAAGATTGTGGGTTGCTAGCGAGGACTATACTTCGGAGATTCGTATTTCCGATAATATTTTAGTTGGCATAAAAGATAAATATAAAAAAATCAGAAATACGTTTAAATTTCTAATCGGTAATATTAGTGATTTTAAAGACGATAGAATCGTTCCTTTTGAGGACTTGGAGGAAATTGACAAGTGGATACTTATTAAGTTCTCTAGAGTAAAGAAAAAGTTTTTAAATTTATCTGATGAATATTCTTTCCATCAGGCTTTAAACTTACTACTTTACTTTTGCTCTAAGGAACTAAGCTCAATATATTTAGATTCTCAAAAAGATGTTCTATACACTTTTTCTAAGTCTTCTAATGAAAGGCTTTCTTCCCAAACAGCAGTTTCAATAATTTTTAGAGAGTTAGCGATTATGCTCTCTCCGATAATATCTTTTACTACTGAAGAAGCTTGGTCTGAGAGGTACGGCAACAGTGAGAGTATATTTAACAATCAAGTCTCTGATCAATATTTTATCGATGATGCTTTAGAAGAAAAATGGGAGAAGCTCTTGAGTGTTCGAGAGCCTATCTTGAAGGAAATTGAATTAATGAGGGGAGATAAAATTCTTGGGTCTTCTTTAGAGGCTAGAATTGTCTTAACTGTCAACATTGATGACTATTCGTTCTTTCTTGATAATGCCCAGCTTCTAAAGAAAACTCTTATTGCTTCAGAGATTGATATTTTAGAATCTGAGAAAGAAGGGATTAAGGTAAATGTCGAAAAAACTTTATATAAAAAATGTGATCGTTGTTGGATGCATTTTGATGAAGAAAATTTTAGCAAAAAGGATATTGGGCTTTGTTTAAAGTGCACTGAACAATTAAGTATCAATGGATAGGTTAGTTATAATAATAAAATGAGTAGTATTAGAGAAAAAAGGCGACATGTAGTTGTAGTAGGTGCGGGATTTGGTGGACTTTACGCAGTAAATGAATTAGTTGATACAGACGTAGACGTAACACTTATTGATAGAAGAAATTTCCATCTATTTCAACCCCTACTATATCAGGTTGCAACCGGGACAATATCTGCAACTGATGTAAGTGCTCCTATACGATCTATTTTTGGAAAAAAAGAAAACGTGACTATAAGGCTAGATTCAGCAACAGGTATTGACGTTAGAAGTGGGCATATTAATACAAGAAGTCATGCAAGAATAAAATACGATGATTTGATTATTTCAACAGGAGTTAGCCATCATTATTTTGGACATTATGAATGGCAAAAGAATGCTCCCGGTCTAAAGACTATTGAAGATGCTCTCGAAATGAGGAGGAAAATATTTACTGCATTTGAATTAGCAGAAAATGAAACTGATCCCGCTAGAAGAAAGCAGCTCTTAACATTTGTTATTGTAGGTGGTGGTCCAACTGGCGTTGAGCTCGCAGGAGCACTTGCAGACTTGGCATTTAGAACATTCGAAAAGCAATTTCATAATATAAATACAAAGGAAGAGTGTTCAATTTACATAATAGAAGGATTGCCTAATGTCTTACCTTCGTTTAAAGAAACCTTATCGGAAATAACTAGGACATATTTAACTGAAATGGGAGTTCAAGTTCTAACTAGCTCTATTGTCACAGATATTCAAAACGATACTGTATTTTATAAGACTGGAGATCAGAATAAAAAGATTGAGGCAAAGACTATACTCTGGGGTGCAGGAGTAATGGCCTCTGTTATGGGTAAGATTATTTCTGAAGCAACGGGCGCAGAATTGGACAAGGTAGGGCGAGTTATTGTAAACAAAGACTTTACAGTTGCTGATCATGATAATATTTTTGTCATTGGAGACTTGGCGAGATTTAAAGAAGGGAATGATTACCTTCCTGGTGTAGCTACTGTTGCGATGCAGTCCGGGCAATTTGTAGCAAAGCTGATAAAGAAACGCGAATCGGGCAGTACCAACTATCAGAAAGAATTTAAATATAAAAACAAAGGAAACTTGGCCGTTATCGGAAGAAATAAAGCTGTTGCAGACTTAGGTTTTATGACTGCAAAAGGTTTCATTGCTTGGCTCCTTTGGATTTTTATCCACATACTCTATTTAATTGGGTTTGGAAGCAAAGTGTCAGTTATTACCAAATGGGCACTTAGTTACTTTAACCAAGACAAAGGGAACAGGCTTATCTTCACAAAGTAACTCTTTTTTTTGTTTTTCTACAAAAAAGTGTAGAATAAGAAAAAATGAAAACCACTTTATCCTTTCTTTTATTATTATTATTTTTGATTTATATTTCCCCATTCTTCAGTTTGTACAAGATTGGCCTTAGCATTCAAAATCAAGATAAACAAACTTTAAATATTTATATGGATTGGAATGATTTACAGAAGTCACTAAAATCTGATGTGAAACTCTTTTTAAAAAATAGAGAAAAATTAAGAGAAAAAAATCTGGATAATCCGGTAGAGGGAATCCTGGAAGATGTTAAGAAATTTGGCGGATTACTCTTTGGAGACAAGGCTATCTCCATAGCCGTTAAGAAAGTAGTTACACCAGAAGGAATTTTTAAATTGTATGAACTTGTTAATAAGAGTAGTAATTCCAATAATAATCCTACTCTCAAGAAGAAAGCTGATTCTGAATTATCTAAAACTTATGTTTTTACTGCAAAAGGGTATACGTTAATTAGCTATAATTTTATTTCTCTGAGTAATATAGAGGCAAATGTTGAAACAAGTAATGCTGATATTTATTTTAAAATGAGATTTATATTCCCACGTTGGATACTGTATACAGTAAAATCAGAAAAGTTGACTGATGAAATTGCAAGAAAGGTTGAAGATAAGATTGATCTATTAAAAAATCTAAGTAGAAAAATTAACCCATTGAAGTGATAAGTTTATGAAAAAAGTTCAAAAAAATGTTTATGGTGAGGAAATTTTACTTTGTAGTGATAATCCTATTACTGGTTTCTTTAGAGATGGTTGCTGCAACACAGATTCTGCAGATTTTGGTGAACATTTAATTTGTACAGTTGTTACAGATGAATTTCTTTCATTTTCAAAAGAAAGAGGTAATGATCTTTCAACCCCAGTACCAGAATTTAATTTCTCAGGTCTTAAAAGTGGCGATAGGTGGTGCCTTTGCGCTGAACGTTGGAAAGAAGCTTATGAGAATAATTGCGCACCAAAAATTTTTTTACTATCAACAAATTCTGAAATATTAAAAAAAATACCATTAGAAATTTTAAAACCTTATGCGATAGATTTGGATTAGAAATGCATAAAAAACTTTCTATATTGATGTTGATTTCTTTTTTATTGGCAATCCTATGTGCTAATTTTTTCCCAGATATAACTGTTAAAACTAAGTTTTTAGGAAAGTATTTTATTCAACTACTAAAAGCGTTTGTTCCTTTCTTAATTTTCGGAACCATTACTTATTCTATTGCCTCTTTTAATGCAATTAGTTCTTTGAAAAAAATCGTACCCTTAACAATGTTCTTATATATATTTTCAACTTTAATTGCTGTTAGCTTTGCCCTACTTATAGGATCAAGAATTAACTTTGCTGGTTCTAACCAATATATTCCTGAAAGTTATCAACTAGCTGAAAAATCAATAGATATAGGATCCTCATTATCTGTTTTGTCCATAGACTTTACTAACTTTTTTAGTTTAATCTTAGCCGCAAACCCATTCGCTATAATGATTCTATCCGTTTTACTTGGTGTACTTTTTCGCTTAACTGCTAGGTTCGGAACGAGAGGGATACTTTTTTTAGGTTTCCTTAATACCCAGGTTATTAATATTACGAACTATATAATGCTTCTTGCACCTGTAGCTGTCTTCTCTCTATTCGCCAATCTGCTAATTGAACTTGAAGGCGAAACAATTTATTCTCTTTTTCGTTTTGTAGCTTGCTCTGTTCTTCTTTTTCTCCTCTATGTTGTCGTGTTTTATGGTTCGATGCTGAAATATTTTGGTGGAATTTCACCTTTTATTTTCTTTACTAAGATTAAAGATGCTCTGCTCTTTGCTTTCTTCTCGTCAAGTAGTGCGGCAACAATGCCCTTAACCTTAAAGACTGCGGAAAATAATCTTGGTATTAGGAAAGAAGTAGCTTCCTTTGTTGTTCCAATTGGTGTGACTGTTAATATGGATGGATCAGCAATATATTTAGGCTTGGCTGCGATCTTTGTTGGTCAAATATTAGGTATTAATTTTACTTTTAACGAATATATTATCATTTGCTTAACAGCTACGATAGGAAGCATAGGTGCAGCTGGGGTTCCCTCTGTAGCATTAGTAATGATGACAATTGTCTTTTCATCCGTTGGTATTCCACTTGAAGCTATAGCTATTATCGCAGGTGTTGATAGATTGCTGGATATGTTCAGGACTGCTGTTAATGTTGCTGGTGATTTAACAATCGCAAAGATTGTTAATAATATAGTTAAAAATTAATTTTTTTTTATTTTTTAGTAGGTAAAGTGAATTTTCTTGGTTAGTATTAAATCTAATGTTTAGACTAATTAAACTTATAGTTGAATTCTTAAATAACTTGGACCGTCGTAATAGTTCTAATGGCTCTAGTGGAACGGTAACTCTAGACCCATCTGATAAAAGTAAAATTAAAAAATTGTTTTTTATAGTTCCTATCTTTTTTGGTGTCTTGGCAATTTTGTCTAGTATTTACACCATAGACCCTGGAGAGATTGGTGTCGTCCAAAGATTTGGGAAATTTTCTTCATACTCAGATCCGGGCTTGCATTTAAAAATCCCTTTTGTTGATAGGTTAACCAAAGTTAATGTTGAAAAAGTTAGAAGGATAGAGATTGGATTTAGGTCTGAAAGAGCAAGAGTAAATGTGTTACAAGAATCTCTGATGATTACCAAAGATGAGAATATTGTTAGTGCTCAGGCAATTATCCAGTGGAAGATTAAAGATCCTGGAAACTATTTGTTTAAAGTTAAAAATCCAATTTTAACAATTAAGAACTCAGCAGAAATAGCTCTTAGAAGTACTGTAGGTACTACTCTTATAGATGATGCGTTAACATCAGGAAGAGACAAGATTCAGATTCAAACTAAAGAGTTCCTTCAGTTGTTGCTTAATTCTTATAATTCAGGTGTTCAAATAACTGATGTTAAACTTCAAATAGTCGATCCTCCTGACGAAGTTAAGGATGCTTTTAATGAAGTTGTTAGAGCAAAAGAAGATAAAGAAAGATTAATAAATGAAGCAAAAGGTTTTTATGAAGATGTTATTCCAAAAGCTCGTGGTGAAGCAGAAAAAATGATTAGAGAAGCAGAGGGCTACAGGGAAAGAAGGATATCAACTGCACAAGGAGATGCTTCAAGATTTAATCAAATATATTCAGAATATAGAAAAGACAAAGAAGTTACAAAATCAAGAATATATCTTGAAAAATTGTCAGAGATTTTACAGAAACCTAAAAAAGTTATAGGTACAGATGCTTCAGGCGGTGCATTAAACTTACTTCAATTAGGAGATATTTTTAAGGATTAATTTATGAAAAAAAAGCTAATACCTATTTTAATTTTAGTAGTCTTTCTAATCCCATCATTCGTATATACGATAGATGAGACAGAGCAGGCAATAATTACAGAGTTAGGTGAATATAAGAGGTCAGTTATGACTCCAGGTATACATTTTAAAAAACCATTTATAGAAAAGATTTCTAGGTTTGAAAAAAGGATGCTCTCAACTGATGCACCTCCAGGACAATATCTAACACTAGACAAGAAAAGATTGGTAGTAGATTTTCTAGCTAGATGGAGAATTAATGATCCTATTGTTTTCTTTAAGTCTGTTAATAACTTATTTAGTGCCAATACTAGAATTGAGGATATTGTTTATTCTGAATTAAGAGAGGAGATGGCAACTCATAATATCAATGAAGTAATAGCTGAAAATAGAGAATTAATAATGGATAAAGTTAAAGCAGGAAGTAGCGAAAAGCTATCAGAGTATGGAATTGAACTCGTTGATGTACGTATAAAGAGAGCTGATTTGCCTGTGGAAGTTCAACAAAGTGTTTATGATAGAATGGTAGCAGAAAGACAGAGAATTTCTAAAAGATATAGATCTGAAGGTGAGGAAGAGTCTGCCAAAATAAGAGCTGAGACTAATAAAAATAGAGAAATTATTATTGCTAAAGCTTATGCAAAAAGTGAGAAAATAAAAGGTGAAGGAGATAAAAAAGCTACTGAGATTTATTCACTTTCTTATAGTAAAGACCCAGAATTCTATGAGTTTATGAAGAAGCTTGAATCTTATGAGAAAATTATTGATGAAAAAACGATAATCTTCTTACCTATGAATTCAAGTCTATTTAATTTGATACAAAAGAGAAGATAAAATTTGGATACTTTTAGTCATGCCCTTTGGGGTAAAGCTTTATTCGGCTATAGGGGTTCTAAATTTTCTCCCTTCCTATTCGGTGCCGCACCAGACCTAATTGCCTTTCTCCCTTTCTTTATTTTTAAGCTTATATCCAGAAGCTCAAGTACTGATATTCTCGGAAAGCCCGAGATAGTTGAGATACCTCTATGGGTCTTTAATTTATATGATTTTTCTCATAGTTTCATTACAGCCTTTTTGTTAGTTGGAATTCTGCTTTATTTTAAAAGAAAAATATTCGCTTTTGCTGCATTATCTTGGCCATTTCATATTTTGCTAGACTTTCCTTTCCATACGAAAGAATTCTTTCCTACTAAAATATTCTGGCCTTTTAGTAATTTTTCTGTAGATGGGATTTCCTGGGCTACGCCGGAAGTTTGGCTTACTAATCTATCTTTTTTATTAGTATTCTTTTTTTGGAGATTTAAAGATAAAGTTAAATCAAAGCTCTAGCTTTATTTTCTTCCACAGCTCGTATGTTACTTTAACATCCTGGACACAGTAGACCATCATTTCCTCACTATAAGTGTCCCAAGGGCCAGTATAGTCACCTTTCTGATTACCAAGCCTGTATCCCCATGCTTTGAGTGAATGCCTTCCTCTTAATTCTAATGGAATTCTCTCTTCTTTATTGTCATCTTCAATTATTTTAGGCCAAATCTTTCTAGCGTATTCTAAGGTATCGAATATTTCACCCTTTGGATTAAAGTTATATATTTTTTTTATTCCTGGTATATCAAATTTTCTTATGTTGTGTCCTATTAAAAGCTCTGCTTTCTCAAGATATTCTATTCCAGATTGTATGTTATCCCTAAATTCGAACACTTCATTTGTGTCAACATCCAAAGTAGCAAAGCAATGAACTAAAGTCATACTAGAAAGAAAGCCATCTGTTTCAATATCAAAAACTATTTTCATATTATGTGAATATGGAAATTAGGACACCAGCTGCTACAGCAGACCCAATAACTCCTGAAACATTTGGACCCATCGCATGCATTAGCAGTATATTAGATGAGTCTTCCTGGGTACCAACCTTACTTACCACTCTTGCAGCCATTGGTACAGCTGAAACTCCAGCAGCACCTATGAGCGGGTTTATAGGGTCTTTGCTCAGCTTGTTCATTAGTTTCCCCATCAATACACCGGTAGCTGTTCCTACGGAGAAAGCTACAAGACCAATCACTATAATTCCTAGCGTCTCAGGTACAAGAAACTTTTCAGCTGCTAGCTTTGATCCAACAGCAAGTCCAAGGAAAATAGTTACAATATTTATTAAAGAATTTTGCATTGTATCAGAAAGCCTATCTACTACTCCAGATTCTTTTAGGAAGTTGCCAAAACATAATGCTCCTACAAGTGGTGTCGCATCAGGTAGTACTAAAATGCAAAGTATAAGTAATGTAATAGGGAAGAAAATCTTTTCTAGTTTGTGGACCTTTCTCAGTTGTATCATCTTAATTTTTCTTTCCTTTTCTGTTGTTAAAGCTCTCATAATTGGAGGTTGGATGATTGGTACTAGTGCCATATAAGAATAGGCCGCTACAGCTATTGCACCCAGTAGCTCAGGAGCTAATCTAGAAGCGATGAATATTGCAGTTGGACCATCAGCACCACCTATAATACTAATTGCTGCAGAATCTTGTAACGAAAAATCTATTATACTTGTGGTTTGAGTTAAGACTACTGCTCCTACAAGTGATCCAAATATTCCAAATTGAGCTGCTGCTCCTAGTAGAGCTGTCTTAGGATTTGCTATTAATGGGCCAAAATCTGTCATCGCACCTACACCCATAAATATAATAATTGGAAAAAGTCCGTTCTGTACACCTAAGGAATAAAGTATTCCTAGGAATCCATTTGGACCAGCGATCTCAGCAATTGGTATATTAGCCAATAAGCCACCAAATCCAATTGGTAGTAGTAGTAGTGGCTCAAAGTTTTTAGATATAGCTAAGTAAAAGAGTAGAATACAGATTAAAATCATAATTATTCTACCAAAACTTTGAGAGAATTTTGACATAGGTTCTATTTTCTCAGGCCCAAGTCTTCCTTCTACTGGGTTAAATAGTTCATGTATGCCCGTTGATTTATAGAAACTTTTGAATAGTTCCTTGATATTTTTAGATTTATATTCTTTCTGTTCAACCTTAGTATTTGTAATATCAGCTGCGTATGATTGGTTTGAAATACCAATAAATAGAAAAAGAACTAGAATAGGGATAATTATTTGTTTAAAAATAAGAACTTTATGAGACATTTATTATTACGTCTCCTTCTTCAACATTTTCACCTTGATTAACTTGTATCTCAACTACAGACCCACTTACACCAGCTTTGACCTCAATTTCCATTTTCATTGATTCTAGAACCATGACTGTTTGGTCTGGAGTAACGTTATCTCCTGGAGAACATAGTATTTTAAACACAACACCATTTACTGGTGCAAGAACGTTCTCTGTATTACTTTCAGATTCTCCTGCTTTATCTTTTACTTTCTTTATTCCGGAAACCTGCACCTTTCCTAAAGTTGAAACAGTCTCTGCATCAGCACCTGCTGCTACTTGAACATTGTACGACTCACCATCAAGAAGTATTGTATAAGTGGAGACTTTGTCCTTTTTAGGGGTCTTTTCCTCGTTACCGTATTGGTTTTCATCATTATTTTTTCGAACATTAACTTTCGTTTTACCTTCAAGGAATTCTATTCCCTTTTCAGCACAAGCCGCAGCAATAAAAGTATTTTCTTCCGTCTCTTCTAATCCTTTTTCTTTCAATATACTATTCCAATAAGATAGACTTTTTCTTTCGTCTCTATCCGCTATATCAAGAGGATTCTCAGTTGTAGGTTCAAGTTTTAGTTGTTCTGATGCCAACTTTACAATGTCGGGGTCAGGACTTGTTGGAGTTTTACCAAAATAACCAAGAACCATCCTGCCATAACCATCAGCAATCTTTTCCCATTTTCCAAACATTACATTGCTAAATGCTTGTTGCCAGTAAAATTGAGATACTGGTGTAACAGAAGTTCCATAGCCACCTTTTTGTACAACTTCGCTCATAGCCGCAATAACCTCAGGATACTTGTGAAGAATGTTATTGTCCCTCATCATTTGGGTGTTCGCTGTAAGTGCTCCACCCGGCATTGGTGAAAAAGGAATCAAAGGAGAAACTCTTTTTGCTTCTCTTGGAACATAGTAATCTTTTAGCAGGGAAGCAAGACATTCTTTAACTTTCATTAACTTGGAAGACTCTAGGTCGCTTAGATTGTATTCCGTATTCTTAGTTGCATGCAACATGGTCAAGATGTCAGGTTGACTAGTCCCGCCTGACACAGGCGCAATTGCTGTATCTATACCGTCTACACCTGCTTCAAGAGCAGCCAAATAGCAAGAAACGCTAATACCAGCACTTTCATGTGTATGAAATCTAATATGCGTATCTTTAGGAAGAATTTTCCTGGCCATTTTTATAGTGTCGTATACTTTTTTTGGATGTGCGGTTCCACTAGCATCTTTAAAGCATAGAGAGCTAAATTCTATTCCTGAATCAAGAATGTCTCTAAGTATCTTTTCATAGAATTGAGCGTTGTGAGCACCAATGCAACCAGGAGGAAGATCCATTATAGTTATAACTACTTCATGATTTAGATTGTATTTATTTATGCATTGAGCGCTATATTCTAGATTTGAAACATCATTAAGTGCATCAAAGTTTCTTATAGTTGTAGTCCCGTGCTTCTTGAAAAGTTTGGCATGCAAGTCAACTATATCTCTACTGCCTGTATCAAGCGCCACAGTGTTTATGCCTCTTGATAAAGTCTGTAAATTTGCATCTGGCCCTGCAATCTCCCTGAATTTATCCATCATATCGAATGCATTCTCATTTAAGTAAAAGAAAAGACTTTGGAACCTTGCTCCGCCTCCAAATTCAAAATGAGTTATTCCTGCTTTTTTAGCTTCCTCTACTGCAGGCAAGAAGTCTTCCATTAATACTCTTCCACCAAAAACAGACTGAAATCCGTCTCTGAAAGTTGTATCCATTATGTCTATATATTTTTTACTCATACAATTAGATGTTCACATTCAATTTGATAGCAAATAAATCAATTTTTTGAATTTTTTTCTATATGGTGTTTTACTGCTGCAGAAATAATAGCAACTTTTTTAGCATCAGTTACTTCGTTCTCGTTAGAGATAGAGGAAGTAGAACTATCGTTCTTTGAAGCTATAAAGTAATTTATAAGTTTTCCTTGCGCCTTGAGTACTAAGACCATTATGACTAGAAATGCAAAAACTACTGACATTCCAATTATCATAAAATTAACAGATTCACCAATCACTGTGAAACACTCCTTATTATCATTTTTTTTATCCTTTCTTATTCTAGTAAATAAAAAGAGTAAAAACAATCAAAAAGATTATTATTTTTGAAATATTGTATTGACAATTGGAAATTATCGTGGCATCTTATGGGCTTCATGAGTGATAAAGATATGAAAAATCAGGCCCTAGCTTTGTTAATGAAAGAGATACGTAAGTTAGACTATTTTAAGTGTATAACCAGCTCTAAAGCTTTAAATCTAGCATTTCACGTTGTAAGCGAAAGGATTGGATCATCTGTCGACTTTGTTAAAGAAAATGCTGAAATGGATCAATCTCTTAAAACTTTAATTGCAAAACATTAACCTTATTCAATAGACTTAGAAACTACAAAAACAGCTAAAATCTCAACAATCAGAAAAACTATGATGGAATTTAAATCTATTCCAACCTCAGAGTTAGTAAAAAGCCTACCAATTGTTACAGCTGGATTAGCAAAACAGGTTGATGATGTGAAAAGAATAGCTGACAAAATATATGAAGCTACTAGGATAGGGACACTTGAAGGGGAAAATTTTTCACCATGAATTATCACTATTAGCAGACCTAAAGTTGCTATAAATTCTCCAAGCAATATATTTGTTCCAGATCTGTCAACTTCAGAGATTGCGATTGGACCTTCACCAAACATAAAATGCACACAGATTACAGCAGAAATTCCACCTAATATCTGCATTATTGAATATAAAGCAAAGTCTTTTGTATTCAGATTCCCTCTAATTAGCATCATTAAGGAAACTGCTGGATTAAAGTGTGCACCAGAAACTTTCATAAATAACGTTATGTTGCAAAAAAGAATCGAGCTTGCTGCTAGCGCGATAGCCAGTAAAGTTAGATAGGATGGTGTATCCATACCCTCCATCATAAATGCTGTTCCTACTATAGAGAGGAGTAGTAAAAATGTTCCATAAAATTCAGCTACATATCTATTCATAGAGATTAATCTAACAGATAAAATAAATTTATTAAGTATTATTTTATTCTATGAAGAATAATGAACTTAAAATAATTTTTCTGTCCGATATGCACCTCACTCACCAGGAGGATTTCTTGGGAATTGATACTTTTGCTTCTTTTGATTCAACAGTTACTCATATTCAAGAAAACCACAATGATGCGGACTATGTTGTTCTGGGTGGCGATTTCATTCAGGATCAAAAGAAAGAATCTTTTGAATTCTTTTATACTCAAATTCGAAGATTAAAACCTTCTTTGCTGTACTCTAGGGGAAATCATGATATTTCAGACAAGTTCTACTCAAGTCTAGGGTCTGAATCTGATTTTTTTATATCAACAAAGTATTGGGAGATTGTAATGTTAGAAACTTATAGCAAGGGTAATATCTTTGGTGAAGTATGCATTAAAGAATTGAAGAAGCTAGTAGCCTATTCCTTTCTTAATAAAGATAAGTTCTTTTTTATTTACATGCACCACAATTTGTTTATGACACAATCACCATGGCTAGATATCCATATAACTAAAAATAGAGAAGAGGTTTTGTCAGTATTAAAAAAAATAAAAAATCTCCGACTTGTAATAAACGGTCACATACATCAAGAAACAAATCTT